>Ga0180438_10003582_pt1 | contig 23330 bp, 20 predicted proteins | sample SS_ome_12_FD_132455 | JGI IMG/M metagenome (GOLD analysis project Ga0180438, IMG submission 132455) | Hypersaline lake sediment archaeal communities from the Salton Sea, California, USA - SS_3_D_2 metaG | ecosystem: Environmental > Aquatic > Non-marine Saline and Alkaline > Hypersaline >...
GACGAATACCATAGCAGTTGACGCCGAACTGTACACCAGGTCTGAAATTACCACCAACAACACCAGGTCCACGGCACTCGTACCACTTCTCCGGATCGGTGCGCTTCAGACAACGGTAGTAGGCCTTAGGCTGGACAGGGTAGAAAGCTTGTCCACCAGCACTCCAACCATAAGTTCCCCAGTTTGCACCCTCGTTGTATGCATCAATTACCTGTGATTTAGTGGCGAGTTCTGCGCCGTATGCAGCGCACTTACAGGCGGCCTGGTCGTACGGATAGATCTGATCAGAGATATGGAAAACCTCGGGTTCACGCTTACTGAGTCGTGCAGCATACTCTTGTTCCTCTTCAGCGCTAATCTCACTAGGAGTTTCAATGCCACTAGTGCAAGGATTAAACTCAAGATCGAAAAGATAATCCATAAAGCTCTTCTTCTTGTTGGGGTCACACGAAACAATCAGATAGTACCCGCCTAAAACAAGGAGCAGGAATAGAATCACCACAATAAAGAGTAGAATAATGCCACCACCAGTAGAACCTTTTGGTGCAGCAGTTGCAGAATGCACAGAAGGAGCACTGCTACTATTACCGTTCATATATACATTCTTTTAGGAAAAAAGAATGAATAAAGGTTTATTAGTTCTAATTAAGAGAGTTACCAACCGTTGTAGCAAACCTTTCACTCTTCACACTACTCACTGCAGCAAAGCTTTCGTTCGTTACCAACCGTTGCGGCTAAGTGCTCTGTTAAGGTTATTAGCAATCTTGTCGTAGGTTTTGCGATAGTACCCCTTGCGCTTAGCCTTATTATACCTGCGATCTACCTCGTTAAGGTTCTTTTCAAGGAACTTGGCCTGTTCAGCGTTGTGATCCTTAACGCGCCTTAACAACCTCTTGATCTCACTGCGCTTGGCCTTAATGTAATCAACCGCACCACCCGGTTGAACAGGAACCGGCCGCGTTGCCTGTGTCTGATAGATCGTAGCTCTATGATCATTCAGATTAGCTCTGTTGTACATATCTGTTAAACCACTGACAATTGTAGTAACATCGTGACTGGGACTTGATCCTCCAGTCCATAAGGTTGTAACATCAACACCAAACTCAGCGTCACGATTTGTATTATCGGTATTAATAATATTATCACGTGCTTTCAGATACAGTTTAGTAATAATCGGTTGGATATCTTTGTTAAGAGCATGGAAGTTTCCAGCATCACTCATATTTGTACCAAAGTTTAATTTATTTTCGAAGCTTACAACTTGGTTTGTTTGTGATCTCACTATTACTCTATGCAGAAGATGGCTGTAAACATAGTTGTCCAAACATTTTACTAAAGCATCAGAAACATCTTCGGGAATCTCCAGTGTAGACCCTGCTGTAGTTAGATGGCTAGAGATCAATACTCTGAGGGGAGCTAGCTGTGCCTGACAGTTATCTCTAAAAGTGTTAAGAATAGCATTCAGAACTCTGGGATCATTGTAGGCTTGACTAATTTCAGCATAGAGATAGATCTTCTTCAGGACTGTCTGAAGATCACCAGAAAACTCTTGGTAAACCGCATATAATCTTTCAGTCGCGTTTGCACCAAGTTCGCTATTACGAACTACATCTAAGCCTTGAATTAACATATTATAAAGAAATACATTCCGTGAGTCTGTGAAAGCATTATTTACAAATGTATCAATGGCAGCATTCCTTTGTGTAGGAGTATATGGTGGTCCCCCTGCAGGTGGAACTGGATAAATTAGATTGTTACTACTAAGAAGAGTTTTTATATCTATCTGTTGTGGGGGAGTTGGTTGTGTAGAATTAGGAACCTGATCTTCCAATTCTTGATAAATTTGGTCAAGTATGCTATAAATACCACTTGCACTAGTGTATAAGTCTTCAAATTTTCTCATAGGATCACTAGTAATATGATCATAAGTTGTTAGGTATTGGTTAAGATCTGCATTGTTAAAGTTACCATCTGTATGACCAATTCTGAATGCCTTAATAAGCACAACCTTTCTAATGGTGTTCAAAACATTATTAGAATAGGTTTCAATATTATCTACGTTGATCCTATCACCTGGATTGAACCCTGATAGAGGGTTGGGACCAGAAGATGCTACAATAGCATCAAATAAAGCGTTGTCGTGAACATCTCCAACAATTGCGTAGTGGTTGATAAGCTCTAGGCTTGACCGCATTGACGGTGGTAGAGTCATCCAATGATCGTACGCGTTAGCGCCTATGTAGTTGGTCATCCCAAACCTATCATAGATCCAATTGATGTTGTCCATCGAGATAGGGATAATGTAAGCATTAGATTTTAGCTCGGCAATTTTAGGGACATCTCTATGTAGTTTTTTTAAGATCTCATGTGCAGTTGTCATGCTAGACCGAGTGGGTCCAATTGCACCATAATGTTGATCAGCATCAGTCCATTTTTGTGCTCCTTTAATTGCTGCATGTGCCTGCTCTATATTTTGTGAATTAGAATGGATCGAACCCACTAACTGCTGTGCGGCTCTCAGTTTGTCCTGAAGCTCTGCATTCTGTGGGTGAGAAGCAGCATGTTGTTGAATTTCGGCGAGATGCTGTTGTGCCTGTGCATATGCATCCTGTGCATCTTTCACAAAGCTCTGTGATTGATACTTAAGAGTTGCAAGATCTTGTGGTTTAACAGCTTGTTGCCTGAGAGAGTGCCATGCTCTTTTCCCTTTTGTCAGAAGTCCAGCTTTACCCTTTGCCATCATCTGTTGGAGTTTATGTGCATCAGCGCGCTGCCATGAACCTGAAGGGTCTCTGTCAAACACATGTTCAGCAACCCCTGGGAAACTCTGCATTGTGTTGTGCAATCGTTTAACCTGATTAGTGTCAAGAGGGTAAATATCGTATAAAGTACCATTAATATTAACACCAGTTTGAATAGGACTTCCAGTTGATGTGACATCAGAAATGAATTTATGTCCGATAGTTGGGTCAACAACAACCACCTCGGTAGGACCGTTCACAGGTACTGTGCCACCAGCCTGCTCATTGTTAGAGCGAACAAGCATCCATACCGATCTACGGGGCATTATATAACCATAACATAAATAATTTATGTAATGATAAATTAGTATTCAAGCACACCAATTACAGCGTTGTCATCCACTTCATCCACCAATTTTGAATCAACCTCCCTTAGATTGTTAAAGATAATGTAGTTGTTACCACCACTGTTCTCAATATTCTGAAGAACTTCTCCCATGAAATTAACACGTGATGGTACAGTGGCACCGAAGTTACCGGCAATTATAATCTTGCCCTTCTTGATAAGTTTTTTGATAATTTTTCCTGCAGTTCTCTGGTTGGTAATTGCCTTTGCAAACGGTCCTGTCTTACCAAGATTAGGTGAAGTAGATGCCAATAGATTGATGAAGAGAATTCCAGCCTCTTCAAAACCAAGAAGATGAAAAGGCTGATCCTTCCCAAACTCTCCCTTTACCTCAATAGGCGTTTTCACTTTAGATTCATGATAATATGTAACGATTGATACAGTGCCACTCGTACTCTCCACATGTTGCATTCCGTCAAGGACACTAGAAACACCTTTACGTAGTGTTCCAGTATTCTGTAACGCTACAAAATCGTAAGGACTATTCTCATCAAGATCATCTGCAACCTGTTCTTTCTGATAACCTTGGGCGTTCAAAGTGATAACTTTGACTTTAACTCCTACCAGTGGTTTCTCTTTCTTCTTTGTAGCTGGAACCGTTGCTGAGATGACAACACCGGGTTTCGCATCGGTTACCTCAAGGTTTCTACCGTTACGTTCGATCGTCATCATAACGTTATCTTTGTTAGTTGCAAGAAACTTTCCTTCGTCCTCCGCAAGCTGATAAACATCAAACAAACCGGGACCAACCTGGATCTGAGCGATCCTTTCTGATGGCGAGACAGTAATGTCTCCAGGTTTGTCAAGAACAAACACTGTGTAAGGGATTAGGGGTATCTTTCTCTTCTGTGTAACTTTTACAGATGGGGTTTTAACCTTACCACCGGTCTGTCTACTAGCAAAAGCAATCCATGTGCTCATATAGCTCACTATAGTGAGTTTCAGTAAAAAAGTTTTACTCTCCTGGGTTTAGGGTTTTGTTTAGTGTTGATAGATATAAATGCTTTTACGGATTGACAACCGGGAGAAGGATCTTATAGCCAAGCTTTCAGAAGAGGGGGTTAACTTCGAGGTCAAGGCACTAGACCTAGGGGATATTCAGGTTCTACCAACAAACTCAGACATTCCATTGTTTATTATTGAGAGAAAGGCTCTCCCCGATCTGAATTCCAGTATCAGAGATGGAAGATATCGGGAGCAAAAGGCCAGGCTTCAAAGCTTCCGAAAACAGCACGGTACACGACTTCTGTACATCTTTGAAGGCATCCTAAAAGGTAACAAGAGACATCAGATGTCAGGCTCTACCCTCCTTAGCTGTTGTGTAAACACTCCTCTCCGAGATGGAATCGCCGTTCATCGAACCCTTGACCTCAAAGGGACTGTTATGTTCATCGAAAGACTGCTGAAGAACATTAAGAAATGGGATGCAGGGTGGGACAGCTTTATGGTTGCCAATGGAGGAACCGATGAGAAGAGTGTGGTTCAGTACGCAGGGACCCTTAAGAGCAAAAAGAAGGGTAACATGACACCTAGCTTATGTTTTATGAGACAGTTGGCGACAATCCCCGGTGTTTCTGCTAAGATGGCAAGTGCTGTTAAAGAGCTTTATGGGAGTATGAGTATCTTGGTAACAGCATATCTGGAGTTAGAGGACGAGAAGGCGAGAGAGGCTCTTCTTGCAGACATCAAGATTAACGGCCGCCGCCTAGGTAACGTAAAGTCAGCCCGGATCTATCAATACCTGTGTGGTAAAAGTGAAGATAAAAAGGGGTGAAAAGCTAATGGAATCACAACCTTTTCAAGATGCGTTTTCAACTGCCTTTTAAGAACGTGAAGATGGACGACCTGTTCACTCTGAACTCTTTTGTACCAGATGAAAGTAGTGGTTTCTACTTTGGTCTGAAATTTACGGCGAATGAGCTGCCCGGGACCCCTCAAGCTGTTTGGGGGCAAGATCTGGGTGCTATTCTCTTGGAAAAAAGGGGAGACATGGTGATAACACACCTGATTGCCAACGGACCAGAAGTCTACGAGATGGCGAGCTTTATGAAGAAAAGATTCAGTAAGAAGCTCCGCAAATCGTTTTGGCTCTATTTGAAGGTGATCGGTTATATTCTCGCTCAAGAGAAGGAGAGGGACCTGCTTGAACCCATTCAGGGCTACTATGTCTTTGATGAGAGCGGTTTGCAATATGCCAAGCGAGAAGCTCTTCGAAGATATCGGCGAACCCGCTCGATCGCCACTTTGCAGCGTGGTCTTAACCTTAAGCACCGGTTTATGGACCAGCTTAACGATGGTATTTGTCGACGTGAGGTGCAACAGCGTTCAAGTAGAATGACTGGCTTCTGTAGCTGCAACAACTGCCGTCGACGTGATCGAGCTGCTCGTCAACATGATGAAGCTGCTCGTCAACATGATGAAGCTGCTCGTCAACGTGATGAAGCTGCTCGTCAACGTGATGAAGCTGCTCGTCAACGTGATGAAGCTGCTCGTCAACGAGTTGCTGAAAATACGATTGTAATGAGCGACGGCGAGGACGATGACGTACCTGAAGTTGAGGTTGACGCCGACCTGGAACAACAGGCTGCAGTCGCCGAAGCAGATGCTGCACGCGTTGCGGCTTCTGCTGTACTTATCGATAATGTTGTCAACGAAGCACAGGAGCTGCTAGAGCAGGTCGATACTGATGTTGCAGAGATTGATACAACAATGACCCAAGTTGGCCAAGAGATTGATAACGTGGACATCGTTATGCAAAATGCTGAACGGGCAATTTCAAAGATGAGAGAGGTTTTTATGCAAACTCTTGATAACTCGAGGGCCCAGTAATCTCACTACATCATCATCATATTCATAACTGGAGGGCCGTCTTCGGCTGCACTGACGTGTACATTGTTCTTTCTGATATAATCTCGGAAGTGCGCGTACACATATTTGACGAAACTGCAATCGTCAATCAGTTGGTAGCGAACACTTGTATCAAACATATAGAGGGCCTCTACACCCCCTTTGGCGTGAGGTTTCTCAAAAACCTGGTCAACCTTTTCGGCGCGCTCAGAGACCTGCTCTGCATAACGCTCAACCCGTTCCTTGAGACTCATCGAATGTTTAAATGTATCCTGCATAAGCTTGCCACGAATCATGAAATCGGGATTTGTGTCATTGAACTGCTGCATGGGTGGCATAGTTAAATGACAAACATAGTTAAAGTCAGTGAGAAGTGCGTGCAGTGCCCAGATTTCATCCATCATAAAGGTCATCAGATCGTGGTTAACGTTGGAATACTCAGAATCATACTCGATGGGTGCCATGCGTGCCTGTTTTTCTACGGCATTGATCTCTGCCAGTTTATGTGAGATGAAGCTATCATCGACAAGTGCCTTATTCTCAACAGTTGTATTAACCTCTGCAATATAGGTATCTAGGTAAGACATATATAAACTTTCGATAAAAGTTTTACCAGAAAAATAACTAAGAAAGCAATTAAAATTGAATTGGTACGCTCTTCTATGTCATAGGGTAGATAGTTATGCCTATTAGCAAAAAGAGACTAGTACTTGTGTGGCGTGACACCTTGCGTCAGTGCAAAGAACTCTATAGCGACACACCCGCATCTGAGGTGATTGATACATCTGTCTTTCCACCTCTGGAAACCATAGAACAAAGGTATTCTGAATGTTTGGTCAAAGTGGTCAACATGGATACCTTTACAGCGGCTCAGAAGATGATTGGAGGGGGTTTAAGCCCTTTGGTCCTTAACATGGCTTCAGATTATTGCCCAGGTGGTGGTGTCAGAAAGGGGTCCAGGGCTCAGGAGGAATGTCTTTTTAGGTGCAGCAACTACACTACGACACTGGACAAGAGCCTATTGCCGAGAGATACCTACCCTTTGGGATCTCTAGACATGATCTACAGCTCCGAGGTAACTGTCTTTAAGACATGGCGCTATGAGTCCTTAGAAGTCCCTTTTAAGGTCAGCTGTATCGCTTGTGCAGGTATGCGTAAACCGGAACTCAACGATGACGATACCGACTACCTTTACCAGAACGATTACGACCTAATGTGTGAAAAGATCGAAGGGATCTTTAGGATCGCTTATGAGAAGGGTCATAACAGCTTGTTGCTCGGTGCAATCGGTTGTGGTGCCTTCCGCAATCCTCCCAGGGTTGTTGCCTCCATCTTTGCCGAAAAGGTAGAAAAATGGAAACCCGCGTTCAGAAGTATTGGTTTCGCCGTGCTTGCCCACGGGGCCTGCGAGAACTTTGAAGTGTTCAAAGAAGTTCTTACTCCGTAAAAGTGAAGACAGTTTGGTTTATAATTATATTGGTATATAGTACCAAAATGAAGACATTTCCTATAGATACTTTGAGCAAGAAGATGACAAGCCTGTTGCAGATTGCAATCGATGAGGCTGAGAATGCGGGGGATACCCCGTACCGACATGGCGCCGTGCTGTTCAAGAGCAGTCGTCAGATCCTACACAGCGCTTCCAACAGCCCTGGAAACACCATCTACGGATACCGTGTTCCAGGCTGTCATGCCGAGGCCAATGCACTACGACCCCTCAACAACTATCATGGCCGTCGCAAGTGGCGGTTTTTACACAAAGGGAAAGGTCAACAAGCGTGTGAACATACTGGTAATTCGATGGAAGAGGAAAAGTCAAGAACTCGGAGACTCGAAGCCCTGTGCACTATGCGCGCATATGATGAAGCTCTACGGGGTTTACCGTGTGTACTATAGTGATGGTAAAGGCAATCTAGTAGAAGAGCGAATAACTGACCTTGAAACCTCAACCTGTACCTTTAGCAAGGGGTTGATTAACAACCGTGAGTACATGCGACACTCTAAACTACCCATCCCACCTGAGGTCAAGGCCACTGTGATGGAAAGTGATTTTATTTAGAGAAATAATTATAAGATGTCAAAAAGAGATAAGATGCCAACTTTCTGGGAACTCGAAACACGGTGGCCAGCAGTTTCAGCTGAAGATCACGCACGGCGACGCGCTGTTCACCAGGGCTGTCCGTCGCACCACGACCGTCCGTCCTGTCCGGTGGGCAGATCTCTCGAACTGGTAAGTGAACCGGGTAAGAAATCTTACGAACATGATTTAAATGCCATGTTCCGCAAGCTGAAAATCAACTAAGTTTAAGGCTATGTTTTCTTTTGTTATAAATAGATAAATGGAGTTCATTCATCTAATTCGTGAGAAGCAGCAGGAGCTGATTCGCCTTTACCATCTGGAACAGGAGCAGAAAGACATGGGTGTTATGGTTTTCCGAAAGGACGCTCACAACAACGCTCAGGTTATCTACTATCCTCTCGAGAGTATTCGTTCCACCTACATCGTCCAACGTCTTCGGGCTATGGTCCTCGCCATGGAGGGAAACAACGAACTTAAGCTTGAGAATCGGCTGATCATCACCCTTCCACAGTTCGATGAACTTCCAGAAGGCGTTGATGTTCCCAAGGTGATGTACTTCTGTATTATGGACGGTCCTAGCGGACGTCTTTTCCAGTTGATCCCGCAATCAACTGAAGTTGATGGCAAACTCTACTACTACTATCAGATGATAGCAGATCCTGACCCAGATGAGCTGGAAAAGATGGAAAACGAGAAAGCACGTGGAGTTCGTGGCGACACCTGGACCATCGGACCAACCGAAAACGGCAAGTGGTTTAAGCAGGTTTGTCTTCTAGCTCTAGGTAACGAGCCTCTCTTTAAGAAGTTCCGTTGTGCTCGCGAGTTCCGTGAGATTATCGGAAATGAGAACGAATCTTACGGTGAGCAGATCGCACAGGCATTAGAAGCCCGTGGTCTTGATGAGCTTGGTGATATCCGAAACTTTAAATACTTAGACGAGATTGGCGGCCCCGACAAGTACTACTACGCTGAGATCGGCTGGGAGATGAGCCCCACCACTCTACGCTACATGAACACCGCCTTTGACATCGCAGACAGTTTTGGCGGTGAAGATGAGGGAATCGACTGGTTTGAGGATAAGAAGATCATCGAAGTTGGTGGAGGTTATGGTGGTCTCTGTTCTGTTCTACATCAGGCTGCCGATCTCCGTGAGTACACCCTAGTTGAAATTGAACCCGTCCGTGGTCTAGCCGAGCGTTACCTTACTGAAGCGAACGTTATCAACAATGAATCTACTGTTAATGTAGTCACCCCTCAGGGTGTTGAGCTAGAATCTGATGACCCTGAACTGGAGTCTGCGGAGTTGACGCAGGGAGAGGACTGGGATCTTCTGATTAGTGAGTACGCCTTCTGTGAGCTGAATCAGACAGGTATGGAGTTTTACTACAGGAACGTTTTCCCACGTGTGAAGAACTGCTATCTCGGTATGAACATCTGGGAGGAAGCTCGTAAGAACGAAATCCTAGCACGCCTTCAGGAGTTCTTTACAACTGTGGAAGAACACAAGGTTACTCCTGAGCATCCCCAATGGAAGCGCTACATCATCGTCTGTAAGAAATAAGATAAACCGTAGGTTGCCTTAATTATAATTCTCATTCGTCCTCTTTGATGAGGTCGAGCACCAGTTCGGTGATCTGAGACTTGGTGTACGGCTTGCGGCAGTCAGGACAGGTGTTAGTGGTCCACTGTGCTTCGCAGTCCTTACACATCTTGCGATGACCACACGGTAGCAGAATAGTTGCCGCTCTGTCGTCACAGACGTTACAGATCTCAGTGTAGTAGATCTTGGGAAGACCGAGGTTAACACCGCTGTCAATTAGCTTGCGAGCACGCGCGGTTCTCGCCAACTGACTTGGTATCTTACCTGCGTTATTCTTAATGTTGCTGGAGGCGTTATTCTCCACCAGCAACTCGATAATCCTCTCGGAGCTGTTCTGTGCGGCGACATGAAGAGCGTTATTGCCCATCTTGGTACGTCGGTCGGGATCAGCGCCCTTCAGAAGCAAGGACTCAACGATCAGGCAACCCTGTCCACCGCTGTTAGCGAGAAGACGATGCAAAGCCGTTTGGCCAGCACGGTTCACCTGATCGACCTCGTCCATCGCGTCGATCAGCATCTCTATGATCGGCTCCATGTTGTTGTCGTAGAACCGCATCGCCAAATGCAGCGGTGTGTTCATGATTTCTGAGGAAACGATGCACGGATCAGCGCTATGGTCCAAGAGGACACGGCAGATCACCGGGTTCTTCAACCTCACGGCCAGATGCAGCGGCGTGCACCGGTTATCCCGCGTCACCACATGACATCGAATGCAGTTGCACTGAGCCTTGTGCTTGTCAGGCTTCTTCAGAGGCATCAGGTCGTTAACGTTGGCACCAGCATCGATAAGAATCTCCACCAGGCGTTCGTTGCCAGACATGATAGCCGCCTCTAGAATCGGCCCGTGGTTCGCATCAGCACCCTGAGCGATAAGATCCTCAACCAGCTGGTCGGAACCTTGCTTGATAGCGTGCATTAGCACGGGAACTCCGTTACTGTCAACTGCGGAAGCGTTAGCACCACGGTTAAGCAGCAAACGTGCAATCCGACGGTGATCACGGGTTGTACCCTGTGTCGCCAGAACCAGATCGCGATCGTTCATCGGTGAGCTCCTGTCTAGCAAGAGCTGGACAATCTGATAGTTCCCTGCTCGTACCGCATTGTTAAGTACAGTCTCGTCGTTAGGGAACGAACAGATCGGTGAAACATTGGCGTTACAGAGAACCAGACAAAGATCCAGGTTTCCTGCTCCGACAGCGGTAGTCAGCAGCGATGTTCCGTCACGGTTCAAAACGGTTGCATCAGCACCCGCTTCAATCAGGATGAAGACCAGTGCTGAGTTTCCACCGGCTACAGCCTCAACAATCAGCGGTTGCCCGCTTCCGGTCAAAGCTTGCGGATCGGCTCCGTTCTCCAGAAGAAGACGGACCATCTCGATGTTATTGGCAGCCACAGCGTGAGCAATTACGGGAATTCCGTTCTTGTCAACGCTGAAACCATCAAGACCTTGTTCACTTTGAGCGATCATGGTCAAAATGTTGAGCTTTCCTCCTTTTACTGCATGCGAAACAACGCATTCACCGGCGCGATCAAAAGCGCTAGTGTTGGCACCGCTCTGCAGCAGGGCTTGGAAGATCTCAGTGTTATCGTGTTTCATAGCTGGGATCAGATGATCTGCGCTGGCACCATACTGGATGAGCATCTTGCACATTAGCAGTTCACCGTTATCCACAGCCATCTCAACAGGAGTCTTTGCTCCCCTCTCAGGAACACTGTTAACTGTTGCACCTGCGTCAAGGAGTGTTCCGACGAGGGTAAGCCTCGCAGTGCGGTTCTCAACATCGTCATGACGAACCACCTGATTCACAAGGAACTGTGGCAAGTCAAGTTCACGCTCAGCATAAAGATCGAGCACCTCCGGCAACGGGATGCTGTGGGATGCGCTCGGATCTGAAGCCATCTTTTCGACAAGCCAGACGACATAGGGGATGGACTTACCATTCCTCCCACCACGTTTCTGCTCGCGGTCAAGGCCGTACTTAGTTAGCTCTTCGATAGTTCGAAAATCTTCAAAGCGGGGTTCAGGTGGAGGGATTGGTACCATCACCACCGGCGCTCTCGAGAGTACAACAGGCTGAATAGGAGCCTCTGCAACTTGTGCAGTTCTGCACGCATTACCCATTTTTAGTATAGGTAGTAGTAGAAATGTATTTATAAATCAAATTTCATCACTTTCTTGAACTGCCTGATAGTACTCAACTGGGTCCTCCGGCTCGTCCTCGATGAAAAGTGCGTCGACTGTGTCCTTCCACTCCTGGTCCCGCTTCTGGGGTCCCAGCGGAGCGATAAACATCGGTGCAACCGGAGGGGCATTTGGGTCAAGGGCTTCTGGATACTGGTAGAAATACCTATTTTATTTTCAATTTTAGAATATTTTTGATCTAGAAACCTATTTTTGAGTTAGTTTAAGAAATAAGAATGGAGGCTACTTTGAAAAAATATTTTGGATACGACAGCTTCCGGCCCCATCAGCGTGAGATTATCGAGTCCCTTATTGCCGGCCGCGATAATTTCGTTATGATGGCCACCGGAAGCGGCAAGAGTCTATGCTACCAAATACCACCACTTATTACTGGGAAGACGATGGTGGTGGTTTCTCCGTTAATCGCCCTGATGCAGGATCAGGTCCAACAACTCAATGCCGCTGGAATCAAGGCGACGTTCCTCGGAAGTCTTCAGCAGAAGAAGGCGCTGGCTGAGATGAAGGTGATTACCGGTCAGTATCAACTGGTGTACATCACCCCTGAGAAGATCGCCCATTTCCTGGACCAGCTTAAAGCGATGAGTCAGAAAGGGGTTCTAGGTGGATTCGCCATTGATGAGAGTCACTGTGTCTCCGAATGGGGTCATGACTTCAGACCCGACTATTTGAACCTCGGTAAATTGAGAAAGTACTGCCCAGAGATTCCGATTATCGCCTTGACAGCGACGGCCACTAAGCGTGTAGTAAAAGATATTATTGCTGGCCTCAAGATGTGCAACGTTAAAGTCACTCAGACTAGCTTTAATCGGGTTAATCTGTTCTATCGCTTGGAGCCGAAGCAACAGTATCAGACAGATCTTACAGAGTTCTTTGCACCCGGACGTAAAGGTCGTGAAGTCTCCAGCATCATCTACTGTCCCACACGAAAACTCACTATGGAGATTGCACAGTTCCTAGAACAGCGTTGGAACTTGTCAGTAGCTATATATCATGGTGCTCTCGGTAACGCCGCACGCGCTAAGAATCATAATAAGTTTATGACAGATCGTGCCAAGTGTATGGTTGCAACGGTAGCTTACGGGATGGGAATTAACAAACCGGATATTCGACGAATTATCCATTACGGTGTTCCTAAGATGATCGAGTCTTACTATCAACAGACTGGTCGTGCAGGCCGCGATGGACTAGTTTCGGAATGTATTATGTTTTACGGAGGTAGCGACTTTGCAATGGGTGACTTTTACCTAAAGGATATTAAGGACGTAAAGTACAAGAAGGTGATTAAGAAGAAGATGAACCAGATGAAAGAGTTCTGTTACAGCGGGCGCTGTCGTCGTAAGTTCCTCTTGGACTATTTTGATGAAGCACCGGAAAAGATTAAGTGTGAACTGGCTGGTACATACGGTTGTGATAACTGTGCTCTGGTAGAGGACGACTCAGTGCCCCTGGTTGATTACAGTGAACCAGCGCGCCTTTTTTGCCACGCCGTTGCAAGCACCGGTAACAGATTTGGGTCCACGATGATCTGCAATGTGCTGAGAGGATCACGTGCCAAAGCGGTGTTAGCTCAGAAAGGATTTACACAACTACCATGTTACGGTCGTGGTAAGAGATATAGTAAGAAGTGGTGGACAGCACTATTTAACATGTTGCGAAAAGAAGAGATTGTAGCAGTTGAAGCTCAACACGGTGGCATCTACCTGAAGAGGGAGGGACAGATGCTAGTTGATAGGACCGACTACCGGCTAAGAAAGCTTCGACCGTCGAAGGAGATGTTACTAGAGGGTGGAGATGTTAACCGTACAATTAAGGTTCAGCGGAAACTTGGTGGAATGTCCGGTGAGCCAACGACAATGACAGTCGGTGTGGCTGATCGTGTTGAATCGTTGCGTGAGTTGCGTCGGGACTTAGCGATGAAGCGTGGTGTTGCACCGTTCACTATCTTCCAGGACACGACTTTGCAGCTTCTTGCTCATGAGGGTGACAAGATTAAGGACATTAACGATCTACTGAATGTTAACGGTATGACGATGAAGAAGGTATTCGACTTCGGCGAGGCGATTGTGGAGTGTTTACAGAAGGTGACTGGAGCTGGTGAGAAGGCGGCTAGAGAGGCTATGCCTGCACCTAGGAATGCAAGCACAGAGGAGAAGACCTATCATCTTCTGAAGCAGGGTTACAGTCTTGCCGATATCGCCAAACAACGTCGGATTAAGCAGCAGACTGTAGAAAACCATGTTGGTATGCTGATCGAGAAGGGGAACCATCGTGATGATCCGCATCTTGCTTACACCAGGTTTATGAGTGAACCGGTCTACCAGATGATCTGCAACGTTGTTGCTAATACGAAGCACACCGGAAAGCTGAGAGCGCTGAAACGTCAACTCCCGGGGGAGATCAGCTACGCCCAGATTAAGGTTGCATTGGCACACCAGAAGATCGCCAGATCTGGCGGAAAGTGACGGAAGGTACAAAAGTAAGTTGTTTTCTTGCGGGTGTGTATATAGGGTGATGATCGACTTTGATAACTTTGTGCAGGTGTTTAATAAGATCTACCATAAGAAGTTTAAGAAGATGAGTGAACCGGAACTCAAAAAGGAGTACCGAAAGTACGTTCGCATGTACGACAAGCTTGACAACATGGATCCACTTCGCGTGAATCTCAGCATCTTTGAGAACCAGATCATTCCGGCTCTGGAGCGCAAGGGGTTTGAGTTTGCCGATCTTTACGATGAGAAGCTTATGCGAAAGCGCATTCACGACGCTTTACCGGAGGGTGTTAGTGTTAAAGAGAAGCCTTTTAAAGAGGGACATATTGCCGAATACGAGGTCATCGAACCGGTTGGATCGGGGGCTTTCGGAACTGTTTTTAAAGCTAAACGTGGAGATAAAGTTTACGCTGTAAAGGAGATTCATTATCCGAACGGTATCCAGACCTGGGATGTTGAGGGATCCTGGGTTGTTGACGACAGTATCAACAAGGAAATCCAGATGTTGAAGAAGGCTAGTAGTATCGAACCACGTATTACAGCTAAGTTCCACGAAGCTTTCGTCGGACCTCATCTTAAAAATCTCTATCTTGTTCTCGATTACGTCAACTGTGGGACGTTGGACGACTGGACCCGCGAGCACGAGCTAACTCCTGAAGATATTGCTAAGCTCAAGGATCTGGTCAAACGACTTCACGAACATCGCATCTATCATCAGGATCTTCATATGTCCAACATCCTGGTCGAGTGTAAAGAGAACGGTAAGCCTAACTTTCTTCTTAGCGATTTCGGAATCTCCAAGTCTCTGAAGAACCTGGAGGAGCGTGATTACCATTGGATTGATCAGCTGGGAAACACTAACAACAGTATTAACAAGAAAACACGTCACTACACGCCTGAGACAATGATTCGTGAACTTATTCTTTACGACATTCTAATTAACAATCATATCCGTCTGATTTAGAAGCTAGTTGTATAACTTTTCTTATATGAGCTATGAAGTATGGCCTGTAGCAAAACGGGACGTTCGATATATTCCGCAGCTCTTCAATGTTGATGATCTTCGAAATATGATTCTTCGCAGTGGTAAATCTATGTTTTCAAAACTATACTACTACGATTCTGCCATGCAAGATGCACCACAAGCTTATTTGGATAGTTTAGAACAGATGGGAAAAGATATCGGTTATTACATTGAAATTCATGATATGCCCGACGGTCCGGGATATTTCCGTGAAGATAGATGTTGTAAGCCTCCTCTAGGAGAATTAGGTGAATATGGTTTACTAGTTGAAACTTCTGAGCAATCTAATGTACCGCGCCCCCGTGGAGGATTTTATAGAAATTGGTTAGTTGTTGCTACTAGAAACTTTTAGTTTTTCAAAACGCATTTTGATATGTGTATTGAAAAGTAATTTAACACTTAAAGCCAGCAATTAGTACCAGCTTTGTTTTTCTTCGGTGTTACACCATCCGGACAACATCCCCAACGAAGAGAATGACATGTTGAACCAGGAATCACAGGACGGCGATGACCGTGATGTCCGTGGGGAGGCCAGAAGGGAGGACCAGGGGGACCGGGAGGGCCGGGAGGGCCACGGCGGGAACGTCCAAGCATGACGAAGAAGAGAAGGAAGATTACGGAAACAAGCAGTAGTCCAACGATCAGGGTGAGTGCGTTATCCATTTATAACTTATCCGGAGAAAATCTATTCCTCCTTGTCAGTCCTATTCCTCCTTGTCATGAGTCATTGAGAGTACTTCTGGGACATCTGAATTAAACGCAAAGGCATGTGCAGACTCAGATTCACCAACACTTGGGGCAGATCTCAGTTCACCGAACTCAGGAATCTTTTGCTTTCCTTCTTCTTTTACACTAACCTGCTTGCCAACTGGCGGTACCTTCTCCATGAACTCTGTAATGGAACGCTGAGAGGGGTCGACACCTGGTAAATCTGCTGGACTGTAAGGAAAAGGTGCAAGCGGAGTGTAAGTAAAAGGTGCAACCGGAGTTTGACTAAATGTTGTTTGTACTCCGGTGATCTTAGTAAGACCGTACCAGTACATACCTTCGGAATATCTCTTCTTCTGAAGACCAAGCTCCTTCATGATGAAAGGAAGACGACGCTTAACTGTGGAACGATAGTTATCCTCAACGTTCATTCCCTTCATCACGGCGTCCAACATATCTGTGAACTTAATGCGCTCCTTAATGTCGTTGCTAAGCTTAAAGTTCTTCTGCAGGAACTGCTTAATCTCATCAGAATCAACCTTAGTCCGCTTCTTACCAGTGCCCTGGAAACGTGCCAGGTACTGTTCGAGCTCCTTGACGTTGTCGAAAATATTATGCAGAAAGTACTCCTTAATAACCGGTACAGCTGTCTCGTCCAAGTTAATCTTCTTTACCTCAAGCATCTCAGGAAGAATCTTCTTCACCTGGTCCATAAAGCCAGGTTTAAGTTCGATGTCATGCATGTCGTTAAGAAGTACAGCAGTGTTAAACTGACGGTTAAAGAAAACGGTGTACTTTGTTCCGTCAGTAACAGGTGCAAAGTTGCTGGGTGCAAACGTTCCTGAACCACTTAGCTCCATCGGTTCGAAGCCTGCCGGTCCATACGGAGCAAGATTGTATGTCTCATCCAAAGCTTCAGGAACACCGCCAACAGGCTCCTGTAGAACCATAGAAGTAAGCTGTTTCGATTGTCGCTTCATACCGCGAAGATCGTGACTGGGTACTTCATGGATCACCGTAACATTATCGTTAACTGCAACCCCACCCTTGAAAGGTTTAATGAGTTTATCGGTGGGCTTACCGTTGTACTGGACAACCATACGTGTAGGATCAACACTGCTAGCAGGAACAGCTCCAGGCTGTAGAGGGCCAAAGGTTGCAGTCCAAGGACGAGCATTCTCCTGTACTGAGAGGGGAAAAGGAATTTGCGGCTCGGTGCCTTTATGGGTAGGAACGGGTTTCTCAAGCCCTTTTACAGGAAGATCAAACGGATTATAACCCTTCTGTCCTGTATTCTTATCCTTGTATGTGAAGTCAGGCTTGTTGTTAAACTTGAAGTAATCGTAGATTTCGTTCAGCTGCAAACACTTCTCACGTAGCTCTTCAACACTCGTTCCCTCCATCTCGATGAAACCGTACTTGTTGACTTCGCGAACAGTTGCAATGTCGTACTGAAGAAGTCCAAGCTCGATGAACTCGCAGTCGTAGATTTCCGGGTTATAGAAGGTGTAAAAGATATCCTTTTCCTTCTGAGTCGGTTCCTTCTGTTGCACGCCAAACGGAGAGTGCGGAAGAAGGAACAACTTGTAATCATCATCAATACGGAAGATGTAGTAGTTCATGCGACCTTTAGGGACGTTTAGCATGAAAGGGGGTAGTGGATAAGGTGGATATATCTGCCCAGGGGTTGCAGGGACACCTTCAGTTGTTGGAAGGTCTTCAAGGTTTACCTTACCAATGCTAGCCAAGAACTCTTGAAAAGAGTTAAAGTTCGGCTCGATCTGTGCAAGCTTCCTGTTATCGTTCTTGGTTCCTTCAGGGAAGTAGTAAAAACATGGGAACTTATTAATGTTAAGCTTCTTAGCAAGATCACTCTCACGATCAGCTTTAACAAATGTAAGACCTTCAGTTTCACGGAAGATCTCCCAGATAGGTTCGTACTTCATCGAGAAACGATCGATACCACCATTGAAGAAAACAAGAGTAGGAACATCTGTGAACTTCATCAGTTCAGCAATAAACTTGTAATGATCGTGAATCCCCTTCCGGTTAATGTCGTTCTTAAGAAACTTCATGCGAAGTGTGCTCTCTTCCGAGCCAACGATACGTGTCAGTAGTATCGGATCAAACCATGCTCCATCCTTTTGTTTCAGATCAACATACTTGGCCTTAACAAAATCGAAGGTGTAGGTGTGACCACTATTCTTATTACCGGTATTAAAGGTAATTTTATCATTAGTCTCTTCCCATTCTTTAATAGAGCCGATCGCACTCTCTTGCATGTTCATATCTGTGATATAGTACATTGCACATAAACCGTCTTGCGGAGGCTGTACAACAAGATATGTTGTCATGCTGTTCCTGAAAATATATTTAGGGTTAATCTTCCAAAGATCGGGGTCATCGTTGACAAGCTTGGGCTCTTCAAGCTTCTTGTTCCAAAGATCGTCGAGGGTTTGCTGAATGAACTTTGATTCACTCTCAGGCTCCTCTAGCTCGCGGACGATCTCCATCTCGATGTTCGACTTAGTCGAAACAACAGGGTTACCTTCACTTGCAGAACTGGAAGACCATGCCGCTGATCCAGCGTCCCATGCTTCCAATACCTCAAAAGAGCTTACACTTCCGTTGTCACTAACGTGTCCATCACTGTTATTCATTCTAACTACTATGATGTTTATGTATACATCTTTTTTCTAAATCAAACGCAGTAAAATGTGCCTTCATCATCATGCAGGAGGAACCCCCCTCCGCTTATTTGATAGTCGACTTAGAGAGATTTTTTGTAAAGGGATTATAAGTTTATGATTATCTATGTGGACATCGATAATACTATTTGTAAGACAGAAGGGTGTGATTACGAGCATGCTGTACCTTATCATGAACGGATTGCGCAGGTAAACGCCTGGTACGATGCCGGGCATAAGATCACTTATTGGACCGCTAGAGGCAGTGGTAGCGGGATTAACTGGATGCAACTCTGCCTTAAACAGTTAGAAGAGTGGGGATGCAAGTATCATGCATTAAAACTAGGGAAACCGGTTTATGATGTTTTCATTGAGGATCGAAGCGCGTTCTTTGAACCCCTTGGTCTTCCGGAAGAGTTGCAAAATCCGATGTAAAGTGTTGATTAAATGAATTTATAAATCAATCGTTAGAACTAGTCGTCCAGGGCTTCAAGAAAGGTGGTTTTGGACCCTCGCTCTTCGAAGAACTCAATGGACTTCGCGTCGACAATGTCGAACTTGGCTGGGGGAGTTCCCCCATGACCAGGATGTTGCAGACTGTCGTCGAGGTAGGTGAAGAACTCATCTGCCTCACTGTCTTTGTCGTTGACCTTGATGAACGTGATGCCCACCTCGTCCTCTCGCTCGAGATGATGGGTGAACTCACGGATCACCGAGGCGACACGCTTTTTGCTGTGAGGCTCTCCATCACAGAAAACACAGATGATCATGCCGTCCTTCCCCTCACCGTTTGCACGGCGAATCAGGTAGGCATCAAAGATATGCTGCAGCGCAGGATACAGGTAAGAACCCGACTCGTGCTTCATGTCATCAAAGACGTCGACGACATGATCATGTGTCACGTTGTCGTGAATCTCCATATTGTCTTTCTTGCTGACAACGTAGATGGTGAGACCATCAGGGTCGTAGTGTTCGGCATCGCGAGCCATGTCGATCGCCAACTCTTGGATGGCGTTGATTCGACGCTTGCCCTTGAACTTGCCCTTCTTCAGCTTGAATCGCATAGACTGAGACTTGTCAATGATGACGACATAGTCTCGGTTGTGAAGCCGGGCGCTGTTGGTAGAGAGGGTTCTCTCAGCCACAGGTGCACCCAAGGCGTTCGGATCGGGTTCACTACTGTAGTACTCGTAGTCGTCATCGTTCTCGTGAACCGTCACAGTGACCGGAGGAGGCAAGGCATGGGCCTGAGACTCCGCGTAACTCGGCAGACTTTCTGCTGGAGAAGGGATAGGATCGGGGCCCTTGTTGCGACGAAAACGACTGAACATTCTGGTGTTCTTGGATGATTAAAACTAAGTTTATAATGCATTTTTCATCACTTTTACATACCTCAAAGTCTGTGGTATGAACCTCGGTTGAGGCACCAGGTGAAGCCCATCCATCCGATGACCAGACAGGCTGCTAGGAAAATCAGGCCATAGATACAGATCTCGGTGATGATAACTCCGCGGGCAACATCGGTAACATCGCTACAATCTTTGACATGATCCTTGAAGAAAAGGGTACTACCGAACACAATTGTCCAGGCGATGTCGATCGGGACACTCATAATGTTCCAGAGGCTCGGTACCCCGACAAAGGCAAACGTGGTACACTGAGCACCCTGACCGAGCTTCAGCATTGCCGAAACGAAGAGCCAGACCGAGATCAGTTCGGTTGTACAGTGGGCTTTGACACCCACTACGACCAACATCGCAGAAACAAACCAAAGGGTAAGTGCAACAACAAAGAAGGGCAGGCTTGTCTTGAAGCTCATTTTCAAGAGAAATAAGTAGTAGTTAAAGGTGGAAAAGATGGCTATAGTCGTCAATTTTAAAGTTTAGGCACTACATGAAATCTTTTTGATCGTAGATTAAAGTATGTGGAACATTAATGGATAGGTATGGGTTATCGGAATTATAAAAAAGGTAGTATATGTGTATTTTATCAGATGGTGGATTGCGACGTAAGTGAAGTTTAAGTTTCACCATAATATCCAATCTTGTGTCTAGATCCTTATATGTGTACTCTGAGGGTGGTGTATATCTGTCAGGGTTCCATCGAATAACAACCATGGTTTTACCACAGATACCATTTTCGTCATATATATCTGATATTCTTCTTTCATCACAGGCGTAAGATGCATTATTATGTAGGTGTTGTCTTTCGTCGCATTCGTCTAGCTCAACTAAATCTAAGCCAACATATAGTTTATCAGGTCTATACCTGGTACACCCACCCACTTGACTAAGTGATCTATCTGAACAGAGCAAGTGTTCAGTGCCTATATTTTCGTCAATATAATCACTCCATATCTTCTCGATTTTTGAAGCTTTACCCATTACCCTTTCATGACATGCTCTACATATACGATGTGTCCCAACATTATCTTCATATTCAATTGAACTAAATCTACTCTCAAAGCAGAAATCGCACTTATTATCACCAATATCATGTACATCTCGTATATGTTTATCTAATACCTTTTGTTCTTTGTAACTTTTGCTACACAGATAACAGTCTTTCCATACCACTCTAATATCATGGATATATAATTGGTGTGTCTTTAATGCTTGTTTTCTTTTATATTCTTTACTACAATACTCACATGAAAATAGTTTAACTCCGATATCATGTTTGAGTGCAAGATGCGTTTTGAGATGACCCTTCTGCTTAAAAGTGCTATCACAATGGGTACACCTAAATTCTTTTACTCCAATGTTATGCTTATCTGCTAAATGCTGTTTTAGTATCTTATTCTGTTTGAAAGACTTATTACAATGAGCACATGGATAAAGTTTAACATTTATATTATGAACACTGGATTGATGGCTCTTTAGTGCACCTTTCTCTTTAAACTTTTTATCACAAAGTTTACATGGTATGAGTTTAACACCGATATTATGTGTATACATAAGATGCTTTTTGAGTGTTGATCCTCTTTTAAAGCGTTTGTCACAAAAGTTACATTCTTTCCATACTATCCCGATATCATGAATACTTGCCATATGACCCTTCAATGTAGATTTTTTCTTAAATTTTTTGTCACATAAAGTACAATTGTGCCATATAGTCCCTATGTCATGTACATATGATAGGTGACCTTTATAGCTTGTGATTCCTTTTAAAGTTTTCCCACAATGTTCACATGTATATTCTGTCATTCTATTGCTATTGTAAATACATAATTATGTCTCTAGATTAAAAATGAATTGATTGAGGTATTTTCTATGAATCTATTATCTAGCTAAGAATATAATGTCATTACCTGAACCCATTCTGGATCCCAACGAAGACCGCTTTGTTATGTTTCCTATCAAATACGAAAAGGTATGGCAGATGTACAAGAAGGGGATGAGTAATTTTTGGACTGCGGAGGAGGTTGATCTTGCCGAAGACAAAGGACAATGGGAAACTGTTTTGAACGATGATGAAAGACATTTTCTGAGTCATATCCTTGCCTTTTTCGCAGCAAGTGATGGCATTGTCAATGAAAACTTAGCTCAAAGATTTAGTACTGAAGTACAACATGCAGAGATCAGAAGTTTTTATGCTTGGCAAATGTTAGATGAAGCGGTACATAGCGAGACGTACTCCCTTTTGATCGACACGTACATTACCAATCCTGAAGAAAAGGAGCGTCTTCTCAACGCTGTCGAGACTGTCCCAATTGTTGGTAAGAAGGCTGCGTGGGCCCAGAAGTGGATTGAGGACCATGATTCTAGCTTTGCTACTCGACTGGTCGCTTTCGCTATCGTGGAAGGCATCTTCTTCTCTGGCAGTTTCTGCTCTATCTACTGGTTTAAGAAGCGCGGATTGCTTCCCGGACTTACCTTTAGTAACGAACTGATTAGCCAGGATGAGGGCCTTCACACTGATTTTGCATGTCTTCTATACAGTCTGTTGAACAACAAACTAACCAATGAAACTGTACATCAAGTAGTGCGCGAAGCTGTTGCTCTTGAAAAAGAGTTTATTAACGAGGCTATCCCGTGTGCCATGATCGGCATGAACGCCGGCATGATGTCAGACTACATTGAGTTTGTGGCGGACCGACTGCTAAGCCAGTTGGGACACCCTAAGATTTGGGAGACCAAGAACCCTTTCGACTTCATGGAGCTTATCTCCCTGGAAGGAAAGACCAACTTCTTCGAGAAGCGCGTTGGTGAATACTCCAAGGCATCCGTCGGAACTACCGCTGAGGACCGTGAGTTCGTTATTGACGATGATTTCTAGAGAAAAATGATGATTTATAAGATATAATTAAGAAGGTAGTATGCCTTCTTAATTATGGAGATTGGTGAAGATTGTATTCTCAACCACGAAGAGACTCAAATGATACTGGATTCAGGGAGTCTCACGGTCACCATATGTGCTATCTGCAATAATGATTTGACAGAACTCGATCCTATCACCCAAGGCATCCACCCAGATGCTGAACCAACCTCAGTTCTTCTTGGATGCGGTCACGCATTCCATGCAAACTGCTTCCTTGGATGGGCA
>Ga0180438_10003584_pt1 | contig 23326 bp, 13 predicted proteins | sample SS_ome_12_FD_132455 | JGI IMG/M metagenome (GOLD analysis project Ga0180438, IMG submission 132455) | Hypersaline lake sediment archaeal communities from the Salton Sea, California, USA - SS_3_D_2 metaG | ecosystem: Environmental > Aquatic > Non-marine Saline and Alkaline > Hypersaline >...
AGGGCTTCTCGTCGTAGCCCCCGAAGAGCTGCACGTCGGACGCTCCGGCCTCGGCGGCCATCCGGCTCAGCTCCGGGGCTTCGAACCCCAGCAGCGGCACCGACTCGCTGTGGAACTGCCCGGGGTCGTCCACGGGAGCCACGATCAGGTCCACGAATCCCCGCTTGCCCGAGCGGTGAACCCCCTTGGTGATTAACACGTCGCCTTGCGCCAACGCGGCGCGGAGGCACTTCTGCCAAACACAGGGGCCGTCCGGCAGACGCCAGAGGTTGAGCACGTGCACGACCACGGCCCCGCCGTCCCGCACCGCCGCGAGCATCTCGCGGACCGCGCGGGCGGCCGTGGCCGCGTCGGGCGCCAGGGCCAGCGAATTGCCCACGCACAGGGCCACGTCGAACGGCTCGGCGGCCCGGATCGGCTCCTCGAATCCCCGCACCACGAACCGCAGCCCCCCCGTCCGAAGAGGGGTTAGACCCCTTAATCCGAGGGGGTCTGACCCCTTTCCGGATCGGCTCTTGGCCCGGGCAAGCTCGATCATCTTCGGGTCGACATCGGAACCCTCGACGGACAGCCCCCACGAATGGAACATGGCCGCGTGCCGGCCGGTGCCACAGGCCACGTCGGCCACGCGCCGGGCCCCGATCCGCTCGAAGAGCCGCCGGTAGAAGGGCTCCTCGCGGGCAAGCCGCTTGGGCCAATCGACCAAGAGGTCGTAGACCGCGGTGAGGTCCTGAAACGGAGACTCGGCCATGGTTTCGCTTGGGGGTTTCGATGACCGCCGGCGCCACAAGACGTAGGACGGATTGGGCAATCCGTCCTACGGTTCCTTCACTCTCTCCAAGGGCATTCTCGGCATCCACCCCCGGACGGCAAGCCCGCATCATCCGGGCCAAGCAGTTGCCCCCCGGAAGTGGTGCATCCGGACAGGCCGGTGCCCGTCGGCCGGTTGCATGACGGCAAGTATAAGTTATCCTTCTGTTCTGAATAATCTCGCTGCATTTCCGCTCGATCCCCCCGGACACTCAAGGAGAGCCCCATGGACTATCGCCGCATCATCCCCTGTTTGGACGTCAAGGACGGCCGGCTGGTCAAGGGTGTACACTTCGTCGATCTGAAGGACGTCGGCGACCCGGCCGAGAACGCGGCAGCCTACAGCGAGGCGGGCGCCGATGAGCTGGTCTTTCTGGACATCACGGCGACCATCGAGAACCGCGAGACGCTGCTGGCGGCCGTGAAGCGGACCGTCGAGCGGATTTCGATCCCGCTGACCGTGGGCGGCGGCATCCGCTCGGTCGAGGACATCGAGGCTCTGCTGGATATGGGCGTGTCGAAGGTATCGATCAACACGGCGGCCGTGCGTAACCCCGACTTCGTGACCCAGGCGGCCGAGCGGTTCGGCTCCCAGCGGATCACCATCGCCATCGACACCAGAAAATCCGACACGCTCCCCTCGGGGTTCGAGGTAGTGGTGCGAGGCGGCACCGAGGGAGCCGGGATCGACGCCGTCGATTGGGCGTGCCAGGTCGAGAAGCTCGGGGCCGGGGCCGTGCTGCCCACCAGCATGGATACCGACGGCACCCAGGCCGGGTACGACGTCCCCATGACCCGGGCCATCGCCGACGCCGTGGGCCTGCCGGTGATCGCTTCGGGCGGGGCGGGCACGCTCGAGCACCTCTACGAGGCCATCGTCGAAGGGCATGCGGACGCCGTGCTGGTCGCCTCGATCGCCCACTTCGGCACCTACACCATCCGGCAGATGAAAGAGTACCTGGCCGAGCGGGGACTGCCCGTACGCCTCTAGGGCAACGAAAAAGGGACCTGGTTTGTTTTGTGCGAAGCACCCTTCGGGCCGTTCCGGCAAAATAAACCAGGTCCCTTCTTCGCTGCGCTGGCAACCCGCGGCAAAACCGGGTATCGTGGCGCTAATCACGGCCGGCGTGGGCTGGCTCCAAGCGGCGGCCCCTCGCCTCCCGACTGGAAAGGCTCCCCAGCCATGAGCGAACCGAACTGCCCGGGCCATCCGGCCCTGATGGACGGCTTTGCCTGGTACGACAAGCTGGTCATGCGGGCGAGCCTGGGCGCGATCGTCGCCATCGGCGCGGCCGGAATCTACCTGAAAAGCCCTGCGGCCGCCGCCGCGTACCTGATCTTCGGCGCAACCGGGGGACTGCTGGCGATCTACGACCTGGTTTGCGTCTACTGCCCTTACCCGTTTCAGCACTCGGACTGCCTGTTCTACCCGCACCAGTTGGTCAGCCGCGTGACCGAGCTGCGCACCGGCGCCATCCCACTCTGGCGCAAGGGGCTGACGGCCCTGGTCTTCGGCGGGCTGGTGGCGCTGCCGCAGTACTGGCTGTGGGGCAATTGGGTGCTGCTGGCCGCGTTCTGGGCCGTGGTTCTGCCGCTGGGAGTCCTTACCCCGCTACGCTTCTGCCGCCGCTGCCGGCATAAGCGATGCCCGTTGAACATGGCCCCGCAATCGGGCGAGTGATGGGATGACCGCACTGTACCCCGTCGAACACCGGGCATCACTCGACATCCGACATCCGACATTCGATATTCGACATTCGATATTCCGCGACTCCATTGCTGGGCAAATGGTCCCATGAAACACCCCAACTACCCCCACCTCTTCACCCCCATCCGCATCGGCAACTTCACCGTGCCCAATCGGGTCTGCCACGTGCCGACCGACATCAGCTCGGCCAACGCCGACGGGTCGGTCAACCGGCGCGTGATCAACTACCACGAGCAGGTGGCCAAGGGGGGCTGCGGGCTGATCATCGTGGGGGCGTCGAGTCCGGATAAGGCCACCGGCCGCCCCACGGTCACCTGCGTGTGCGTCGACGAGGACCCCCTGATCCCCGGGCTGGGCGAGCTGGCCGAGGCCATGCACCGGCACGGGGCCCGCTGCGCCGTCCAGATCCAGCACCCGGGACGCCAGGCCGCCTGGCCGCGCAAGGACCTGATCTCGGCCAGCGACCAGCTCGTCGACCTGCCCGGCTCGGCGGGCCACGAGGTGGTCTATGCCGAGGAGGTGGCCAAAGGCAAGGCCATCCGCGAGGCCACGGTCGACGAGATCTACGAGCTCGTCGACAAGTTCGCCGAGGGGGCCTGGCGCGTGCAGCAGGCCGGGTTCGATTGCGTCGAGCTGCACGGGGCCCACGGCTACATGATCGCCCAGTTCATGAGCCCCTACGTGAACAAGCGGACCGACCGCTTCGGCGGGAGCTTCCTCGGCCGGATGCGGTTCGTGCTGGAGATCATCCACCGCATCCGCTACAAGTGCGGGCGCGACTTCCCCGTCGGCGTGCGCTACTCCGGCGTGGAATGGGTGCCCGGCGGGCGCGAGCTGGACGAGACGGTCAAAGTGGCCCAGCTCCTTGAGGAGCACGGCGCGGCGTTCGTCGACATCAGCGCCGGCATCTTCGAGGCCCCCGCCGCCGTGATGGACCCCATGTACTACCCGCAGGGGTGGAATACCTACACGGCCGAGGAAGTCAAGAAGCGCGTGAAGATTCCCGTAATCACCAGCCACACGCTCCGCGACCCGAGCTACTGCGAAAAGATCCTGGCCGAAGGGAAGACCGACCTCGTGGGGCTTTCGCGCCAGATGATCGCCGACCCCTACTGGGCCAACAAGGCGTACACGGGCCGCACCGGGGAGATCCGCAAGTGCATCTCCTGCCTGGTGGGCTGCTGGCAGGAGTCGCTGATGATCCGGCGCCACATGCGCTGCGCGATCAACCCGGCCGTGGGCGACGAGCGCTTCCTGCACCTTAAGCCGGCCCGGCGCCCCTGCCGCGTGGCCGTGGTCGGCGGCGGGCCGGGCGGCATGGAGGCGGCCCGAATCGCCACGCTCCGCGGCCACCAAGTCACGCTCTTCGAGAAGACCGGCGAGCTGGGCGGGGCCATCCTGCTTTGCTGCACCGTGCCCGCCAAGAATAAAATGCGGTGGTATGCCGATTGGCTGCGGCGCCAGATGCAGAAGCTCGGCGTCGAGGTGCGTCTCGGCACCGCGCCCGGCGTCGAGGAGCTGCGCCCCTTCAACGCGGTGGTGCTGGCCTCCGGCGGGCGCGTGGACCGGCCCGGCGTGCCGGGCATCGACCTGCCGCGGGTGGTGACGTTCCAGGACGTGCTCCGCTGCAAGGCGACCGGCTGCGAGTTCTACTACGAGGGCAAGGAGCCGCCGGTCGAGTGCGGGCGGCGCGTGCTCGTCTGGGGCGATCACTTCGCCGCGGCCGACGTGGCCGAAAAGCTCGCCGCCGAGGGGCGCGAGGTTTTCGTCGTCACCGACCGGGCCGAGTTCGCCGCCTGGATGGAGCCCTGCCACAAGGACGTGATGCTCAAGCGCTTCGCCGGGCGCAACGGCGAGGGCCTCTCGGGCAAGACCTTCGAGCACCCGGTCACGGTGATCCCCAGCTCCACCGTGGTCGAAATCCGCGAGGACGGGCAGGTCACGCTCATGGACGCGGCCTTCAAAAAGTCAACGCTCGCGGTCGACAACGTGGTGCTGGCCTCGGTCGTGCCCGACGACTCGCTCTACGACGAGCTGCTCGCGGCCGGGCTTCCGGTCGTGAAGATCGGCGACGCGGGCCGGGTACACAACCTCCGGGCCGCGGTGACCGGGGGGGCCAACGTCGGGCTGACGATCGACGAGGGCCTGGCCCTGAACGCCAACCTGGCCATGATCTCCCGCCCGCCCACCGAAGTGGCGCGGTAGCAAGAGCAAGAAAGGGACCGGCATGTTAGAGGACGGAGACAGGGGCGTCGTGCTCCAGCGGGACAAGACCACCTACGCCGTGGCCCCGCACTTGCCCTGCGGCATGGTCACGCCCGAGGTGCTCCGCAAGCTGGCCGACGTGGCAGAAAAGTACCAGGCCAAGGCCCTGAAGGTGACCAGCGCCGCACGGATCGCGGTCATCGGCGTCGAGGAGAAGGACGTCGACGCGATCTGGGCCGACCTGGAGATGGACCCGGGCCAGGTCGTGGGGATCTGCGTGCGCAGCGTCAAGGCATGTCCCGGCACCCAGTTCTGCCGGCGCGGAAAGCAGGACAGCCTCGGCCTGGGGATGCACCTCGACGAGAAGTTCCACGGCGTGGCCATGCCCGGCAAGATGAAGTTCGGTGTGAGCGGCTGCCCCAACCAGTGCGCCGAGACGAGTTTCAAGGACGTCGGCCTGGTGGGCACGGCGAAGGGCTGGCGCGTGCTGGTCGGCGGCAACGGCGGCGTCCTGGCACGGCTGGGCCAACCCGTGGCCAAAAACCTCGCGACCGAAGAGGCCCTGGCCCTGATCGACCGCATCGTGGCCTACTACCGGGCAAACGCCAAGCCCAAGGAGCGGCTGGGCAAGACCATCGAGCGGCTGGGGCTGGACCACCTGAAGGCCGCCCTGGGACTTTGAACGAGAGAAACGCATCATGTTACGCCAACGCCGTTCGTTTCTGCTGTTGTGCTGTTTCGCCGCAGGCGCCGCGTCCGCCGCGGGCGCCGAAGAGCCGCCCATGGACGCCATGGAGGCGACGTTCAAAATCGCGAACGAAGACTCCACGGCCACCTGCTTCGTCATCGCCCGGCCCGGTGCGGCCGAGGCGAGCCGGCGCGAGCTGATCCTGGTTACCGCGGCGCACGTCTTCAAGAGCATGACCGGCGACGAATGCCGCATCGTGCTGCACGAGGGGCGGGCCGACGGCACGTTCGTCCGCAGCGAGGTGCCGCTGAAGATCCGCTCGGCGGGAAAGCCGCTCTGGGTGAGACACCCGGACGCCGACATCGCCGCGATGAAGCTAGAGCTGCCCGCCGGCCGGGCGATCGCCGCGCTCGACGTCGACCAGCTTGCCGGGGAACCGGACGTGGGCAGCGGCAAGCTCCGCAGCGCGGATGAGGTCTGGGTGCTGTGCTTTCCCGCCCAACTGGAGTCGAGCAGCGCCGGGTTCCCCGTGCTCAGACGCGGCACGGTGGCCAGCTTCCCGCTCACGCCGGTGGACCGGAACAAGACGTTCCTGGTGGACTTCACCACCTTCGGAGGCGACAGCGGGGCGCCGGTCGTCGTCTGCGACCGCAACGCCCCGGACGCCGCAGTGCAGCGAACCTCGGTCGTCGGCCTGGTGACCGGAATGCACCGGGAAACCACCAAGTCGATCTCGCCCATCGAGGAGCGCACCGTACACCGTCCGCTCGGTCTGGCCATCGTCGTCCACGCCGAGTTCATCCGTCAAACCGTCGACCGTGTTCCCCATTGAATGATCCCCTTGCGGAGGAATCGCATCATGAGACTTTCTATTCTACCAAGCGGCTGTCGTTGGATGGTTACGCGACTCGCGGCTACGCTGGCGGCCTGCTGGCTGGTCGCCGGGGCCGTGGTCGCCCCGGCCCGCGCCGCGGCTTCACCCGATCCGGCCCGGCCGAACATCGTTCTCTGCATGACCGACGACCAGGGCTGGGGCGACGTGGGCTATCGAGGGCCCACGCCGCTGAAAACGCCGGTGCTCGACGAGATGGCCGCCTCCGGCCTGCGCCTGGATCGCTTCTACGCCGCCGCCCCCGTCTGCTCGCCAACCCGCGGCAGCGTGCTCACCGGGCGACACCCGAACCGCTTCGGCTGCTTCTCTTGGGGGAACACGCTCAGGCCGCAGGAGATCACCGTGGCCGAGGCCCTGAAGACGGCCGGCTACACCACGGGCCACTTCGGCAAGTGGCACGTCGGCTCGGTGATGGCCGATGGCCCGGCCTCGCCCGGCACCAGTGGGTTCGACCGCTGGGTCTCCTGCCCCAACTTCTTCGACCTGAGCCCGCTGATGAGCAGCAACGGCCGGGTGATCGAAACCGAGGGCGACAGCTCGGTGGTGACCGTCGAGCAGGCGATCCCGTTCGTGCGCGAGGCGGTGGCCGCCAAGCGGCCGTTCCTGGCCGTGGTCTGGTTCGGCTCGCCGCACCATCCGCACCAGGCGTTGCCCGAGGACAAGGCGCGATACCCGGAACAGTCCGAGAAGCTCCAGAACTTCTACGGCGAATTGACGGCCATGGACCGGGCGATCGGGATGCTCCGCGACGAGCTGCGGCGCCTCGGGGTGGCCGACAACACGCTTTTCTGGTATTGCAGCGACAATGGCGTGCTGCCCGAGGGCTCGGCCGGCGGGCTGAAGGGGCGCAAGGGGAGCCTCTGGGAGGGCGGCATCCGCGTGCCGGCGATCATCGAGTGGCCGGCGCGGATCAAGGAGCCCCGCCTGAGCACCGTCCCCTGCGGCACGGTCGATATCTACCCGACGCTGTTGGACGTGGTGGGCTTGGAGCTTCCGGCGAACCAGCCGCCGCTCGACGGCGTGAGCCTCGTGCCGCTTATCAACGGACAGATGACCCGGCGCGAGAAGCCGCTGGGGTTTTGGGTCTACCCGTCGCCGGGCATCCCCCGGCGGAGCCGCCAGATCCTAGCCCAGCTCCGCGCCGTCCAGCAGGGCGAGGCCGACCCGAGCAGCTTCGAGTGTCCCTACTCCGACCCCGGCAAGATCACCCGGAAATACCCCGAGGACCGGCTGCCCGGCCACGCCGCCCTGATCGACGGGAACTACAAGCTCCACCGCCTCACCGGCAAGGACGGCGAAGCGAGCTACACTCTGTACGACCTCGCCGCCGACCCGGCCGAAGAGCAGGACCTCGCCGCTGAGCAGCGCGATCGCGTCGAACGCATGAAGGCCGCCCTGAACCACTGGCAGGTGTCGGTGGTCAAGAGCCTAAACGGCGAAGACTACGCCGAGCCCTGATCCCGCATCCGCCGCTTCGGGCTAGTGTTTGGAGGCGGCCGAAGGGGTTTCGACGAAATCGAGCGGCGTGTCGTACGACGAGTAGAACGAGCGGTCGTCCAACAGCGGCAGGTCGTCGCCGAAGAGACCGGCGAAGAGGACGCGAAAGCTGTTCACCGGCGTGATGGAGGGACAGAGGCGGTCGCGGACATGCGGGGGACAGCGGTAGGCGCTCAGAATCGACGTCCGCTCGAAGACCTGGCGCTCGTCGGGGTCGGGCGGTATCCCTAGGAAGTCGCTGCCGTGGTCGGCCTGGAGGAGGATCACGGCGTCCGGTCCGCTCAAGCGCTCGATGCCATCGATCAGCTCGAGCACCCGGCCGTTGAGGTATCGGAGCTGTTCCACGTAGTCGTGCGGCGTCGCCTCGCTTGCCGGGACGGGCGCCCGCAACGGGCCGTGCCGGTCGTACAGGTAGGGCTCGTGGGGGCAGGCGATATGGGCGAACGTGTAGAGGGGGCCCGGCTCGCCTTTCGGCCGGGCGATGCTCCGCAACTGGTGCTCGGTGATGGCCACCGGGTCCTGCAAGCCGCGGCCCCAACCAACGGCCTTCTCGACCGGCCCCAGGGCGGTCGTTTCGAGGAACGCCCGCAAGTACGTCCGGCCCGCGCCCGCCGGGGTCAGCTCTTCGTCGGCCGCGGCGTCGACGGGAAAGTACATGGAGCCCACATAGCGATAGCGGTATCCCAGCTCGCGCAACCGCTCGACGGCCCGGCCGTGCTTCCTCAAGGGACGGATGCGCTCGTGATACGCGTCGGCCGACTCGCCGGAGTTGGGCTCGGGCAAGTAGTCCATGCTGAACGACGACGTCAGCGAGAACCGCGTCTGCGTGTAATTCGATCGGGCCTCCGACGCCACGTAGAAGCCGCGACGGCGCAGGGCCTGGACGAACTCACCGTTGTCGAATCTAAAGAGGTCTCGGAGCACGTCGGCCCGGGCGTAGCCGTCGAGGATGATGTAGTAGATGTCCGGCCGCGCCACGGACGGCTCCGCGGGCACGGCGCCGGCAAGGGAGAGCGTCGGTTCCGTCCGAGATGTGAGCCCGTCGCTTCCGAGGAGGCAAGACCAAAGCCCGGGGCCTGCCCAGATCGGCTGCACCGCGACGAGAAGCCAGCTCGTGTTCCTCACCCAACGGGAGACCGGCCCGACCAGCCTGCGCCGGCCGATCAGGACGATGGCAAAGGCCGTCGCGCCGAGCGCCGCCATCCAGATTGGCACGAAATGGCGATGCTGGAGCCCGGCCCCTGCCCGGGCAAGCTCGAAACCGTGCCCGTAGCCGAAGAAGCCCACCACCAAGAGAACCAGCCAGAGAGATCGCCGGTCGGCGTCACGCAGCCGCAGCCGAAGCACGCCGTCTGCTACGGCAGCGAACCCGAGGGCCAGGGCGAAGGTGAGGCCCACGTCGAGGGCGGTCGGCTCCTCCGAGAGATTCGTGAGCCACGTCCCGAGCGCAAAGGCGGCGGCGAGCACGTACGGATAAAGGCGGAAACCGGTCGCACGACGCTCCGTAACGCTCTCGCCCGTCATCGGCAGGCCTCACATCCGCTTGCGAAGGAAGAGGAGGGTTCGCCGTGACTGGGGGATGTCGGCCTCGCGAAGCACGGAGAACCGTTCCTCGAACACCCTGCGGAAGGCGGCCAGGCGCAGGTCTCCGAAACGCTCGGTCCGCCCCATGAGGAGCCGCCGGAACATGGGATCGCTTGGCGGAACGAACTCGACCACAACGTCCTGCTCCGTCAAGTCGAAGAGCAGGTCGCGGACCGCCGCCGGCGACAGGTTTCCCTGCACGATCAAATGATGCACCAGCGCCAGCGCGAGCACGCAGTCGCCGCGGACCCGGTCGAAGAAGCCGAGATGCTCCGCGTTGCGAAAGCCGAGGCCGGGCGTGGGACTCGTCACGTCGACGACCATGGGCGAAACGGCGGCCGGCTCGCGGCGGAGACGTCGGTACAAGAGATCGAGAGCGTCGTGGTCCCCGTCGACGGCCACCACGCGGGCGCCGCACTCGGCGGCCAGGTAGCTGTAATCGCCCGAGTTCGAGCCGAGGTCCACGACGCGATCGGGCCGGCCGGCCGTCAGGAACTCGCGGACCATGGCCTTCTTGGCTTCTTCGGCGGCCTGATCGTAGTGGCAGTCCGCCGAGTACGTCGCCCAAACGCCGCGGGGACGGTAGCCGTCGGCCAGTCGACGCAGCTTCGAGCGGAGCCGACGGAGGTTCCATTGCTGCGCCCGGGGGTCTTGTTGGGACGGCGCCTGTGACGGAAGCGAGTCGAGATTGCCCCGCCGGCTTGCCCATCTGCCGAAGAGGCACGGCAGCGTCACGTCAAGAAGCCAGCTCGGGCGCCAACGTCCGAGCCGTCCGCCGGCCCGTGCCACCTCCTCAGGCGACCGCCCTCCCGGCGCGGCCAGGAAATACGACCGCAGGTCCCAGGCGCGATGGCGGCACAACAGGAGGGGGAAGGTGAACATGCGATGGAACTGGCCGAGGGCGTGCCAGAGGTCTTTCCTCCGGGGCCGCTCGATGGATGCCAGGTCGATGAACGTGGGACGGCCGGCCACGAATTGGACGTTGTAGGCACTGGCATCCTTGAGCGAGCAATCCGCTTCGAGCAAGCAAAGTTGCAGCCGAAGCGTGTGGATGGCAGCGTCGGCGAGCATCGACACCGTCCACTCGCAGGGATAGGTGATCGGCTCGACGGGCCGGTGGCCCAGGAATTGGCAGTATCCCGGGTTCTCCGAGGCAAGCTCGGCGCGCAGGTCGGGATCCTCGACGAACCAGGTCGGCACGATTCTCCGCTCGGTCATGAGCCTACCGAGGGTGCCGGTCGTCGAGAGGCGATCGAGGACGTGATGGCAGTCTCCGTCGATCGCACGGTACACGCCGGTCCCCCGCTGGAAGACGTACCCCGACGGATCGCGAAACGAGCCGGCCACGCGCCGGCTGGCCGAAGACGGCGGGCGGGTGGCGATCATCATGTCACGGCTTCATCGCCCCGGTATCTTCATCGGCCTTGCGTCGGGCAGAGCCGGGGAGGCACGTCCGCAGCCTGGCTCCAAGCCAGAAGAGGCCCCCCAGCGCCGCGGCCAGAATGGCCTGGAGCGCCAGCGTGCCGGAGCCCGGATCGATGTAGGCGATGCAAGCATTCGTGTCCATCAGAACGACCTCCTTGTCGGTTGCGGCCGCATGGGGATGGCGAGTGATCGCAACGCGGAGGCACGTTGGCAACGTGCCCAACGTTCTGTGCCGTCCGCCGGAGAACCTATACACAACACGCGTTCTCGAGAAAAGGCCAAGTGATAGGAAGTGATGGGGAATTTGCGATAGGAAACTTGATCTCCCGCAAGGGACAGGGGCAAGGGGGTGCAGGAGGTGACTGCCGCCCACCTCCCGCACCCCCTTCCTGGTACACCTCACATGCCCTTCTCGGGGAGGGGCAAGGAAAGGCCACGGTCGATTGGCCGCAAACCGAGGGTGGATCTCGCGGCCCGCACGCACCGTCTGCGGCCCGACGGACGCCGGTGAGAACCGGTGGGCGTCAGAAAGTGGCCCAGAACGTGTCCTCGTGCATGAACGTAGTTCCCGCGGTTCGTCGGATGCCGTCTGGCGGCGCGAATCACCGTCCGGGTCGTGGACGAAACCGTCTTCGGCCGGCGGGGCCCGGGGCAACGAGTTGTGCCACAGGCTACGGTGGCGGAGGATCTTCTCGATGACGTCGCCCTGGGGCGGTTCGATGAACGCGACCACCTTCATCTGCCCGCCGCACTGAGGACACGCCAGCGGGTCGATCTCGTAGACCCGCTTGATGAGCATGGCCCAGGTCTGGCTGCACCGGCTAGCAGACGCGCCCCCGCATGTAGGCGCGGACTTCCGCGCGACTCACCACGTCGCCCCCAGGGCGATGCCAAAGCCCATGAAGGCCACGTCGTGGTCGTCGGGCTGGATGGCGAAGATGGTGTTCGATGACGTTTGAGCCCCGTCGAAGAACGTGCCCGCACCAAACCAGTGCTGCTGCTCCCAGCCGAACCGGCAGAACGTCGTGCGCCCGCGCCGAAACTCCCGGGCCCATTCCATCCCGAGCTGCATTTCGACGACCGCCCCGATGTCGTCGGTCTCGTTCCTCTTGGTGCGATTGGCCCACCTCGACTCGCCTACCAGCAGCGACCCTCGGGCGGCGAACACGATCGCCAACGGCGTCTCCCAGAGGGGCAGTCGGTTCTCCAAACAGCACGTCGGACCCACGCCGTGGAACCGCTTGAAAACGAAGTCGGGCGCGGCCAGGCTGTCGACGCGCTGCTCGAACACCGCGTAACGAACCCCGGCAGCGTAACGGAACGCCCAGCAGCGCAGCGGCATGTCCAGCGTATACTCCAGGTCGACCGCGTGGGCCTCGATGTTCATCTGCTTCGGGCCCGGGCCCAGGAGCACGTGGTCGGCCGTGGCCGGCTCCGAGCACTGGTCGAACTGCCAGTAGCGGGCGCGGAGCCCGGCCTGCTGTGGGTCGACGTATCCCACCCAGACCCGCGGAGCCACGCGCATCGGGTAGTCGAGCACCTCGCGGTAAAGGTCCTCTTCGGCGCCGTCCTCGAAACGGGGCTTGACCACCGTGAGCTGGACGCCGCTATACCAGCGCCGACGGTTCGGCGCTGCGGCGCCGTCGGCCGCGGCTCCGCCCGGGGCGAGGGCCTCGTGCTCCGCAAGCCGTGTGCGGATCTCGGCCAGCTCGGCCTCCAGCCGGTCGATCCGCTGGAGGTCCACGAGCCCGCTGGCCGGCCGTGGGGCCCCGAACCCCGCGCCCCACGCGACACGGAGACTCACGAGCAACCACCCGAGAAGCCAGAACGTATGTCGCATCCCAGGCGGCTCCAACTGAGGAACGGCTCCGATAAGGGTGACCGGCTGTAAGGAATGTATCGGTCGAATCGCCTGTAAGGGCTGACCAAGGTCCCCCGTCCCGACAGCACCCCTACAACCCGCACAGCTTGCCACCTTTCCAGTGTCCAGGGTGGATGGCCGACCGGAGGGCGGCGTCCGGGCTTTCAGGCGGTGCCTCTCCGGATCGAGCGAGCCCGGGTAGGCATTGGCGAGGAGCCACACGCAGCCTCAGGCGGCGGGCAGTACGTCGTCGGCTCGGGATCGGCTCGGAACGTCACCAGCAGCTCTTCCACGGCGGCCCGGCCTTGGGCGGGATTCTGGACCGCCGAGGATCCTGCGAAGCCATCGGCCGCAGGCCCCCTCTGGCGGGGGAGGCGATGGAGTTTTGCGAGATTGGGATCAGGTGTCTCGGGGCGGGGAATGGGCCAAGAAGTGAAAAAAGTACTGAGTAAACCGTTGCACGGCCGCAACGCGGTAACAACAATCATAAGACGTGGCCCTTGTAAGACGGCCGGGAATCGAGTACTCGTAATAGATGACTCCGTGTGGAGTCTGAACGGGTCCATCCTGCCGAGATCTAACCATCCTGCCTAGATCTGTCAGTCCCGCCGAGATTTGAGGGACCTGTCTCGCAAGGCGCTCCGTGAGCGAAGGGGCTTGGGAGTTTCCCGCAACGACCCCTGCCGACGGCCCGGCCGGGTACGAGCCACGTAGCCGATGTATGAGCCGCGCAGGACGTGCCGGGCTTGGTGTACGTCGGTTTTCGAGATAAGCGGGGGGCCTCCCGAGCGAGCTGGCAGCCATCCGTCGAACTCAGCCCGTTGAGGTGACTTGCGATGAGAACAATGGCGATTCCACTTCTCGTGCTCCTGCTGGCATCCACAGGCTCGTTTTCGGCCGGAGCGGAGGCCACGCCGGTCAGCAACGAGGCGGCCGAGAAGGCGGCCCAGGAGGCGGAAGCGGCCGTGGCCCCGGCAAAGACCGCCGCCGACCAGGCCGCCGCCGCGCAAACCGCCGCCGAGCAAGCGGCCACGGCGAAGCGGCAGCAGGCCAACGACGCGAAGAAGAAGCTCGACGATCTGGTCGCCGGCCAGCAGAAGCCGGCCGAGGCTAAGGTCGCTGCTGCGGTCCAGGCCGTCAGCGAGGCGACCGCCGCCAAGGCGACCGCGGACAAGGCGTTGGCCGATGCCAATGCTGCCGTCGCCCCGGCGCAACAAGCACGGGATGCGGCCGAGAAGGCGGCCCAGGAGGCTGAGGCACAGGCCAAGGCGATCGCGGAGAACCCGAACAAGTTCGAGGAGGAGACGCAGCAGGCCGCGGCCGATGCCGCCGCGAAGCGCACGGCGGCCGACGCGGCGAAGGCCGCGCTCAGTCAGACACCGCAGGACGACCAGCAAGCGGTGGCCGCCGCCACGAGCGCTTACCAGGCGGCCGAGCAGGCGGCCCAAGCGGCGGCCGCGGCAGCGGAGGAACGAAGGAAGGCCGGCGAGAACGCCGTCGCCACGCGCAAGGCGGCCGACGCGGCGAAAGCCGCCTTGACTCAAGCTCAGCAAGCCGAGCAGCAAGCGCAAGCAGCAACCAACGCCGCCGCTGCGAAGCTGACTGAGGCCGCCGCGCAGAAGAAGGCAGCCGACGAGGCGTTGGCTGGCGCGAAGAACCGGGTAGCCGCTGCCATGGCGGCCCACCAGGCGGCCGAGCAGGCGGCCCAGGCGGCCGAGGCCAACGCCCGGGTGGTGTCGGTCGCCGAGCTCGCGCAGGTCGCCGGCGAGGCCGCAGCGAAGCGCAAGGCGGCCGACGACGCCAAGGCCGCGCTCAGCCAGGCGCAGCAGACCGAGCAGCAGGCGCAGGCTGCGGTAAACGCCGCTGCCGCGAAAGGGCCGGAAGCTGCCGCGGAGAAGAAGGCGGCCGACGACGCGCTGGCCGCCGCGAAGAACCAGGTCGCTGCCGCCACAGCCGCCTACCAGGCGGCCGAGCAGGCGGCGCAAGCGTCCGAAGCCAAGACCAAGGCGGTCGCCGCCCATTTCGCCAGAAGCGACGAGCAGAAGCAGCAGGCTGCGGCCGACGCTGCCGCCAAGCGCAAAGCGGCCGACGACGCCAAGGCCGCCTTAGCTCAGGCGCAAACGGCTGAGCAGCAGGCACAGGCCCAGGCCACTGCGATGGCCCAGAAGCTGACCGAAGCCGAGGCGCAGAAGAAGACGGCTGACGAAGCGTTGAACGGCGCGAAGAACCAGGTGGCCGCCGCAACCGCCACATACCAGGCGGCCGAACAGGCGGCCCAGGAGGCCGGCAAGTCGATCGCGGAAAAGGACAAAGTCGCCGAAGCCGCCGCCAAGCGACAGGCGGCCAACGAAGCGAGCGCCGCCTTGACCCAAGCACAACAGAAGGTCGCGCAGGCGCAAGCCGCCGTCACCGCCGCCGCCGGGAAGCTGACCGAGGCCGAAGCTCAGAAGAAAGCGACCGACGAGGCGTTGACGAACGTCAAGAACCAGGTCGCCGCTGCCACGGCCGCTTACCAGGCGGCCGAGCAAGCAGCCAAAGAGGCGGAAACCGCGGCTGCTACGGCGAAGACCGCAGCGGACAACGCCCGGGCGGCGCTGGCGGTTGCCGAAAAGGCCGCCGCCGACAAGCGGGCCCTGGCCGACCAGGCGAAGGCGAACATGGAGGCGAGCCCGGAGGGCAAGGCGAGGGCCGCCTACGAGGCGGCCGAGAAAGCCGCCAAGGAGGCGGAGGCTGCGCTGGCCCCCTTGAGGGAAGCCATGCAAAAGGCCGACGTTGCATACGCCAACGCGAGGAAAGCGGCCGACGCGGCGCGACTGAAGGCCACGACTGCAAAAAACTTGGCGGGCGAGCCCGGCGTAAAAGAGTTGCAGCAGGCCGAGGCCAACGTGCCCGCTGCCATCCAGGCACTGACCGAAGCGACCAACGCCAAGCCACCCCTGGACACGGCACTGGCCGAGGCCAAGGCCGCCGCGGCCCCTTTGCAGCAAGCGTATGATGCGGCCGAGAAGGTGGCTCAGGAGGCGGAGGCCGTGGCGAAGGCCGCCTCCGACGCGGCCAACAAGCTCGATATCGAAGCCAAGACGGCCGCGGCCCAAGCGACCGCCAAGCGCAGAGCGGCTGACGCGGCCAAGACCGCCCTGGACCGAGCACGGCAAGGCGAGCAGAAGTTGCAGGACCAGGCCAGCGAGGCGGCCAAGAAGCTGGCCGAAGCGCAAGCGGAGAAGAAAGCGGCGGACGAGGCTTTGGCCGGCGCCGAGGAGCAGGCTAAGCCGGCGGCACAGGCCCAGGCCGACGCCGCGGCGCAGAAGCTGGCCCAGGCGACGTCGCAGAAGACGTTGCTCGACTCTGCGTTGGCGAATGTCAAGAACCAAGTGGCTACCGCTACTGCGGCTCTGGAGGCCGCCGACGGGGCCGCCCAGGCCGCAGCGAAAGCGGCCGAGGAGAAGAAGCAGGCGGCAGACCAAGCGGCCGCCAAACGCAAAGCGGCGGCAGATGCCGCGGCCGCCCTGGCTCAAGCGCAGCAGGGCGAGCAGCAAGCGCAGACCCGGGCCGATGCCGCCGCGCAGAAGCTGGCCGAAGCCGAGAAGAACCCGGCCGACGCGCAGAAGCTGGCTGAAGCGCAGGCGCAGAAAAAGGCGGCCGACGAGGCCCTGGCCGGTGCCAAAGCCCAGGTGGCTGCCGCGACCACCGCGAACCAGGCGGCCCGGGAAGCGGCCAAGGACCTGCTCTCGCTCGATGCCGCAAGCCAGCAGGCCGCAGCGGAAGCTGCCGCCAAGCGCAAAGTGGCGAATGAAGCCAAGGCAGCTCTGGACCCCAAGGCGAAGGCGCTGGAGCAAGCGACGATTCAGGCCACCCGCGCCGCGCAGGCGTTGGCCCGAGCCGAAACGCGGAAGAAGTCGGCCGAAGAGGCCCTGGAGAACCTCAAGAAGCGGATCGCCGCCGCCAAAGAGTCCCACGTGGCGGACGAAGAAGCAGCCAAGGCTGCGGAAGCCGCAGCCGCTCCACTGAAGGCGGAAGCAGACAAGACCCGGGCGGCATATCTGGCTGCCACGAACGTCGCCGCCGAAAAGCGCACCCTGGCCCAGCAGGCCAAGAACGCGCTATACCGGTTGGTCGCCGCCGGGAAGGTGGCAAGCATTATGGAAAGTCCCGATCCGCCCAAACCCGCGAACGGGCTCGACGAACTCGTCTTTGCGAAGCTCAAGTCGTTGGGTGTCCAGCCGGCCCTGTGCTCCGATGCGGTGTTTGTTCGTCGCGCCTTCTTGGACCTGACGGGCAAGCTGCCCACTGCCGAAGAGGCCAGAGCGTTCATCCAAGATTCGGACCCGAACAAGCGTGTCGCCTTGATTGACCGTTTGCTCGACCGGTACACGCACACCGACTACTGGGCGATGCGGTGGAGTGATATCCTGAGAGTCAAGGCGGAGTTCCCCGTGAAGGTCTGGCCCAACGCGGCGCAGGCCTATCACCGTTGGATATGGGAATCCATTGCCCAGAACAAGCCGTACGATCAGTTCGCCCGGGAACTGCTCACCTCCAGTGGGAGCAATTTCCGCGTTGGGTCGGTCAACTTCTACCGCGCCATCCAGAACAAGACCCCGGAGGGCGTTGCCGCGGCCGTGGGATTGGCGTTGATGGGCTCCCGGGTCCACCACTGGCCGGAAGACCGTCGGGCCGGCATGGAGGTGTTCTTCTCGCAGGTCGGCTACAAGCCCACCAGCGAGTGGAAAGAGGAGATCGTCTTCTGGGATCCGCTGAACTCGACCGCCGTGCCCGGCAGCACCGCGCCGGGAATACCCGACGTTGCCAAGTCGGTGACCGCCACCAACCAGATTCCACAGGCCTTGGCCGAGCCGCTGACCGAAAACGGGGGGTTGGCGGCCGTCTTTCCGGACGGCACCCAGACCACGATTCCGCCGGACCGCGATCCGCGGGAGGTGTTTGCCGATTGGCTGATTCGGCCGGAGAATCCCTGGTTTGCCAAGGCCATCGTCAACCGGACGTGGGCGTGGGCGATGGGACGCGGCATTATCGAGGAGGCGGACGACATTCGCGACGACAACCCCCCCAGCAATCCCGAGCTGTTGGCCTACCTGGAGAAAGAGCTGGTCACCAGCGGCTACGATCTGAAGCATCTCAAGCGGCTCATCTTCACCTCGACCACGTACCAGTTCTCTCCGATCGCGAGGTCCCAAGAGCCGGAAGCGGCAGCCAACTTCGCCAGCTATCTGATGCGGCGCGTGGAGGCCGAGGTGTTGATCGACTCGCTGAACGAAATCACCGGCGGTACGGACCTGTACACCAGCGCCGTTCCGGAACCTTTCACCTATATCCCCAACAGCATGTCTGCGGTGGAGCTGCCCGACGGCAGCGTGACCAGCTCCTTCCTGACGTTGTTCGGACGTTCCGCGCGGGCCACGGGAATGGAAACCGAGCGCGTCAGCGAGCTTGCCTCGCCCCAGTGGCTGCACATGCTCAACTCGGCCACAATACAGGCCAAGCTTCAGAACGGCCCGAAGCTCAAGGCGATGATCGCCGCGGGCGGCACGCCGAATGAAATCGCCGAGAGGCTTTACCTGACCATCCTTTCGCGTTTTCCGACGGAGGCCGACGTGAAGGCCGCTGAGGAGCACGCCAAGAAAGGAGTGACCGACGCAACGGGCGCCTGGATCGATCTCGCCTGGGCGTTGATCAATAGCCCCGAGTTTCTGCTGCGCCATTGATTGCCGCCGAAGCGTTGGGATATAACGCGAAACGGTCGGTTTCCTGACACGACAGTCAAAGGGAAGTAACAGGAGGACCCAAGTCATGAGTACGAAGCACAGCCCGGAGAATCAAGAGCATGTGTCCCGGCGCGAGGCCATGCGACGCGGCGCTTTGGGCGCGGCGGGTTTGATCGCGGCCGGCGGATTGAGCTCCCGCGTCTTTGCGGCCGAGCCCCAGAAGACGCCCGAGCAGATAGCCGCCGAACTGAAGGCGACCCGAGATGCGGCGGCCAAAGAGAAGGCAAAGAACAAGGGCAAGATCAAGTCGGTCATCCAGATCTTCTTGTGGGGCGGCATGTCGCACAACGATACCTGGGACCCGAAGCCGAAATCGGGCTGGGACTACATGGCCAACTATGCCAACGTCCAACCCACCAACGTGGAAGGAATCGATCTCTGCAACTGGTTCCCCAACTTGGCCAAGCAGGCCGACAAGTACTCCTTGATCCGCAGCATGACCCACGGCATCAACGGCCACGAGACGGCGGCCTACCTGATGCAAACCGGCCACAAGCCCGGCGGGCGCCTGGCCTACCCCAGTGTGGGCGCCATATTCGCCTTCTCCAAGAAGGACGAGTACCAGGGGTTGCTTCCGCCCTATATCGTGATGCTACGGGCAGCCGGGCGGTTTTCCGAAGAGGGCTTCCTGGGCCCCGCGTACAAACCTTTCGCCACGGGCGGCGATCCGAACGCGGAACGCTTCGAGGTGCAGGGGATCGTCAACCGGGGAATCAACGACACCCGACAAAAGGCCCGCCGTGAATTGGTCGACAAGATGAATGTCTTGGGCTACGGCCTTGCGGACGTCGAGGAAATGGCTGCCGTCGAGGAAGCCAAGCAAAAGGCCTACGGGTTGATCTTGGGCAAGGGGAAGGAGGTGTTCAATCTCTCCAACGAACCTACGGCACTTAGAGATCGCTACGGCCGGCACACGTTCGGGCAGGAATGCCTGGCAGCGCGGCGGATGGTCGAGGCGGGCGTGCCCTACATCACCATCAGCTTTCCCGGTGGCTGGGACACGCACGGAAACCACTTCGCCACGATGTCGCGACAGTGTCCCTGGTTGGACGAAGGACTGGCAGCGCTGCTCGGGGATCTGAGCGACAAAGGCTTGCTGGATAGCACCCTGGTTTGGTGTACCGGCGAGTTCGGCAGAACGCCGAAGATCGCCTGGGAGCCGCCTTGGAACGGGGGTCGCCATCACTATGGGGCCGTCTTCAGCGTGCTGGTCGCCGGCGGTGGATTCAAGGGCGGCCGCGTGGTCGGCTCGTCCGATGAAACAGGTTCGAAGGTCAAGGAGAGGCCCGTCTATCCGGCGGACCTGCTGGGCAGCTTCTATCTGTTGGCCGGCATCGACGCCACCGCCAAGCTGCCCCATCCCTTGGGGTTCGAGGCACACGTCTTGGATACCGAAAAGGAAGGCATGAAGTCGGCCGGGATGCTGGAAGAAATCATGTGAGGAAGGGATTAGGGGTGAGGGATTGGGGATTAGAGTCTTAGAACGGCGCATGAGCGTTCGTTGCGCATATGCTCAGCCGCCGTGGCCTCGCGGCGGCAGCCGGCGTGGCCGCCGGGGTTGAGCAAGATGCAAACAGTGCTGTTGTGGGGTGGTCTCCTGATCGCCCCACTCGGGCGACCGAAGGTCTCAAGTGTCGGCGACATTGGCCTGATTCGCTGCGGGAGACCTTCGGTCGGGGGAGTGCGCGGGTCGGGAGACCCGCCCACAACCCGCCCACAACGAAGTAGTAATGAACGGGAGAAGCTCCATGAGTAGATTCCAAAGGCTTCCGATCTTGGGGTTGGCCGTCCTTGTGGCCGCAGCATCCTCGGCCCGGGCACAGTACATCGGTTACGCCTATCCCGCCGGCGGCCAGAAGGGCACCACCTTCCAGATCCGGTTGGGTGGGCAGGGGCTCACGGATATTTCCTCGCTGGTTGTGACCGGTGAAGGGGTTTCCGTCCGGCTGGTCGAGTACAACAGGGTCTGGGGCAACCAGGAGCTCGGTCTGCTGCGACAGCAGCTCCGGGAGCTGCAGAAGAAGGAAACGACGGTCAGCGACGTGATGGCCGCCAAGATGGCCTTTTATGAGTTCCCCGCGAGCATTGAACCACCGAAGGTCGACGGCCTGGTATGCCCCGTATGCGGTCGTCTCAACCCGCTTGTTGCCACCGTCTGCGAGAAGTGCGGTGCGAATTTGGAGAAACCCCCAAACCCGTCACCGGCCGCGAAGAACGAACCTCCAAAGTCCGGAAAGGAAGCGGCCAAGCAGAAGCTGATCGAACGGATCCAGCGGATCTTCGCGGAAGACCAGCGCAACGCGGCCGTTCGTGCCCATACCGAACTCGTCTTCGCCGAGGTCACGGTGGCCCCCGACGCGAAACCGGGCCGGCGAGAGATCCGGGTGATCACCAAACGGGGTATCTCCAACGCGCTGCCCTTCTTCGTGGGCCAAGTGCGCGAAATCGCCCGCAAGCCGATGCAGACCTGCCAGAAACCGACGCTCGGCAAAGAGGAACTGGCCATCGTCAGGAGGCCGCCGGAAGAAGAGCTGGTGCGCATGACCGTGCCGTGCACGATGAACGGTCAGCTCGCCGCGGGCTGGGTGAACCGGTACCGCTTTCGGGCGCGCAAGGGGCAGCGTCTGGTCATCTCCGCCAAAGCCCGGCAGTTGATCCCCTACGTCGCCGACGGCGTTCCCGGTTGGTTCCAAGCCGTGCTGAGGATCCACGACGCCGACGGCAACGAGTTGGCGTACAACGACGATTTCCGTTTCGACCCCGACCCGGTGCTCTTTTTCGAGGTCCCCGCGGATGACGAGTATGTGCTTACGATCAACGAGGCGCTGTTTCGCGGGCGCGAGAGTTTTACGTATCGGATTACCATCGGCGAGCTGCCGTTTGTGACCAGCATCTTCCCCTTGGGCGGCCGCGCGGGCGAACCGGTCAACATCGAGATGGACGGCTGGAATCTGGAAAAGGCCACACTGGCGCCACCCCCCCAAGACGCCAAGCCTGGGAAACACTTGATCGCCGCCACCGACGGCACGTTCGTCTCCAACTACGTGCCTTTCGCGCTGGACACGCTGCCCGAGTGCCCGGACGCGGAATCCAACGACGACCCGGCCAACGCGCAGAAAGTGAGTCTTCCCATCATCGTCAACGGACGATCCGATCACCCGGGTGACTGGGACGTCTTCGAGGTGGAAGGGAAGGCCGGTGAAACGATCGTCGCGGAAGTGCACGCGCGCCGGCTCGGCTCCCCGTTCGATTCGTTCGTCAAAGTCACCGGCCCGGACGGCAAGGTGATCGCGCTGAACGACGATCATTACGACGCGGCGTCGGGGCTGAACACCGACCACGCCGATTCCTACCTCATGGTGAAGTTGCCCGCCGATGGAAAATACCATGTACACCTCGGCGACACCAGGCGACACGCAGGAAAGGCGTACGCCTACCGGCTACGGATCAGCCAGCCGCAACCCGATTTCGAGTTGCGTCTAATCCCCTCCAAGATGGTCATGCGCAGCAAGTCGGCCGCCTCGGTGAAGGTCTTCGCGATTCGCAAGGATGGGTTCGACGGGCCGATCAAGCTGAGCTTCAAAGACTTGCCGGAGGGACTGGAATCGTCCGGCGCGACGTTGGCGGCCAATGCGGAGACGGTGGGGCTGGCGCTGAAGACCAGCCTCGAAGAGATGGACAAGCCGGTCAACCTAACCGTCCTTGGCAGCGCAACGGTCGGGGACCGGGAAATCGTCCGCGAGGCCGTGCCGGCCGAGGACACGATGCAGGCCTTCCTGTGGCGTCATCTGTTGCCCGCGGATACCCTGCCGGCCCTGGTCTGCAATCCGTCCTACCAGCCGCCGGAAGATCGCATCCGCCCGCCGATCCGCGACGAGGACCGACCTAAGGATGCAACCCGCAACTTGACTCAGAGGTCGGTCGACGGGTATTTGCGGCAGATCGAACGCCTCTATCAAGCGTGGTTATTGACCGACGAGTTCGCCAACCGCGAGATCGCGAGCATCGAAGCCCGTCTGATCAAATAAGAGCCATCGAACTGGCAGGTCCGCCGAAGGCGCCCTTCGCGGCGGAAGAGAAGGCGTGGAAGCTCGACGGCTAGTGCTTGCTCGTGCCCGCCTTGGGCCAGCCGCCGCTCTTGATGCGGTTGCCCACCTCGTGGAGCGTCTTGACGTCCTCGGGATGGATCGAGCCGTCGGGCAAGGGGCCGGTGTTCAAGAGCAGGTTGCAGTTCATCCCGAACGCCGCGCCGAGCATTTCCATCACGTGGTCGGGCGACTTGTGCTTGCCGTCGTCCGCCTTGATGTACCCCCAGCCGCGCGGCTGAAGCGTGTCGCAGATTTCGTTGTGCTTGGTCTTGTTCGACGCCCAGGCCTTCGCGGCGATGTCGCCCGCCACCTCGCCGTAGCGCTGGCGAATCCTGTCTTCCAGCGAATGGCCGGAGCGTTCGGGGGCGGCGAAGTCCTCGGTGCCGGTGATGCCCTGCTTCGCGCTCACTAGGCACTGCGGCTGGAGCTTGCGGACCATGGCGTACACGTCGGCCATGGGGAATAGGTCCGGGCGGCCGTAGTAACCCATCAGCGGGTCGAACCAGATCCCGGCGATCGGGCCGTAGCCGGTCAGGAGCGTGCGCACGTGGCCGATCGCGTCGTCGAGGTACTTCTGGAAGTCCTCGTCCTTCTCGAACTTGTACTGGGGTGGCTCGGTCTCGTAGGCCGGACGCGCGATCGTGTTGAACTTCCGCGGGTAGAAGTAGGGGTGGTGCCAATCGGCCAACAGCGAGTAGTAGAAGAAGCAGCCCAGCCCCTTCTTCTGGCACTGCTCGGCAAGCTCGCCGCACAGGTCGCGCTTGGCCACGGCCACCGAGTTCCAG
>Ga0180438_10003585_pt1 | contig 23321 bp, 12 predicted proteins | sample SS_ome_12_FD_132455 | JGI IMG/M metagenome (GOLD analysis project Ga0180438, IMG submission 132455) | Hypersaline lake sediment archaeal communities from the Salton Sea, California, USA - SS_3_D_2 metaG | ecosystem: Environmental > Aquatic > Non-marine Saline and Alkaline > Hypersaline >...
AGACCACCTCTCTATCGGCTTTCAGCTCATCGCTGGCATATTCAAGAGCCCCTCCATCTTGTTGCGCCGCAGCCAAAACCACCTTTCTATTGGCTTGCAGCTTATTGCTGGCATATTTAAGAGCCATTCCCCATTGTCGTACCGCAGCCAAAACCACCTTTCTATTGGCTTTCAGCTCATTGCTGGCATATTCAAGAGCCCATCCAACTTGTTGCACCGCAGACAAGACCACCTCTCTGTCGGCTTGCAATTTCTTGCTGGCATATTGAAGAGCCCATCCTTTTTGTCGCACCGCAGCCAAGACCACCTCTCTATCGGCTTTCAGCTCATCTCTGGCATATTTAAGAGCCCCTCCATCTTGTTGCACAGCAGCGAGTACCACCTCTCTATCGGCTTTCAGCTCATCTCTGGCATATTGAAGAGCCCCTCCATCTTGTTGCACCGCAGCGAGTACCACCTCTCTATCGGCGCTGGCATATTGAAGAGCTCTTCCATATTGTTGCACCGCAGCGAGTACCACCTCTCTATCAGCTCTCATCTCATCTCTGGCATATTGAAGAGCCCATCCAACTTGTTGCACCGCAGCCAAGACCACCTCTCTGTCGGCTTTCAGATCAATGCTGGCATGTTGAAGGAGGTTTCCATTATATTGTACAGCTGCAAGCATGAAAGTTTTGTTAGAAAAGTAAAGATGAGGTATTTCCTTAGCAACATCCTTGGCCGTAGTACCATCCCATGCTTTTCGTATCATCAAGCTTTTAAAAAATCCCAATGTTTTTATCTTTTCATCAACATTTGAAAGAAGGGAGAGGTTATTGGCAACCATAGAGAGCATAAGCTCTCGATCTTTTTTAAGATTACCGCAGACATTTTTGAGAAAGTCTGTTCGTCTACCACTTATACTTAATAAAAAGCTGACAAACACTCGATCTTTTCGAAGATCTGGATGAGCATATTGAAAGGAGTCTGCATTTTGTGAAGAAGCAATGGTAATGATTTCCTTGTTTTTTTGTATTCGCTCACTTGCATATTGCAAGGCATTTCCATCATTCTCAACTGCTGCTATGACAACATCCTCATCATCCTGAATTTTTTCCGGAAGCCCTTTTAGAGAAAGTGAGTTGTTGTAAACAGCAGCAAGAATATATTGGTAGTTTTTGAGGAGCTCAGAAGACTTTTCTTTTATCTTTTTAATAAAATAAGCATATAGCAGTCGTATCTGTTCTGTTAGCAGGCTATCTAGATCTTTTTCCTCTTTTTTAGAGAAAAAGTGGAGGCTTACGATGTAGGTTTCAATAATGGCCTGTTTTTTTTTCAGACTCATATCAATTCTTTTGAAATTGTCGGGATCTTTGAGGATAAGAAAAGTACATAATCGTTTATCCTTCCAGACATCCACAGATAGTGTATCGGGCTTAGCACGAAGAATCTCTTGAATAGTAAGATTTCCTCTAGTGGTGCGAGAATTGTCCCCACTAGAGTTCACTGGTGCTTGATCAATATGATCAATTGTAGATTGTTGCGAAAGGGCAGGGATAGACATATAAGCTCCTTAAGTGTTGATTCTCAAGAGAGCAATATAATCCGATAACGTATTTATACATAGTCTCCATCTCAAAAAAGCTCAAATCATCATCAGGGGGCTGTAAAGGCAGATATTTGAGCTTTTAGGACAAAACCATCTTACCTGGCAATCCTTTCCGCAATCTCATCTTCATATTGTGCAAACGCAGCAAAAAAAGAGGGGTCTTGTCGTATGCTTTCTCCAACATATGCACATGCGTGTATAGATTGATGTAAAGCAGTTGCCACTACATCTCTATCATTTTGTAAGATCGTGTGAGCAAATTGAAGAGCCTTTCCATTTTGTCGCACTGCCTCGAGCACAATTTCTTTATCAGATTTTAGCCAAGGCACTATGTTTTGAAATGACCTTTCTTTTTTTCTTATAGCCTCAAAAATAATTTCTCTATTTTCCTGTACCCTGTTTTCGAGTTTCGACAAGACTATAATTCTGTCGGCTTTTAGTTTATTGCTGGCATATTGAAAAGCCGCTTCATCTTGTTGTACAGCAGTGAGTACCACCTCTCTATCGGCTCTCAACTCATCGCTGGCATATTGAAGAGCCCTTCCATGTTTTTGCACAGCAGCCAAAACCACCTCTCTATCAGCTCTTAGCTTTTCGCTGGTACATCCAAGACTCATTCCATTTTTCTGCACAGCAGCCAAAACCACCTCTCTATCAGCTCTTAGCTTTTCGCTGGTACATCCAAGACTCATTCCATTTTTCTGCACAGCAGCCAAAACCACCTCTCTATCGGCTTTTAGCTCCTCGCTGGCACTATAAAGAGCCGATCCATGTTGTTGCACCGCAGCTAAAACTATTTCTCTATCGGCTCTCAGCTCCTCGCTGGCGTGTTCAAGAGCCAATCCATTTTTCTGCACCACAGCTAAGACTAGCTCTCTATCGGCTTTTAGCTTATTGCTGACATAATAAAAGTTCCATCCAAATTGTTGCACCGTAGCCAAGGCTACCCCTCTATCAGTTCTAAGCTCATCACTGGCATATTCAAGAGCCGATCCATCTTGTCGCACAGCAGTCAAGACCACCTCTCTATCGGCTTTTAGCTCATTACTAGCATGTCGAAGAGCTCTTCCATCTTGCCGCACCGCAGCCAAGACCACCTCTCTATCGGCTTTTAGCTTATTGCTGATATATAAAAGAGCTCCTCCATTGTGTTGTACAGCAGCTAAAACCGCCTCTTTATCGGCTTTTAGCTTATTGCTGACATATAGAAAGGCCTGTTTATAATATTGTACAGCTGCAAGCATAAGGATTTTGTTAGAAGGATAAAGAGGAAGTAATTGCTGAAAAAAAGCACGGACAACACTATTCACATTAGTAGTATCCCGTGTAATAGCACCCCATATTTTTCCGAGTGTCAGGCTTTTAAAAAATCCCACTGTTTTTATCTCTTCACTAACATGGGGGAGAAGGGAGAGATTATTGGCAACCATAGAGAGCATAAGCTCTCGGTCTTTTTTGAGATCACCGCAGACGTCTTTGAGAAAGTCTGTTTGTCCGCCGCTTATACTTAATAAAAATCTGACAAACTCTCGATCCCCTCGAAGATCTGGATGAGCATACTGAAATGTACTGGGATCCTTTTCAAAAGCGTTACATACAACACTACGATCCTTTCCCCATACTTCTCCTGCGAACCTAAGAATTGTATCCCAACCATATACTGCACCAACATGATATATAAATGCCTGATCATGCTTTACCTCATCACAAACGCATTCAAGAGCACTTTTATCTCTTTTTAATGCTGTAGTAATAATCTCTTTATCTCGCTGCAAGTCTGTTCTGATATGTTGGAGGATAAGGGGGTGGTCTTCGATAAGAGTCAATACAAAGGCTTTGTCGTTTTTTAGTTCTTCTTCTAAACACGCGAAAGCATGAACATTTTGTCTTAGGGCAGCTGTAATAATTTCTCTGTCTTGACGATATGGCTCATCAAGATAACCTAGAACGCATCCATTATGAGATGCAGCCTCTAAAATAAATCCTCTATCAATTTGCAATTTGGGGTCTACATATGTAATTGCTCGCGGAGCGTTCTGTATGGCCGTGAATATGACATCTCTCTCTTTCATTTCATAAGGAAGTTCCTCGAAAATAGCGCCATCACGAGTTACGAGATCAAGAACAAATGCTTTATCATGCTGCAGGGCGCGGTCAAGATGGGGAAAGATTCTTTTGCTCTGTATGACGGCTGCCAGAGCAATCTCTCTCTCTGCTTTTAAGGCAGGACTTATACTGTGAAAAGCCTCCACATTGAGCGTTACTGCTTGTAAGGCAAATTCTCTGTCGGCTCTTAGCTCCTCACTTGCAAATTGAAGGGCTAAAGGATTGTTTTCTACAGCTTTTAGAACAACTTCTTTGTCGGCTCTTAGCTCATCACTTGCAAATTGGAGGGCCTCTCCTTTACTGCTAACAGCTGCTAAAACCAGATCTTTATTATTTTGATGTTCAAAGAGATTTTTAAGGAGCATTCCATCTCTTTGTGCGATATTAAGAACAAATGTAGGATCTTCTTGTAAAGTATAATCAATATACAAAAAGACAGAACCGTTTTGTAACATTGCTTTTGTGGCAATATCAGGATCTTTTTGAAACTTTTCGTTGACAAGTTGAAAGACAGAAGGGTTATGTTGTGCAGCTTCCAGAATAAAAGAATCATCTTGTGTAAATGGTTCACTAAAATACTGAAAAAGTGCTGTATTTCGTTTCACAGCCGTTAATAAAAAATCTCTGTCATTTTGTAGCTTCTCAGGAAGAAGGGGGAAGACCTTTTCATTAGCACACAGAGCATCTAGAGCAAATTCTCTTGAGTGTTGTTGAAGTCCAAAATCTTGAAAGAGGGAGGGAGTGGTTCTTAGCAAAGAGAGGAGAAAGCCCATGTCCTGGCCTAGGGTGAGACCAGCATATAGAAAGGCCTTTGGGTTTTGTTGAATGGCTATCTTCGCCATCTTTCTATCGTTTCGTATCTCATGAGTTGCATATTCTAAAAGCAATCCATTGTGCTGTAAAAGAGAACCTACAAACTCTCGATCTCCTCGAAGCTCTGGATGGGCATGTTGAAAGGAGGTTGCATTTTGTGAAAAAGAAATGGTAACGATTTCTTTGTTTCTTCGTATTCGCTCGCTTGCATATTGCAGGGCATTTCCATCATGGAGAAGTGCTGCTATGACAATATTTTCGTCATCCTGACTCTCTTTTGGAAGCTCTTTTAGAGAAAGTGTATTGTTGTAAACAGCAGCAAGAATATATTGGTATTCTTCTTGTAGGTCTGGGGAGTTTTCTTTTATTTTTGTGATAAAATAAGAATATACCTGTCGTATCTCTTCTGTTAACAGGCTCTCTAGATCTTTTTCCTCTCTTCGAGAGAGAAAATAGAGGCTTACGATATAGGTTTCAATAATGGTCTGTTTTTTCCTCAGGCTCATGGCAATTCTTTTGAAATTATCGGGATCTTTGAGGATAAGAAAGCTGCAGAGTCGTTTGTTTTTCCAAACATCTCCAGATAGTGTGTCAGGCTCAGCACGAAGTATCTCTCGAATAGTAAGATCTCCAGTGCTGCGAGAACTATTTTCACCAGAGCTTACTGATGTTTGAGCGATATGGCCATTTGTAGATTGCGACGAAAGAGCATGGATAGACATACAGCTTCCTCTTTATGTTGGGTCTAAAAAGAGGAATATAGGCCGATAGAATATTTATACATAGTCCCTATCTCAAAAAAGCTCAAACCCCCATCAGGGGGCTGTAAAGGCAGATATTTGAGCTTTTAGAAGAACGAAAATCCACGACTTGCCTTAATCTCATCTTCATATTGTGCAAACACAGCAAGAAAGGAGGGGTCTTGCCGTCTGCTCTCTCCAACATATTCACATGCGTGTATATTTTGATGTGAAGCTGCTGCTACCACATCTGTGTCATTTTGTAAGCTCGCATCAGCAAATTTAAGAGCCCGTCCATCTTGTCGCACGGCAGTCAAGGCTACCTCTTTATCAGCTTTAAGCTCATCGCCGGCATGTTGAAGAGCCACTCCATATTGTCGCACTGCATCCAAGACCACCTCTTTATCGGCCCGCAGCTTAGTGCTGGCATATCTAAGAGCCGAGCTATTTTTTCGCACAGCAGTGAGAACCACCTCTCTATCGGCTTTCAGCTCATCGCTGGCATATCGAAGAGCCTCTCCATCTTGTCGCACCGCAGCTAAAACCACATCTCTATCAGCTCTCATCTTATCGCTGGCATACTTGGAAACTTCTTCCTGGAAAGGGCCTCTTTGTTGTTGTATAGCAGCCAATACCACCTCTTTATTATCCTTTAGCTTATCGCTGGCGTATTTGAGAGCCTCTCCATCTTGTCGCACTGCAGCTAAGACCACCTCTCTATCGGCTTGCAACTCGGCGCTAGCAAATTGAAGAACCACTCCCGCTTGTTGTACCGCAGTCAAGACCACATCTTTATCATCCTTTAGCTCATCGCTGGCATCTTGAAGGGTATGTCCATCTTGTTGTACCGCAGCCAAAACCACCTCTTTATCGGCTTTTAGATCCTTGCTGGCATATTGAAGAGCCCATGCTTGTTGTCGTACCGCTGCCAAAACCACTTCTCTGTTGGCTTTCATCTCCTTGCTGGCAAGTCGAAGATTCCATCCATCTTGTTGCATCGCAGCCAAGGCCACTTCTTTGTCGCCTCTCATCTCAGCGCTGACATTGTCAAAAGCCCTTCCATCTCGTCGCACCGCGGTCAAGGCCTCTTCTCTTATAAGAGCTCTAATAGCCAAGTTCACCTCTTTGAAGTTTTTTAGCCAATCTTTAGCGTATTCGAGAGCTTTTCTATTTTGTTGCACCGCAGTCAGGACAAAGTCTTTGTCGCCTTTTAGCTTATCGCTGGCATATTGAAGAGCCCATCCATCTTGTCGTACTGCAACCAAAACCACTTCTCTGTCGGCTTTTAGATCCTTGCTGGCATATCTAAGAGCATTTCCATCTTGTCGCACCACAGCTAAGACAAAATCTTTGTCGGCTTTCAATTCATCGCTGGCATATTTAAGAGCTTTGCAAAAAGAAGCAATGGTAGTGAGCTCTTTGTTTTTTCGTATTCGCTCACTTGCATATTGTAAGGCATTCGCATCATTTTCAAGTGCCGCTACGACAACATCCACGTCATCCTGAATCTCTTCTGGAAGATCTTTTAGACAAAGTACATCGTTGTAAACAGCAGTAAGAATGTATTGATAGTTCTTGAGAAGCTCAGGGGACTTTTTCTTTATATTTTCAATAAAAAAATACTCTTGGAATTGTATCTCTTCTGTTAACAAGCTCTCTAGATCTGTCTTCTCTTTTTTAGAGAAAAAATAGAGACTTGCGATATAGGTCTTAATAATAGTCTCTTCTGTTTTCAGGTGCATAGCAATTCTTCTAAAGTTGCCAGGATCTTTAAGAATAAGAAAAGTACAGAGTCGTTTATCCTTCCAGATATTCTCAGATAGTGTATCGGGCTCAGCACGAAGTATTTCTTGAATAGTAAGATTTTCTCTAGTGGTGCGAGAATTATCTCCACCAGAGATTACTGACCAGACATCCCCAGATAGTGTATCGGGTTCAGCACGAAGTATCTCTTGAATAGTAAGATTTTCTCTAGTGGTGCGAGAATTATCTCCACCAGAAATTCCTGATGTTTGATCGATATGGCCATTTGCAGACTGCGGTGAAAGAGCATGGATAGACATACAACCTCCTCTTTATGTTGAGTCTAAAAAGAGAAATATAGGCCGATGGAATATTTATACATAGTCCTCATCTCAAAAAGCTCAAATCATCATTAGAGGAAAATGAGGGCGAACTTTGGGAAAAGAGCGAGAATGTACGCCTTACTTGGCAATCCTTCCTGCAATCTCATCCTCATATTGTGCTAATTCAACAAGAAAAGAGGGATCTTGCCGTATGCTCTTTCCAACATATGTACATGCGTATATGTATTGATGGAAAGCGGCTGCCGCTACATCTCTATCGGCGTTCAGCTCAGTGCTGACATATTGAAGAGTTCAGTCCTATGTTGGTTGCTTCCTCGCAGCCAAGATTACATCTTTATCGTAGAATCGTAGATCACGGCTGGCAAATTGAACAGCCCCTCCATATTGTCGCACAGCAGCCAAGACTACATCTTTATCGTCTTGTAGCCAACTGCTGGCATATCGAAGAACCTCTCCATTTCGTCGCACCGCAGCCAAGATCACTTCTTTATCGTTTTTCATCTCAGCGCTGGCATATTCAAGAGCATAGCTATTTTGTTGCACAGCAGCTAAGACTACCTTTCTATTGTGTTTTAGCCTATCGCTAGCATATTCAAGAGCCTTTCCATATTGTCGCACAGCAGCCAAAACCACATCTCTATCGTCTTTCATCTCATCGCTGGCATATTTAAGAATTTGTCCATCTTGTTGCACAGCAGTTAAGACCACCTCTTTATCAGCTTTAAGCTCATCGCTGGCATATTGAAGAGCCTTTGCATTTTGTCGTACCGCAGCCAAGACCACCTCTTTATCAACTTTCAGCTTATCGCTGGCATAGTGAAGAGCGTATCCATGGTTTTGTACAGCAACCAAGACCACATCTTTATCGGCTTGCAGCTCATCGCTGGCAAAGTTAAGAGTCGATCCATTTTGTTGTACCGCAGCCAAGGCCACCTCTTTATCGGCTTTCAGCTCATCGCTGGCATATGGAAAAACTCTTCCATATTGTCGCACCGCATCCAAGACTACCTCTTTATCGGCCTGTAGCTTATGTCCCGCATAGTAAAGAGCGTATCCATCTTGTTGCACAGCAGCCAAGACTACTTCTTTATCAGCTCTCAGCCCATCGCTGGCATATTGAAGATCCCGTCCATCTTGTTGCACAGCAGCGAGGACTACATCTTTATCGGCTTTTAGCTCATCGCTGGCATATTGAAGAAGATCTCCAAATTGTTGCACAGCATCTAAGACTACCTCTTTATCGGCTTTCAGATCATCGCCGGCATGTTGAAGAGCCTTTCCATATTGTCGCACAGCAGCCAGGACCACCTCTTTATCGGCTTTCAGCTTGGTGCTGGCATATTTAAGAGTCTTTGCATATTTAATAACCTTTCCACATTTAAGAGCTTTTCCAGGCTGTCGCACCGCATCCAAGACTACCTCTTTATCGGCTTTCAGATCATCGCTGGCATATTGAAGAGCCTGTCCATCTTGTTGCACCGCAGCCAAGACTACCTCTTTATCGGCTTTCAGCTCAGCGCTGGCACATTGAAGAGCCCATCCAGATTGTCGCACCGCAGCCAAGACTACCTCTTTATCGGCTTTCAGCTCAGCGCTGGCATATTGAAGAGCCTCTCCATCTTGTTGCACAGCAGCTAAGACCACCTCTCTATCGGCTTTCAGCTTGGTGCTGGCATATTTAAGAGCCCAGCCATCTTGTCGCACCGCAGTCAGAACCACCTTTTTATCGGCGCTTAGCTTCTCGCTGGCACATTGAAGAGCCTCTCCATATTGTCGCACCGCAGTCAGAACCACCTTTTTATCGGCTTTCAGCTCAGCGCTGGCACATTGAAGAGCCCATCCATATTGTCGCACCGCAGCCAAGACTACCTCTTTATCGGCTTGCAGCTCAGCGCTGGCATATTGAAGAGCCCATCCATCTTGTTGCACAGCAGCTAAGACCACCTCTTTATCGGCTCTCATCTCCTTGCTGGCACATTGAAGAGCCTGCCCATCTTGTTGCACAGCAGCTAAGACCACCTCTCTATCGGCTTTCAGCCCATCGCTGACATATTTATGAAAAACCTCTTTATCTTGTCGTACAGCAGCCAGGACCACCTCTTTATCGGCTTGCAGCTTAGTACTGGCATATTTAAGGGACTTTGCATTTTGTGAACAAGCAATGGTAACGAGCTCTTTGTTTTTTCGTATTCGCCTACTTGCATATTGCAGGGCATTTCCATCATTCTCAACTGCTGCTATGACAACATCCTCGTCATCCTGAAACTCTTCCGGAACGTCTTTTAAAGAAAGCATATTGTTGTAAACAGCAGCAAGAATATACTGGTAGTTCTCGAGGAGTTCAGAAGAGTTCTCTTTTATCTTTTTAATAAAATAAGCATATAGCTGTCGTATCTCTTCTGTTAACAAGCTCTCTAGATCTTTTCCCTCTTTTTTAGAGAGAAAATGGAGGCTTACGATATAGGTTTTGATAATAGCCTGTTTTTCTTTCAAGCGCATGGCAATTTTTTTGAAATTGTCGGGATTTTTGAGGATAAGAAAGCTGCAGAGCCGTTTGTTTTTCCAGACATCTTTAGAAAGTGTATCGGGCTCGGCGCGAAGTATCTCTCGAATAGCAAGTAAATCTCCAGTGGTGCGAGAACTATCTCCACCAGAGCTTATTGATGCTTGATTGATGTGGCCGTTTGCAGACTGCGGTGAAAGAGCGTGGATAGACATACAACCTCCTCTTTATGTTGAGTCTAAAAAGAGGAATATAGGCCGATGGAATATTTATACATAGCCTCTATCTCAAAAAAGCTCAAATCACTAACAGGGGCAGCAAGGGCGGATATTTGAGCTTTTAGATCCTAATTGCTGCCTTGTCTCTCTCATAGAATGAGCGAAGAAGATAAGATACGAGTGTTGTGACTTTAGGCGGGGTTAAACCGCTTCTAAAAACCTATGCAAATATAGGCACGTTAGCCAAGCAGTGTTGCTAACGATTCGCGTGCTCGGAGTGGATTGTTTTCTGCAGTCATTTCACGGGGGAGAGAGATACAGCGGTAAAAAGATTAGCGTAGTATGCGTTTTTGATAGAATGCATCTCTTTCTACGGGCGTAAATCTTTGGGACTCGATGAGAGATCGAAGCTCTTCGATAGTAATGGAGAGCGAGTGGTCAGCTGCTTTATGCACATGTTCTTCATAAAGAATTCCACCAAAATCATCCGCACCGAAGTTAAGCGCTTGAGCTCCCACCTCTTTGCCTTCACCAAACCATGAAGCGCTGATATGAGCGAAATTATGGAGATAGAGCCTGGAAAAGGCAATGATTCGGTAATAAAGCTCTGCTGGAGCTTCTGTTTGAATTCTTTTTCCAAGGGGGTTGTTGGCCCGTTTATAGCTCCACGGTATGAAGGCGGAAAAGCCACCAGTCTCTTCTTGTAGAGCGTGAATAGCTTCAAGATGAATAACAATATCTTCAGGATCTTCTACGTGGCCAAACATCATTGTAGCTGTTGTTGTAAAACCAATGTTATGCGCCTTTCTATGGACATCTATCCATTGATCAGGAGTGATTTTTTTAGGAGAGATTTGAGCGTGTACGCGAGGAGAAAGAATCTCAGCCCCTCCTCCTGGAATGGTTCTTTGTCCAGCTTCCCACAGCATCTCAAGCAATTTTTCCACGGAAATAGTAGAAGTTTGTGCTGCATGATAAATTTCTGGAGCGGAAAAGAAGTGGGGATGAAGTGATGGATATTCACGGCGTGATCTTTTTACAAGCTCGATGAGATATTCAGCGGTTACTTTTTCATGAATACCTCCTTGTAGAAGAACGGTTGTAAGACCTTCCTTGGAGGCTCTCTCAAGTCGGCTCATAACGGCATCGGAGCTGAGATGGTAGGCATCGGGATCGTGAGGGGATCTTCGAAATGGGCAAAAGAGGCATCCAATAGTACAGATATTGGTATAATTGGGATTTGTATCTAAGACATAGGAAACTTCTCTTTTAGGATGCTTTTGAAACCGAATCTTTTGTGCTTCGCGTTGCAAAGAGCAGAGAGACTCTTTAGTAAAAATCTCTAACTTAGATCGGATATTCATGAGAAAAAATAGCCACTTTGATTAGACTCGGCTCATCTTAACTTGAGGGATATTTAAAAAGTATATGGAAGAAAAGGATATAGTACTTCCTCAAAAGCTTATGGATGAGCTTTCTCAAATAGGCGAGGATGAGAAAAAGCTCGACCGTCTTCTTTCCTTTATGCAAGAGATGTTAGAGGGAAAAGGAGCGCTTCATTTTCGAGAGTTTTGGGAGGCGAGAAAGGCAGTATTAGAGCTTTTTAAATCCCGTCTTCATCCTGCTGATCGGGTGCGACTCTGGACACGATATAGTGAGCTTTGTCAAGAGGCAAAACAGCTTAAAGAACTTTTCGAGGAAGAGAGCTCATATATAACAGAGCAGGTTGAAAGAGCGATCGAAGCTGTTGAAGAGGAGATGGATGAGCTTGTAGAAAAGGCTCAAGGAGAGCCTGAAAAGAGAGAGCTTTCAGAGTCGCTCACACTACATTCACATGAAAAGCAATATAGTGAGCTGCAAAATGCGCTTACCTATCTCAACTCATTTGCAACGCGCCTCTCGTCCTTAAAAAAAGAGGTGGTGCATGCCAATATCCACCCTAAACATAGACACAGGCTGCTCGATCGATTGCGAAAGATTGGTGATCGTGTCTATCCGAAAAGAAAGGAGCACATTGAAGAGGTAAGTACTCTCTTTATGCAGGATGTGGAAAACTTTATTCAAAAGAGATTTGCAAGTGAACTTTCTACTCGAGAGCTGCTCGACGTTAGAGAAGAAATTAAGCGATTGCAGGGGCTTTCCAAGGTTTTGACATTGAGTACAAAGGCGTTTACGACAACAAGGGTGCAGCTTAGCGAGTGCTGGGAAAATGTAAAAAGAGTATTGCAAGAGCATAAAAAGATTCAGCATGAGCAAAAAGAGACATTTCGCAAACATAAAGATGAGCTTCTTTTAGAGATCGAACAGCTGCAAAAAGAGCATGCAGAGGGTAATCTTCATGAAAAAGAGGTGAAGAAGCGTCTTAATCGAATTTCATCTCGTATGAGAACCCTCTCTCTTGCTCACAAAGACGTAAAATTTCTCAAAGAAAAGATAGCTGATTTTGAACAAGAGGTACGGCCAAAAGAAAAGGCAGTTTCTACTGCTCCTGATTTGAGAAGCAAACATAAAGAGGAGTTGATGGCTCGAGCGAGCAAACTGCTTGAAACCCAAGTTGCGCCCTATCCTCCCTTAGAGGCTGCGCGAGGGAAACAAGATACAAGTGTTGCGACGAAGGGAAGGTTGTCGAACCTTGCCAAGGAGCAACACGAAGTAGATTGTTTTTCGCAGCCAGTTTGTAAGGAGGGTAGGGGGCAACTTGGGTTTGAAGAAAATGGAGATCTCTTTGAGCAGTTTCTAGAGCTTATTGATGATGCTGATAAAATAGATCTTACAAATATGCAGCGCGTAGAATTAGACCAAGAGCTTGTGAAAGTGCGCGATCGGATAGAGGAAAAGGCGAATAAAGAGGAGTCACTCGATCTTCTTGAAAGATTAAAAGAGAGCTCGAAAGAGCAGCTTGAGATATGGAGAAGGGTAAAGGGGGCTTCGAGCAATGATTTTACCTTGGAGATGGCCTACTCTGATCTGATGGAAAAAGAGAGGGCTCGTCAGAAACGAATAGAGGAAGAGATTGAATCGTGAGCTATATTGCAGTAGATGTTGATGGGACTTTAACTCGCTCTAACATAAGCTTTTCCTTTGGCCGTTATATGTACAAAGAGGGACTAATCTCTTTTTTTGATGTAATCCGTTGTACAGGTTCCTATTTTCTCCACACGATTGGTCTACTTTCTATGCAACGGCTTCATAGGTCTCTCTTTCGCCCTCTTTTTTCTGGCAAAAGGGCAGAAGAGATCAAAAAGGCTGCGGACCGCTTTTTTGAAGAGAAGGGAAAAAGCCTTTTTAGAGTTGCTGTTGTAGAGGAGATTCTGCTTCTTCAAAAAGAGGGCGCTCGGGTTGTGCTTCTCTCCTCTTCACCAGATTTTTTGGTAGAGAGGGTCGCTCATTACATAGGGGTTGAAGAATGGTCTGCAACCGAGTATGTAGTAGAAGATAAGGTATTTTCGAAATTAGGAAGAATTGTCACAGGGAGTGAAAAGGCAAAAATAGCAGTAGATGTTCATTTACGAGAGGGCTCTTCAATTACGGTCTTTACAGATAGTATGCTTGATCTACCACTTACTCAAATAGCAGATCGCGTAGTGGTGGTCTCTCCTAACCGAAAGCTTTTACGGCTTTCTAAACAGAAAGGATGGAGGGTACTTAATGGCTAAACGAGTGGCCATTTTAGGTGGTAGTTTTGATCCTCCTCACCATGGACATATTCACGTTGCTCTTGCTTTCCAAGATTTATACAAGTTTGATGAGGTGTGGATAGTTCCCAACTATGCCAACCCATTGAAAGAGGCGGTAGCCTCAGCCTCTGATCGGCTCGATATGACACGTCTTGCCTTTACAGGCGTTCCTTACTGCAAAGTTTTAGATGTAGAGGTTTTACGAAAAGAGCCCTCCTTTACTGTTGATACATTAGAATTCTTATTAGAAACTGATCCCGAATTTCAATCTGCTGAGCGATTTTTACTCATAGCTTCAGGTGTTGCTCGCTCTTTTGGCTCTTGGAAGAATATCGACAGAGTTATCGAGATTGCAAAGCCAGTAGTTGCTGCAGGAAGCCCATATAAAGAGATTCCAGGGCTCTCTCAAAAAAGCGCGAAAGCAGTTGAAGGTGGATGGACAGTTTTTGAGGGAATCAACCTCTCGTCAACACTTGTTCGTTCGTGGCTTTTTTCTAAAAAATATATCAGCCACCTCATTCCTAAAGAGGTTGAAGAGTATATTACAGAACATAATTTATATAAAAAGGAGCTTCAAGGTTAAGTGAAAGTAGAAAAATTAGTACAGCATGCCTGTCAGGCAATTGTAGATAAAAAAGGACATAATATTGTTGCACTTGATGTGAGGGGGGTGAGCACAATCACCGACTATTTTATTATTGCTGAAGGAACTGTGAATCGCCATGTAACAGCTCTTGCTCGCCATGTTGATGAAGAGATGTCAAAATGTAAAGCCTATCCTATTCATACAGAAGGATTGCAAGAGGGGGACTGGGTTGTAATGGACTATATGGATTTTATGGTGCACCTTTTTACCCCTGAGTTTCGTCAATACTATGCACTTGAAGAAATATGGAAAGAGGGAAAAATAGTCTCGTTAGAGCTAGATTACGGCCCTATCCACAAGAAGATCTCCTCTTCATTGCCATAGAGTTAAGATTTTGTGTATACTGTTATGCTTCTTTAGAAACCAAGAGAACAAGACATGAATAAAAAACGCATTGTTGTTACTGGCATGGGAATTGCTTCGTGCTTAGGTAATGATCCAGAGCTCTTTTATCAGAATTTGTTAGAAGGTAAAAGTGGTATCAAAGCCATCGAGAGCTTTCCGTGCGAAGAGTTTCCTACTCGTATTGCTGGAGTTGTTCCCGATTTTGATCCTGGAGAGCTTATCGACAAAAAGCAGGCAAGACGTATCGATCGATTTATTGCCTTTGCTATTTGGACAGGGAAAAAGGCTCTTCTTTCGGCAGGGCTCTCTTTAACTGAGCCGGACGTTGATCCCAAAAAAGCGGGTGTTCTCATCGGTTCTGGAATTGGTGGGATGTCGACCTTTTTTAATAATGCAGTAACCTTTCAAGAAAAGGGTCCTCGCCGTGTCTCTCCATTTCTTATCCCTCACATCCTGACCAATATGGGAAGTGCCCTCTTAGCACAGGATATGGGCTTTATGGGTCCCAACTATTCTATTTCAACAGCATGTGCAACAGCCAATTACACGATAATTAGTGCTGCGCACCATATTGAGAGAGGTGCAGCGGATCTCATAGTGTGTGGTGGTGTAGAAGCTGCGGTCTTTCCTATCGGTCTTGCTGGCTTTTGCGCAGTAAAAGCTCTTTCTGAGCGCAATGATGAACCTGAAAAAGCGTCGCGTCCTTTTGATAAAAGTAGAGATGGCTTTGTGATGGCAGAAGGAGGAGGTGTTCTTGTCCTTGAAAGCTTAGAGTCTGCAAAGCGAAGAGGTGCTCCCATCCTCGCAGAGTATTTAGGTGGGGCGATGAGCTGCGATGCCTACCATATGACAGAGCCTCGAGCAGATGGTGCTGGTGTTGCCATGTGTGTGGACTTAGCATTAGAAAACTCTGGGAAAAAAGCTGAGCAAGTCTCCTATATCAACGCTCACGCAACTTCCACTCCTGCTGGTGATGTGACCGAGTCTCGAGCTTTAGAGAAAGTCTTTAAAAACCCACAAAATGTTGTTATGAACGCCACAAAGTCGATGACGGGTCATGCTCTTGGTGCAGCTGGTGGTCTTGAAGCGATTGCTACAATAGAGGCGATTCGAACAGGGTGGGTTCATCCAACTATTAACCTAGAAGATCCAGAAGATATTCCATTCGAGCTACCAACGACAAAAAGACAGGTAGATATCGAATGCGCTATTTCCAACTCCTTTGGATTTGGTGGCCATAATGCTTCTGTTGTCTTTGCCCCATATTATGATTAACGAGCGCTCATTTGGTGTTATTCCGCTGCAACTTCGTTCCGATGGGTACTACCTTTTCCTTGTGCAGCACTCTTCTTACGCGTGGCTTCTTCCTAAAGGGCATGCAGAGCCCAGCGAGACCCCCAAAGAGACAGCTTCTAGAGAGCTTGTGGAGGAGACAGCACTTAAGGTTGTAGAATGGCTCGATCACGCCCCATTTATCGAACACTATAGGTTTAAACGCGGTGAGAAAGAGATCTATAAAGAGGCGACCTATTTTCCTGCTCTTGTAGAGGGTGAGACACAACTTCAAACTGAAGAGCTGCTTGATGGAAAGTGGATACCCATAAAAGAATTTTCTGAAAGAGCAACATTCCCTGAGATGAAGAGAATCGCTTCTGAGGTTAGCTCTTGGCTCTCTGGAAAAAGAGAGTATGAATAACGCAATCTATATATTTGGTCCTTAATTACTAAGGGGAGGGTTGAGGGAATAAGTGTAGGTGGCATGATTTTTCTTTCACAGACCATGTTTTCGGTGACTCTGTTCTGATGGGCCGCCGCTCTGCATCAGAGAGGACATCCGTTGCCACCTTGGCGACAATAATGTCTTGTTTGATCAGGTCGGTCTTTTTGAGGGCTTGCTCGCCTAGGTTATGGACAAATGATCGTGTGCGAAATAGCCATAAGAAGAATCGAATGCATTTGTATATACAGGCGTTTGCAAAATTGATGGCAAAAAGTTTGATGCGGTTAAAAGCTTGTCGTGCTTTGTGAACATCTGTAGCATCTAAGCCTGTTGTATCGATCTCCCACAAAGCATAGGTAGCATTGATAAGCCCCTCAATATTATCTCCTATGTGGCTTTCAAGATTTTCGATGTTTTCCTGATCCTCTTTTCGTTGTGCTTCTTTTTCTTTCTCTATCTCCTCTTTTTCTTCCCATGTTTTTGGAAAAAGTACGTTGGCTGAATCTGGCTTGATCTTTTCGGAGATCGCCTTGAGCTGTTCGTCAACGAGATCTGGAATACGGATCTCATTGATTGCACAGACGAGATTTGGTCCAATGTAGTCATGTACAATTTTTCTAGAGAGTCTTTGAGGGATGAATTTGCCGATAAATAACTCTTTCTCGAGAGCCTGATAAGTGGTGTAAAGACGGGCATTAAAAGAATCTTGCCTTGGATAATTTGAAGGGCCCCTTGTTCGTTTTCTACCTCGAAACGCTTCCCAAATAGCATCGAAAATAATTTTTATGAAGGCGGCAATCATTCCAACAGCGATAATGCCTCCTCGATGAGGCTGTGTTTTATCTGGTGGAGCGCCTTCTTGTGTCGTTGGAGGTTGTACAGATTGTCCTGATAACACTTCAGTTACCTTTTCAAGCCCCATCCTAAGTAGAGACTGCTTGATATCTTGAGATTCGATTGTATCTTTAAAAAAGTCGGAGGCGAGATCTTCTATTACTTGTCTCAATGGTTCCCACATCATAGATTGCCCCATCTCTATGCCGACAGGAACAAAGAGATCGTCAGATCCATGAGGAAAACAGATTGTAAGAAGAAAGGCGGCCATCTCTCTTTGCAAGCTTTTATCGAGTATCCGCTTTCGTGCTTCTGGAGAAAGGTGTGTACCTCCCTCCTTTTGGACTCTCTCTTCGTGTTGAATCTCTTCTGTCCCTATTTCAAATGCCTTGTGAATATAATCAACCAAAAGATAGGGATGGTCTTTCTGATATGATTCAAGAGCTTGGTATCCATTTGCTACTGCTCGTAAAACGTTTGCTCTGACAAGTTCTTTCGCAAATTCTTTATTCTCTTCGATTAGGGAAATAGCAATGTTGCCAAAATTTGTGCGTGTTGGTGTTTTGGCAGATGGATCAATAAAGAACTTGCTTATAAATTGGGCCCTAAGAGCTGGCTCTCTTTGATCGACATGGACAAGCTGTTCTTCTAGAAATATGATAATAAGATTGCTCAGATTGTCAGCAAAGAAAAGACGGGTCTCTGTCGTTTTGTCGCACTCTTGTAATACGCTTTGTAAAGTTCGTGTTAGCTCTTCTTTTGGGACGGTTATTTCGGTTTTTAATATTTTTTCAACGGTCTTATCATACTCTTGTAATAGGCTTCTTGAGCTCTTTGTTAGCTCTTCTTTTGAAGTAGCCGGGGTAGTTTTTAAGGTTCCTTCGACGGTATCATTATGTTCTTGTAATATATCTTTTAAATTCTTTGCTAACTCTTCTTTTGAAATAGCTGGTTTGTTTTTTAATGTTTCTTCGGCAGAATTACTATGTTTTTGTAAGATGCTGTTTAAAGTATTTTTGAGTTCGTTTTTTGAGATAGTTAGTTTAGTTTCAAATGTTTTTTCGACTGCTTTTTCGACAGCGTTACTATACTCTTGTAATATGTTTGTTGAACTGTCCGCTAACGCTATTTTTAAAGTCGGTTGTTTTGTTAATGTTTCTTCGGGAGTATTAATATGTTTTTGTAATATGCCGTCTAAAGTTTTTGCTAATTCTTCTGTTGAAATAGGTGGATTAGTTTTTACGGTTTCTTCAACAGTCTTACTATATTTTTGCAATACGTCTTTTAAAATCTTTGCTAACTCGTCTTTTGAAATAGTTGGTTTGCTTTTTAATGTTTCTTGGAGGGTGTCTTTATATTTTTGTAATATGCCGGTTAAAGTTTTTTTGAGCTCTTCTTTTGAGGCGGTTGCTTTAGTTTCTAATGTTTCTTCGACTCTATCATTATATTTTCGCAATGTGGCTTTTAAAGTTTTTATTAGCTGTTCTTTTAAGATTATTGGTGCGTTTTTTGGTGTTTCGTCAATAACTGTTTCTAAAAGATTTTGAGAGAGAGATTGAAAACTCTTTTCTATAGATCTTTTTAAACATTCTTGTATTTTCTGAGATGGAGGCGGATTAAGGAATTTCCCCAACATCGTGCTATCTATGAGGTGGGTAATATTTTTTTCAGGTTGATTTTGGTAATTGGTTACGAAGGTAGTTTTAAAGAAATTTTTCAGATTTATTGTTAGATTTTCTTCGTTAATTTCGAATCGAGATAGAAAAGGTTGTATCCTTTCATCTTGGACAATCCTTTGTATAATAACTGCTGTGCAATCATTATCATCTTGCTGCAAAACATTCTCTATGTGTTCTTGTAAAAGCTGCGCTAAAGTTTCTCGCTGCACGGGAACGATCTCATGTGAGGCGCTATGTAGGAGGTCTTTGAGAACTATTTCCCGAATTTCTGGACAGAGATCGCCAAAACCTTGTCCTAAAAGCTTTTCAAAGATATTTTTTATATCTGTTTCTGAGGGGGTAGATAAAATGTGAGCTACAATATGGGTTGAATCAATGTCTCGTAAAAGTTCTTCAGTATATAGTGCGCAACTTCTCTCGGAAAGAAGAGGTGATCGCCCAGATAATGCCCTTTTCAACGCTTCTTTTAATTCAGGTTGTTTTTTTTCTTCTGGAAGAGCTCGTAAGATGCTGTCTGTAATTGTTTCTGGGTCAAAAATTGTCTTTTGAATGCGCAGTAGCTGCCTGTTGCTCTCTTGCTTGCATGGAGGTAATCTTTTAGAGAGCAGCAAGCGGGCCCCTTCTTTAACAACATTTACTGCCGCCCTTCCTGTTACCTGTAGCGCTGCTCCTAACCCTCGAGCTGTAGCAGTTCCAGCTGACCTTAACATAGAGAAGATCCTAAAGCCTTCTTTAGGAGGCTCGCTATGTGGTTGGGGTTCTGATGAAGGCTCCTCAGCAGCGGGCGCTTTTAAAGAGGTTATTTTTTCTTGGATTGTCTTAGAGCACTTTTCAGTGGTTGTGCGCATAGATTGAGCATCATGATTAGAAGGAAAAGCTGTAGTGATATCTGTAATATTCTGCAAAATCCTTTGCAGCTCCCTCAGCGTTGTCTCTGTCTGAACAAATGTTTCTGTAGAGGCTTTTAGAGCTAGAATGTCTGTATTGAGGTTCTCAATGCTCTCAATTGCTAAAGGAACGATTCTTTCATGGGATGTGGGAATGTTTGAGGAAAGAGAGGGAGAGGGATTTTCAGGAGAAGCAACGCCCTCTGGATGAAAAGGGGAGTCTGAACACGCCTGTAACAGGAGAAATAAGTTCGCTTCAAGCTGAGGTAATAGCGGCACATCTACTCTCATAATGTTGAGCTCCTTTCAGATTCAATAAGATAGCTCTTTCCGTGCTCGGAAATAAATCCAAAAACAGTTTCAAGGATATACTCTAAATCAAAGCTTTCGTGAAATGCTTCCGTCTCTTTTCGCTTTGTTTCCAGAAATTCTTCTGGTTGTGCAATAGCGAAAAAGAGACGAAGTGCAATGTATGTAAAGAGCTCTTGTAAGTAATGAAAAGCCTTTTGGACTATCGCTACTATCGCGTTTTCACTTAACTTTTCTACATCTGTTTTAGTCTGCTTCCATACGATTTCGAATAGATCCTGAATCTTAGAAGCAATCTCTTTGTTAAATCTATCTAATTTCTCTTTACGGGGAAGACGTGGTTTTTTTTCATTCGCTCTTCGCAGAAGGTATTTTTGGACAGGCTCTGTAGAGAGGCAAAAGATCTCTTCGGCCATATCAACACTCGAGATGTTTGCAGCGTTCTCTACTACTTTAGTTAGTTGCTCAGCTATTTGTGGAGAAAATGTGCGAACAAAACGAGAGGTTCTATCGGAACCTGAGGCAACGTCATTTAGAGTAAGAGCAATACTTTCAGTGAGAGATTTCTTTATCTCCGGAGGCAGCTCTTTTCGATTTTTAGTGGGTTTGAGCTTTTCTTCGGAGAGTGTAGTAAGGGCTTGAGAAACCTTTCGGTAGATGACAACGAGCATTCTTTGCTGCATCTCTTTATCGTTTGCTATTTTTACGATTCCTTTGCCTGCCAAAAGCGGCAGCTTTGGAAGGGCCTCTTTTGTTTTCTCGCAGATCTCTGTTTCTAGTTTCTTCTCTATCTTTTTTTTCAGCCCTTCTTTACCGGGAAGGTCAGGTAGCTTTTTAAATGTATCGGGCAAAAGTGAGGAGACGCCTGGAAGGGCTTCAAAAAGTTTGAGATTAATCAAATCATCAACTGCCTCTTCTATTCCATTTGGGAAGAAGATGGGAAGAGCAACCCCTCCTAGCATAGAAGCGATTGTCTCTTCAGTAGGCTTTTTTTCTTGAGATGGTATGCTCTTTCCCTCTTTATGGGCGTGCATAGCTCTAAAAGCCTTATCGAGTAGCTCGGGCAGGAGATTAGGGTGCTCATTTCCTGCGCTTTCGAACGTGCTATAAAAATTATTTAATGCCTTTAGGATATGTGAGTAGAGAAGCTTATCTACGAATTCTTGGTGATCTTGTAAAAGCGAAGTAACAAGAAGTCCTATGCAGTTCAAAGAGGGCTTTTCAGCTGTGATGTCATCAAAAAGAGGTGCGAGACAAAAGGGGCGATGTTCTAACAAGACTTGATCGATATGAGCTATGTTAAACACCAAATAGCTTCTCATAGCAAAGACGAGTCTTTGAGAGGAAAGACAAGACCGTTTTCTTGAGGATAAGTTTTCTTCCAACGCCTCGATGGTAGTGTCGAGTGTCTGAATAGCCTCTTTAGGAATCTTGATCTCTTGTACAACTTTTTTAAATTTTTGAGAGGGCTCTTCTTTTACCGCTTTTCCTATTCTCTCTTTTACTTCTGCCTCTATCTTTGTCTCTACTTTTTGCCCAAACTTTTGGATTGTTTCCTTTGCCTTTTGAAGAGGCCCCGTCTTTTTCTCTGTTGGTTGTACCACTATGCTAATGAGGTCATGGCATTTTTTTGCGGTCTCTTTACTGGAGAGAAGCTCCTTTTGGTCTCCCTTAATGTTGGAAACCTTGTCTAGACGAAGGAGAAAATCTTTTTGTTGCGGGGACTGGGAGATTTTTTCTCTGAGGCTCTTTTGTTTTAGGTGCTGTTCGATAAAGCGTAGGTTTTGTGCAAGAGCTTTGTGGGCAAGAGCAACCTCTTGAGATTCGAGTTTTGGGTTGAGCAGACGCTCGGTCTCTTTATGGACCGTTTCAAAGCACTGAGGTATGGGGGGCGTTGTAATTCTCATCTTTTGTGTGGGGTTCTGCGGCCTTCAATTACAAATGAAAAAAAACATGCTCTTCCCCCCTAACTTACCTCAAGTAAATAAAGGAATTTTAAAGAAAAATATTTTTGCTCCTTAATACTTTTCAACTGGAGCTCGTTTTGTCAATCGCTGTCCAGAGGGCAGATCTTCGACATCGTAGCCGAGCTGTCTGAGTTTATCTCTAAGAGCATCGCTTTTTTTCCACTCTTTTCTCTCTCTTGCTCGAGACCTTTCTTCTAGAAGAAGAGCTACTTTTTTGGGAAGGGTCGGCTCGTCTCTTCTAAGAATGTCGAGAATAGAGTCTGCTATTTGGAGAAATTCTCGAGCTTTAGAGACATCTTCTTTACCGATTGTTTTTTCATCGAGCAGATGGTTGGTGTAGCGAATAGATTCGAAGAGGGCAGCGAGTGCCTCGCTAATATTGAGATCTCGAGAGAGGGCGTCAAAAAAACGCTCTTTGTATTGAAGAATAGCTTGGGTATATTCAGGGGTTTCCCCCTCTTTTTCTACGCTTTGTTCGAGTCGCTCGTTAAAATCTCGGATTCTTTTGATGGAAGAGTAGGCGGCATCGAGTCCTTGGGAGGTGAAGTTGAGCTGTGTTCGATAGTGGTTGCTGATGAGAAAGAATCGAATGGCAGAAGGGGCGTAGCCTTTTTCCAAAAGGTCGCGAAGCGTGTAGAAATTGCCGAGCTTTTTGGACATCTTTTTGTGATCGACAAGAAGATGTTCGGCATGAGCCCAATGGAGAGAGAATGGTTTTCCTGTTGTAGTTTCAGATTGGGCAATTTCATTTTCGTGATGGGGAAAGATGAGATCAACTCCTCCTGCATGAAGATCAATGGTCTCTCCAAGAAATTCTTTTGCCATGATGGAGCACTCTAAATGCCACCCTGGCCGTCCCTTCCCCCAGGGGCTCTCCCAGTAAACATCGCCATCGCGCTCTTTATCATACGCTTTCCATAAGGCAAAATCAGCGATGCCCTCATGGGAATACTCGTCTCCCAAATTTTTTCCTGAAGATTTAGGGCGAAGCTCTTCAAGGTTTAGATGGGAGAGCTTGCCATACTCTTTCGCCTTTTCGATTGAGAAATAGATACTGCCATCACTGTGCTGATAGGCAGCTCCCTTTTCCATAAGAGTCTCGATCATCCCGATCATCTCTTTTATATGTTTTGTCGCCTCAGGATAGTGTTCTGCGGGTTCAATGCGAAGCGTTTCCAAATCTTCAAAAAAAGCTTTTTTGA
>Ga0180438_10003586_pt1 | contig 23302 bp, 16 predicted proteins | sample SS_ome_12_FD_132455 | JGI IMG/M metagenome (GOLD analysis project Ga0180438, IMG submission 132455) | Hypersaline lake sediment archaeal communities from the Salton Sea, California, USA - SS_3_D_2 metaG | ecosystem: Environmental > Aquatic > Non-marine Saline and Alkaline > Hypersaline >...
CCGCGCTTTCCTTAAATTCCCGATCGTATCGTCTTCGTTCCCTCGGTTCTCCCATAACAAACCTCCAAGTTTGATATTATGTCAAACTTTTCGGTGTGTCCACTAAACCGGGGGAAGTCCAGTCAGCACTACTTTCTGTACTCGACAATTACACCTATCCATACAGCTATAACGTTAAGCAGTTGTCTTTCTTGCGGAAGGAAAGGTTGATGCTTATCAAGTGTTGGAGAGGGAAGCAGAAACACCTCAAGCACACCTATTCGCTTATTACCTTGGCGAATGAATGCCGATTGTTTCAATTTCGTTTCAGAAAAATTTGATGTACAGTACTCGTAACCATTAAATACCAATCGTACACAAGTAGTTTTTGGATATTGCCAACCGCGTGGCATTAAGTCAACGATATCGGCTAATATTTTTTGGAGCGAATAAGTAGGATCAACCAATTTCGATGATATTGCGTAAAGTAAATCCAGCTCTTTAAGTCGTTCGCTGAGTTCAAAGGTTCGCCTTCGGAGTGCTCCTTCAAGCCATTTATATTCATCAAGACTGTTTTTCAATTGTTGAATTTGCTCATGTGCTTCTTTGAGTGCGTCGAGTAAGTCAGCCTTGGAAATGGAATCAGCGTTTGTATCTTTTTTGGATCTCAACTCTCGCCTCCTTTTTAATCCGCCTTAGAACACTTGGGATCGTGTAGTTATCAGTGAGAAAAAATTTCCAGATGGTAGTCACCAGAAGATTCCGGCTGATAGAGTATTCTTTGTATCTTTATCCTGCGTTGCCTTGCCGGAACCTGCCATATAACTGTATCTCCAACCCGATATCCGAGTATAGCAGTTCCAATAGGCGCTAGGATGGATATCTTCCCTTGCTTAATATCGGCCTCGCTCGGAAATACTAAGGTATAAGTCATCTTTTTATATTTATCAAGGTCTAAAAGCTCCACTTTGCAATTTATAGTAGCGACATTCGGGGGCACATCTCTTGAATCCACTATCATTGCGCGCACAAGTTCATTTTCTAGTTTCTTCAGATCATTGCGATCCTGATATTTAATTTCCTCAGTTTGAATTGTTAGGTCTTTGAATATAATGAATTATATCCGGACATTATAAACAAAGAAATTAGTGCACAATCTGAAGAACTTCGATTGTCCTGAAGAACTGGTAAATCGCTCCCAGTTAAAATTCTATCTGCATACATGGATCTAAATTTCTCGTGTTGATTTAAAAAGTCAATTAATAATCTTCCTCTTTTTCTATATTTAGTCCAAACGCCTCCAGATTTATCCAGTCCCTGTTGTTGCTCATATGCTTGAAACTCATCTCTAAATGTCCCTATAGGTTGGCAATACATACCAAATTGTATTTGATCATAAGGTTTTACTTTGAGATCTGATAAGGGATCATAAAGATTCACGCTATCTCTATTTAGGTCTAAGAGAACAGTTACATGTCTTCTATCATCAAGTTTTTCAAGATAAATTAGACCATCTTATCCAAGTTCGTGGGCAATAGGATCTATGTCTTTAGGAGAAAACATTTCAGTAACATCTTTTCCGACAATAGTTCTTGCAGATTCAATAAATTTCTTCGATTCAAAATTATCCATTTTTACAATTATTTGATTTCTCCAATTCTTTAAACTCTCCAGTTATTTTATCTTTTCTTACATTGTCCCATTTAAAATAGCGACCGTTCATTACAATATAAATTCCATTTGGAAGAATCTGAACAAATGCTAATGCACTGCCGAGATTAAATAATCCGTCAGAGCTTCCAAACTTATATGGAATCATTGCACCAGTAAGAATGACTGTTTTATTTTTGATTTTCTCGGCGAGCACTCGGACAGTTTCTACCATGGTGTCGGTGCCATGAGTAATGAGAATTTTATCTTCTTTTGCCTTAATGCAATTTTGTGCAATTGTTTCTCTATCTTCTTCAGTCATCTCAAGACTATCAATCATCATTAAGGTTCTAATATCAACCTGTAAACGTGAACGCCCGAGTGTGAGCATTTCCGGCAGGTGTGTGTCTTTGAAAAAGAGTGAGCCATTTAACTCGTTGTACTCTTTATCGAAAGTCCCGCCCGTCACAAAAATTTTAATAGCCATAGTTTTAAAGTTTATATGCTTATCTTAATAAATCTTGTGTTTGTAAGCCAGTCCAAATTTCACTTAACTATTATTGAAGGTGAAGCTCCCCGCGGCGAGCCGCAGGGAATTCTGCAACGGATTTGCTAAAAAACGCTATCACATTTTTATACCCATCATTAACTTATTATTTTGTTAAATCAGCCGACATTTTAATTAACAAAACCCAGGGATGTTTCAGGGATGAATACATGGCAAAATAAGCAAAAGCTGTCTGCTTTCGCGTGGTTCCGTTAATTATCATGTTTTCTGGGGATTAGAAAGAAAAATTGTGCCGAGGGCCGGACTCGAACCGGTGACACACGGATTAGGAATCCATGTTGCTCTTTAGAACTGAACTCCTGTTCGCCGATGGTGCTGGGTTTTTTTGGGAACGAAATTTCCAAAAAACCCCAGAGATATCCTCAGTTTCGCTTCGGATATCTCTTTACGAAGTAATCTATTTTTCATCTGATGCTTTCGATCTCTCGTCGATTTCTTTTTGATGTCTTATTACTTAAGTCTCTTTAAGATTACACTATAGTTGTAACCAGAATTACACTATAGTTGTCACTGCTCGTCGAACAATTTTAGAGACTTTCTGCTTGTGAAACTTAACCTCTTCCTTCCCGATCTTCTGCCCTTTAAAGGCATGAGGTATGTTGATATTTGATCTTCCCTGCCCTCTGCGGATTATTGTCATCCAGCCGGATTCACGTAACTCTTTGGTTAATGTGCAGACATACTGTTGCGATCTCCCTAGATTTTCCATGGCGATTCTGGTTTACGAAAAAAATGTGAATGACCCACTTCCTATTTTCTTCATACTACAGTAAACATGAAAAACTCCGTACACAGCTTTTGCCTGCGGTGAGATTGTGGGATCAAGAAGCAGGTCTTGTGGGATGGCTCCGAAAGAGGGCATTTTTGATCCAATATAAGCCCCCTTCGGTTCATCTGTGTCTCTCCTTGATTTAGAACTAATCACAGGTGGTTGTTTCATTAAATTATCCCATCCGTTCCACTATCCCCTTAATTTTCTAATTGGGGGATTCTCTAGACCGGCACCTCTACCGGATTGAAGCTTTGAAGGGCTGCTAACAGCTTTTGAACGGCGTCACGGAAGTTGTTACGAGATGGCTCCCCTTTAGGCTTGCATTCAACTACGTCAGGCCGAATTCAGGACATTGTTGATAGGACCGACGGATTATGTTTGCTGTGGGGTTTAAAATTCCCCGATTAAAAGTCTTTTGACTCTTTGAGCCGGCATATCGATTTGAAAAAGTAGCCTATTGGTGTATAGTGCTAATTACCCGATCATGGTAATCATGCCTGTCCAGATCATTCCAACCATGAACCTTGAGCCCGAGAAGGAGGTTTTCAAATGAACAGATGGCCTACGGCTATTATCCTTATTTCCGCATTGATTGTGGTTCCAATCATCGGCAGAGCCCTGGAGGATAAAATCGACGATGTATCGACGCAATTGATCAAGGAATACACGACAAAACCCGAATATCTCTCTCCGCTCGTCGATCATATCCCCGATTCGGATACGGTCCCCTCACCAAGGGATTTTCTGGGATATGTGGCGGGAGCGCCGAAGAAATTGACCCATGCCGGCGATATTCACAGATACTTCTACGAATTGAACAAGACATCCCCCCACGTAAAAGTCTTCGAAATCGGAAAGACCCATGAAGGGAGGTCGCGCATACTGGCTGTCATCGCCGACGAGCAAACGCTGGCCGAATTGGACACATTCAAGTCCTTCATGAAAAAACTGGCTGATCCCCGGTCGATATCGGAAAAGGAAGCACAGGACATCATCCCAAAGGCCAAGCCCTTCTATCAGATAACCGGAGGGCTCCATTCGCCCGAGACCGGAAGCCCTGACATGCTGATGGAGCTGGCCTATCGTCTGGCCGTCTCCAACACTGAAAAGATCACATCCATAAGGGAAAATGTCATTACTCTCATCATTCCGGTCCTCGAAGTGGATGGACGAGAGAAACTGGTGGACTGGTACTACAGATATACGATCAACGTCACAGATATGGAGGACAGTCCACCCATGTCACCTCCCTATTGGGGGAAATACGTCTTTCATGACAACAACCGGGACGGCATCCAGGTGAGCCAACCGCTCACCCAGCAGGTGTTCGATGTGTTCTTTGAATACTATCCGGTAATCACCCATGACCTCCATGAATCCTTCCCGTTCCTTTACATCTATTCGGGCACCGGCCCCTTCAACAGCAACTACGATCCGATCTCTATCACCGAGTTTCAGCTTTTTGCGCAGTACGAAGTCGCCGAATTCACCAAGTTCGGGATGCCCGGGGTCTGGACCTGGGCTTTTCCGGTGGGGTGGTATCCCGGCTATCCGACCTGGGTTTCGACCAACCACAATTCAACAGCCAGATTCTACGAGACATACGGAAATGCCGGCGCCAACACTTTTGAAAGAAAAGTCAGGGCACGATTCGCCAACAAAGATGTCACGACCAGACAGTGGTATCGACTCTTACCTCCGCCGAAGACGACAAGCTGGTCCTTTCGAAACAATATCAACTACCAGCAGACGGGCCTCCTTTGCGGCCTGTTCCTAACAGCACAGAACAGAAGACTCCTGCTGGAGAATTTCTGGACAAAAGGGAAAAACGCCATCCACAAGGGAGAGAGCGAGCCTCCCTATGCTTTCCTGATCGCCAAGGAAAATAAGAGGAAGGACTTGGTGACCTACCTCCTCAATCAACTGGATAAGCAACACATCGAAGTCCATGCCTTGAACAAAGAATTGGCCATTAAAGAGGTAAAGTATCCTGAAGGCACTTTGGTGGTCAAGTTGGATCAGCCTTATGGCCCGCTGGCTAAAAACCTGCTCGAAATCCAGAAATACCCCGAGGACGCCGAATTTCTGCCCTACGATGACATTTCCTGGACAATGGGCTTGCTCTACGGGGTAGAAACAGTCCGCATCGACGAGGCATCAATCCTTCAAGAACCCATGGAAAGGATTTCATTTCCCTATCGAATCCGTTCTGAAATCCCTAAAAAGGATAGAGCTGCCTACCTGATAATTCCCAATCATGGATCCCCTTCTTTCATATCTTTGAGATATGCCCTCAAAGACATGCAAGTCCTGGCTGCAGAGACACCTTTCACAGTTCAGAATGAAGACTGTCAAGCCGGCTCGCTGATCATTCCGGTAAAATCAGGAGGACCAAACGTCAATCAAAAAGTGAAAGAGGCCGCCCAGAAATTCAGTCTCGACCTCATTGCCCTTTCTGAAAAACCGGATATCGCCATGCATGAACTCGATCTGCCGAGGATCGGCGTTTATCATGACTGGGTGTACACCCAGGATACAGGCTGGTTCCGGTATGCCATCGAAGAATACGGGATTGATTACACGCTGATCAACGATGATGTGCTCAGGACCGGCCAATTGAATTCCACATTCGACATGATCATCATTCCTGATCTCGGCAGTTTCATGAATCCCAGACTCCTGCTCCACGGGATCGATGATAAATGGAGTCCCCTACCCTACACAAAGACAGAGGAATTCCCCAGCCACGGGGCTGTGGATCAGACGGATGATATGACACAAGGAATGGGCTTCGAAGGATTGATGAATCTTGATGCCTTTGTCAAAAACGGCGGTCTTCTAGTTACTCTGGGGGGAGGCAGTATACTTCCCGTCGATCTGGGCCTTGCCCCGCAGGTTACTCGGATAAACCCGGCCACTCTGGGCGTGGTGAATCCCGGATCTTTTCTCAAAACGAAGGTGCTGCAAAAAGACAGTCCGATCGTCTATGGATACGAGGAAGTCACGCATGTCTACACCGGTGTGAGCCCGGTTTTCGATGTCAGTTTCAAGGACAGGATATGCATTGTCATGCAGTACGGCTCCACCGAAGCCAAAGATTTTCCCGAAGAAAGCGAGCCGGAAAAGGATTTCTGCCTGAGCGGGCTGGTGAAGAACGAGAAGCCACTCATTCATAAACCGGCGATTATCAGCATTCCCAGAGAGAAGGGCCAAATCGTCATTTTCAATTGGAATCCTGTTCACAGGTTCTTGAACCATCACGATTTCAACTTCGTGTTCAACACCATTCTGCACTGGAACGATTTGTAACAAGCGCTTTCAACAGAAAAAGGACCTTTCAGTTTTATTTCAATTTTATCAGGCTCTTTTTCGCATCTTCAACTTCGGGTAGATCCGGATCAGCATCACGCCACAATTCGAGAAACGTTGTGTAGTATTCTTTAGCCTTATCAGGCAAACCTCTCTGTACGCAGATTTTTCCCAGCGTATAAAAACTCTTCACATAAATATCGCCACTCTGAAATCTCCCTTTGGCAAGAGAAATAATTTTCAGGCATTCCTTTTCGGCATCAACCAATTTCCCAAATTTGTAGAGTGCTTTAGCCAGTGAATAAAGAAAAAGAGGGTGATATTCAGGATCCGCTTCGTTCGGGGCATACAACAGATCTCTGGCCATTTCCAGAGAATTCACGGCCTCCGCTACCTCTCCCTTTTCAAGCGCGATCATTCCCATCAAGTGATGATAGAACCTGATGTCCTTTGTATTTATCCATTCTCGGAGCAATTTTTTCAGCTCTGAGACGACGCTCAGGGCTTCATCCAACGATCCCAACTCAATGAAGGCCAACCCTTTGGCATGCAGAATGCGTATCTGGGTGAATCTGTCATCCGAACCCACTGACAAATCCCACACTTCATCGAGTGCTTGGAGAGCCTTTTCGGGCTCTCCGGTTCTGAAGTATATAAAGATTAAAGGCTCAACGAGCACCGGCTTCTTCAAGAGCTGGTTTTTTGCTTTCTCAAACTGCCCTTTTAACAAAGACATCATGGCCAGACTGGATCTTTTGATTGCATCTCCTCCAATCCCCTGTAACCGGAGATATTCTTCTTCGGCCTTAGAAAAATTGCCCTTCAAAAAATATGCATGTCCCCTTAACCAAGTCGTCTCCCACTCCCTTCCGAAATCTGTCGAGGAGAAGGACTCAGCCTTATCCAGTTCAGCGAAGGCACGCTCATATTCTCCTTGATAAAGAAGAAATGAGGCGATCTTGCTATGGTACCTGGAATGGTCAGGATGATCCCTGATATAATCCTCTATGGATTCAATTGCCTTATCATACAAACCCATGGCCGCATAAGCCTCCGAGATGTTCCAAAAGCCTATTTGACTTTCAGGGCTGTTCGCCAAAGTCAGTTTAAAATGTTCTATAGCCTTATCCCATTCCTCCGTCTCCATATAGATTATGCCGAGGTTGGTATTGCCGATAGTATCCTCAGGATACAGTTTCAATAGATTCTGGTAAGCCAGTATGGCCCTATCGATTGTCCTCCAAGACATTCTGAAGTAATCGCCCTCAATAATGTAACGCTCCCTCTCCGACAACCTGTGCCGCAGCTCAAAGGCCTTTTCCATGGCCTTCGTCATGGCTGGCCTGATATTCATGTTGCTGTAGGACATGGCAACAGATCTGTAGGCCATAGCAAATTCGGGATCAATATTCAGAGCTTTCTGCATGGCAGCGAGGCTTTTCATGTAATCGGCCTCAAGATGAAGCTTTCGTCCTTCGCTGTAATACTTGTAGGCTTCTGGGGAGCTCGTTGTGATAGTCATGACTTCTTTATCGATATCCGTGGCGATCTCCTGCTTTGAGAATTCAAAATTCATCTTTATTTTTCTGGTTAATTCATCCACCATGGCATAAAAACTCTTCTCTCCGACACCTTCCACACTTTCTGACCCCATAAGCTCTCCGGTTTGGCCATCCTGAAGCGTGATGTTGATCCTGAATGTATCGGCAGCTCGTGTATAGTTACCGATAAGAATTTTTTCCACGTTTCCTCTGGCAGCGATTTCCTTCAAGACATCAGAGGAATACGTCATCTTGTCGTCCTGCCCCAGCTGGCGGAGGATATTGAAGAGACTCTCTGCGCTCAGCACCCTGAGGTATTGTGATTGCGAAAGATCTGTGATCAACAGATCAGAAAGAGCGCTCCTCCAGTGTTCAAGGCTTGTATCTCCCGTATTATTTTTAAAATACATGACAGCCAAAGACGGCTTGTCCGATGTGAAGGGAACAACCTCTTTTTTTAAAAAAAGCTGCCAGACGATAACGCCGATAACAATAACTGCGGCGGCTAACAACGCCGGGATCATAAGTTTTCGCAAGGTGAAATGAACTGTAACCTCTTTTGAAGTGATGGGTGTTTTCCGGGGAATCACACGCTCTGTAGTCGGAAAACCTTGCTCAATTTTTGCCAGTTCGTCATAGATATCTCGGGCACTCTGATATCTATTCTCCGGGTCCTTCTCCAGACATTTGAGTATCACTTGGCTCAGTTCCCCGGGAATCTGAGGGCTACACTTCGCGGGATCCTGGGGAGCCTCGCTTTTGTGTTTCATGGCAATGCTTATAACCGTTTCTCCCTCGAAGGGCAGTCTACCTGTCGCCATCTCATAAAGAATGACCCCAAATGAATAAATATCCGTGCGATGATCGACGTTCTTGGTTTCGGCCTGCTCCGGAGACATGTACTCGGGTGTTCCAAGCATGATTCCAGCGCCCGTTATTCCCTTTCCCTTGAGTGATCGGGCCAGGCCAAAATCCATGATCCGGACATTTCCGCTCCGGTCAATCATTACGTTCTGAGGTTTTAAATCCCGGTGGATAACGCCTAAATGGTGGGCTTCACTCAAACCCTTGCACACCCATTTTATAAGCCGGAGTACCAAATTTTAAGAACTGATGCGGGCTTCCGATTTTTTTCTCAAAGGGAGGATGACATCTCTTTCTTCAGGAACCAAAGAAATGACACCTTCCGGACATTGCAGTTCACACTGTCCGCAACCGATGCATTTGTTGATATCGATGTGAGACTTTTGATTGACGACGGAAACCGCCCAGGTCGGACAGTATTTCACACACGTTCCGCATCCCGTGCACGCATCTCCGGCTGCAATATGCGCTTTGTAGTAGGCTTTAAGGCGTAAGGGCAGAATCCCTCGGTTGTAACTCCCGATAACACCGCAGCAGTCCCAACAGCAGTTGCATATGGCCATCTCCGGCAGATCGATATTGTCTTTGGGGTAAAATATCTGGTGAACGGCGCCTTTTTGTTGAAGGTCCTGAATCAATTCGAGCGCGTCCTCTTTTGTGATGACTCTTCCAATCCCAGTGTCCACGATATGTGTCGAGAAATCCCCGATGACTATACAGGATTCACCTGTCACATGGAAGCGGCAGGGCTCATCGACAAACTTCTTCCACTGTCTGCAAAAACAATGCATAACAGCAATCTTGTTCTGGTCTCCGTATTTAACGATGAGCTCGTTAACGGACTTGGCCGGGTAAACTCTCAGCTCTGACTTATCCAGTGGAATATTGACATCGACCTTGACTGTCGCTGTATCATCATTTAGCCTTTTCGTGACAGCAATTGTGCGTGGGGCTTGGGGTTGTTTCCGGGTCAGGTGATTCACGTAACTTCTCAGAGGAAAGAAATTAATCTTTTTCATGGAGTGAAAATATTTCTCCAATCGACGCGCAAACTCTTTTTGTTCTGGCCTTTCCTTGCCATCAGAAAGAACCATTTCAAACCACCCCACCATAATTCCTGCTAAAGAGTATCGCTCCCTTCCATCTTCTTCAAAAGTTGGCCACAAAAGACCTTTACTGCGCATCGTGTTGTAAAAAGATCGGAAGGATTCCTCCGGGAGATCGGAAAGAGCAGAGAGCTCTTCATAAGTGCACGGATCTTTCCCCAGCTTCAACAGATAGGCGTTTTCTTCGGGCGTGATGAACACATCGAAACAGTCGATAAGTTGCTTGTTGACAGGAAGAGGATCCCTTTGCTGGGTACTCATTTTCTTGGCCAGTGCCTTGAGATTTTTCTTCCGCTCGGTAGTCATTTCTTGAGAAGTCATTTTCCACCCCCTAATTAGATCTTTTTTTACCTAGACTCAACCAGGAAAAAATCCCTTAACCCGCCTATTGTTCCACAACGTTAAGGAAAAATCAAAACGCGAATTCAATCTATTAGCGTTTGCAAAACTGTAATATGCTTGGTTCTCTGTGCATTGCAAGTGATCAAAATGTGCAAAAGCCGGAGAATTTCCCGCAATTCAATATGGCAGTCTTCATCATTGCTGGCTGCTTGATACAGGCTATCCCTATATCCGATCAAAGATGAAGGTGGTCTGCCATTTATTATTTTATAAAGATCAGCTCGCCGTTTATGTAAACACGCTCGACAAGCGTTTTTATTCTCAGCGGAGGTCCGTCCAGGATAACGATATCGGCATCCTTCCCCGGCTCAAGGCTTCCGATGCGGTCAGCCACTTGAAGAATTTCGGCCGCGTTGATGGTCACAGCTTTCAGAGCTTCTTCCTCATTCAGATCGAAACCCGTGGCCAGGCCGGCTTCGAGCAACAGCCACTTCCCCTGGACAGCATCGGAAAAACGGTTGCCATACCCAAAACTGGCGATGGCGATTTTCACTCCGGCCTTGACCAAAAGAGCCGCGTTTCGTTCGTCCATCAACCGGGACAACTCCGGCGTTATGGCCACTTCTCCACCGGCGATAAATGGATAGGAGGTAGGGCCAAGGACAACCGAGATTTCGTTCTCAGCCAAGAGATCTCTAACCGCATAGGCTGAGAGGCCGCTGTCGATAATCAGATCAAGATTGAATTCGTCGGCAATCCGGATAGCTGTTCTGATGTCATCCGCCAGGTCGGCTTCTATCCTGGCCGGGATTCTCTTATGCAGGAGTTTGACCATGGATTCCATCTCCAGGTCCCGGACGGGCTTGGAGGTATTTTCCTTTTCCTCTTCAGGTTTATCGGAGTAGGCTTTCCAGCCGCGGTCGTACTCCTGGGCCTCGATGAGCGTTTTTCGCATCAGGGAGGCAATGCTCATCCTTGTCGCCGGCGAACTTCCTCTCCCGCCAAAGGCATCCTTGGGGGGATTGCCGAGAGCCATATCCATGGCTGCCGGCTCGCGGAGAACCATACTCTCAAAATTTTTTCCATATGTTTTCACAACCGCGCCCTGGCCTCCTATAACCTGCCGGTCTCCCGGTGCAATGTAAACCGTGGTGATGCCGCCACTCAATATTTCCCGGTTGGGTTTGACTCCACCCTCCCCCTTCATGAAATCACCGAAAGGATAGAAAGCCTGGATGATCCTGTTCTGAGGCGTCACGGGATTTGTCTCGTCATTCAGGTCAAATGGTCTTACCCCGAAATAGGTCATGGCGTCAATGATGCCGGGCATGACAAACTTGCCTTTAGCATCGACAATCACCGCGTCCGAAGGGATCCTGACATCCTTTCCGACCGCTTCGATCTTCTCGCCTTTGATCAGAACAACGCCTGGAGAGATGATTCTGCCTGTCATGGTCAACACTGTTCCCCCCTTGATAGCGACGGCCCGTTGCCCGGCGCCAATAACACTGTGGCCAATCAAAATCGCTATACCAAGGATTCCGACTATTGAGACAATTCTCTTGTGTTGCTTCATCGTCTACACTCTCAATTAGATTTCTCTAGATTTTGCGGCCTCGCTCCTGTCATAGGCCAGGACACCATCAACGAAAACCATGTCTACACGAGACCGAAGTTCATACCAAGGACCATTAAGGATAACGAGGTCGGCATCCTTGCCCTCCTCAATACTTCCGATCCGGTTGCTCACCAAGGCCAGCTCTGCAGGATTAAGGGTCAGCCCTTTCAAGGCAGCCTCCTCAGGCAAGCCGTAACGCATGGATATCATGGCGCAGAGCCTCAGCCACTTTTGCTGGGTAACCGGATAATCCGTATGGAAGGCTATCTTGACGCCTGCATTGTGAAGTATGACATTCCCGCTTATCACATCATCCGGCATGGCCTCTCGCACCAGAGGATAGCAGACGCAGCCGACATTTCGCTTGGCGATTTCCTCAGCTATCTTATACGCCTCTGTGCTGTGCTCAAAAGTAAGACGAAACCCGAATTCATCCTTGAGCTTCAAGAAAGAAAGCATATCGTTCGCGTAATAGATATGGACTCGGATACGGTCCTCTCCTCTAAGGACTCTAGCGAGAGCTTCCATGGCAAGGTCACGCCTGGGCGGAGGTCCTTTCTTATCGCCTGATTCGTATTCGGTCCAGGCACCCCCATATTCCTGCGCCTTTATCAATGAACTCCGGATGGCCTGGATATGGGATAGACTCCTGCCGTAAACGGCCATTTTCATCTCACCGGACGCCTTCAATATCCGCTTCACCAGGCTGGCCCCAAAGGTTTTTATGGTGACGGATTGACCTCCGATGCGCTCAGCGGCGCCCGGGCCGGTGACAACAGTTGTCACGCCACCGGATACAGCATCTGCCCAGTCGGGGCTCTCCAGGTTCAATGCGTCCAGCGCCCGGTTTTCAGGACCGATCGGTTGAGGATATTCATTGCCATCTTCTGTCACTCCAAGATGAGAATGGATGTCGATGAGCCCGGGAATGACAACCTTTCCCCTAACATCCCATATCTTGATGCCCTCCGGAATTTTCACATCTTTTCCAACGGCAGAGATCTTTCCTTTTTCGACAAGAATTGTTGCGTCCAAAATTTTCTGACTTGAGACAGTATGGACCGTTGCGCCTCTTAGCGCAAACGAATCATCAGATTGGCTGGAGAAACCTGTGAATGGACAGATCATAAGAGAGATTAAAACGAGAATCAAAAAAAGATCGGTTTTTCTCACTCGCACCTCCTCCTTTTTTCAAAGGCATGAAAATTTCCTGTTGTGTCATACCAGATAAATGAACAAGGGATGACAAATCTTGCAGGTCTATTTTTTCACAAGATTAGACGTAAAGAGGAGAGTATAAGTTGACCTGAAAATTGATCACAATTCATGTATTGCTTATTAGGGCAAGATTTGCTAATATTACACCCGTTGAAATTAAAGAGACTTGTGGGAGTTTAGTCCAGACAAGAATCACAAGGGACAAAGGAAAATTTCAACAGTGCACACATAAATTCCTCCCCTTAAAAAAATCCATTTTATAAGGAAGTAAAAATGAACATTTATGTAGGGAATTTGGATTGGGGCGTTACAGAAGAGGACTTAAAAACGGCCTTTGAAGAATTCGGACAGGTCACATCAGCTAAGATCATTACCGACAGATACAGTGGCAAGTCGAGAGGCTTTGGTTTTGTTGAGATGCCTGAAGATGCAGAAGCGAAGGCTGCCATTGCGGCCTTGAACTCGAAAGACCTGAAAGGCCGCGCCATCAAAGTGAATGAGGCCAAGCCCCGCCGTGATGACCGCGGAGGCGGATTCGGTGGAGGAAACCGCTACTAGTATGAGAAATCTTCTTGTTCTTTGCTTAATGCTAAGCATCGTTGCCTTTGGCTGTTCGAAGCAAAAAGAAGAAACGGCGCTCCAAAAAGGCACTCCGGCCTATGAGCTTGCCAAGGAGCTGTCTTCAATTCTCCCGTCCCTCGATCCGGATGTGAATGCCAGCCTGGTTGTTTCCGACAAGTTTATCATCACCACCGGTGAAATCATCCAAACCATCCTTTTGACGGCTGGAAATCAATCCAACGAGCTGAAATCCATGGATGCCAACAGACTCAGACAAGTCATCATAGAAAGTGCTACACAATTTGGAGAGAGAAAACTGTTAGAGGAGGCAGCCAAAAAAGCCGGGACTGTTTTATCCCAGGAAGAGATTGATGGTTATATGAAGAGTCAATATGACCAAGCAGGCGGAGAAGAGAAATTTCTGGAAGTTTTGGCAAACAACGGAATGAATTCTGATTACGTAAGAGAATTCATAAAATCCGATTTGCTTATCCAGAGTTATCTGGAAGGAGTCTTTAACTCAGAGATCAAGATTCCGGAAAAGGAAATCCAAAAGGCTTATCAGGAAGATAAAACCGCCTCTGTTCGTCATATTCTGCTGCTTACACAAGGAAAGAATGACTCAGAAAAAGCGGAAATTCGCAGCCAGATGGAGAAGATTTTGACTCGAGCACAAAGCGGAGAGGACTTTTCTGAACTGGCAAAAGAATATTCGGAGGATCAGGGCTCGAAGGAAAATGGCGGCCTTTATGAAGATTTCGGACGAGGCCGGATGGTCAAACCATTCGAAGATGCGGCTTTTTCTGTTCCCGTTGGAGAGATAAGCGATATCGTCGAGACAACGTACGGATACCACATCCTTAAAGTGGTTGACCGCAAAAAAGAAACACGACCCTTTGATGACGTTCGCCCTGAATTGGAAGAGCAGATCAGACAGACCAAAAGGAATGGTTTTATTCAAACACACATCGAAAAGCTGAAAGAGGATATCTCCTTCCAGGTTCAGCAAATCAATTAATACGTACAGGCTATATAAGTTCTATCAACAATCCCCTTCATTGATACGGAGGGTGTAGTCTAGCTGTTTAAGCCATTATCCTCATGGTGGTGAAAGGCTTCTTGTCTGACCTAGCGATGAGCTGGATGACATTGCGGCCGGAAAGAGCAACCATGGGGATGCCTCCTCCCACTTCCACCCATTGTCCAGCCATCCAGAAGTTCTGAAGACCGGGGAGAGTCTTGGGTATGGGTTTGAAAGCCGTCTTGGTCGTTAAATCCCAACCGATGATACTGCCTTTCCAGTTCCCGGTGTAGCGCTCGAAGGTGAGCGGAGTGGCTACATCAACCATCTCGACATCTAAGGAAATTCCGGGAAAACGCTGTTCCAGGAGCGCAACGACTGTCTCGGCCACTCTTACTTTTTCCTCTTTATATTTCCCGGATTCTTGCAAAGCTTTCCAGTAATCATAATCGGCCGATAACACGACTCTAAGAAGTGTGTTGCCTTCAGGTGCGAGGGATGGATCGAAATTGTAGATCATCGGGCGGAGGGTTGTTACTATTTTCCCGCCGATTTCGACAGGCGATTTGAGGGAATAGATGAGACCAATTCCCAGGTGAGGGATTTCGGGGAACTGGCGGGAAATGCCCAAGGCCACAAGGACAACAGAAGAGGCCAGGGGAAACTCCCTATAATGGACATCGATCTCATCACTATTGAACTCACCCTCAAGCATATGGAGCAGTGTCGTTCGGCCATCAGCAGCCGAGATCACATGACCGGCACGATGTTCAGTCCCGTCTTCCAGAAGAATACCCACTGCTTGACCATTCTCGACCAGGATCTTCTCCACCCGCACCCTGTAATTCACATTGCCGCCCAAATCATAAAATCGTTTCTCTATGGCCCGAACAAACTCAAGTGCTCCACCCTCAGGATATCCTGCAGATTTCATATGACTCCAGGCAAAAAACAGAAGGATCATCGCTGTCGGCAGATCATCGGAGAAAAGCGCTTTGATTTGCAGGAAGGCTTCTCGGAGGAAGGGATTCTTGAATCGAGTTACATACTCGGAAATGGACACTTTTTTCCATTTGCCTATAGCCCGAAACAAAGAGAGGTGCGTGAAGAGCAATTTTATTTTATCAAAAGGTGTGTACAGTTCCTGGGCTTTGTCAAAGGGTAATTGGCATTTGGTGAAGATGCGGATGGCGCGGATGAATTCTTCGATGGCTGCCTTATCTTCCGGTGCCAGGTCTTTCATATGCACTTCCAAGCGGTCCAAGTCCGTATGGAGGTAGAATTTTTTGTTTCCTTCCCCTTCGACAATCCCGAAGTATTCATAATCGATCATGCGAAGTGCGGGTACGACTCCCAATTCTTCCCAGATTTGATAAATTTTGGTGAGAGGGCCAGAGCCGCCCAAAAAGGCCAGTCCTCCGTTAATGGTATATCCATTTCGTTCCCAGGACGTGCACAACCCCCCGGGCCGCGTATCCTGCTCGAAAATTCGGACTTTATAGCCGTTCATTTGTCCGTAGCAACCCGCAGACAAACCTGCAATTCCTGCACCGATGACAATGATGGATTTCTCGGACATGATGTGTCTTTCTTAACTGTGTAGGACTTTTTTCTGGAGTTTTCTGTACCTAGGATGGGAAGTATATTCCTCAATCCAGGGGAAATCAAAAAAATGCGTCAAAGTAATAACAGGGGGGAGAAAAAAATCACGGGTCCAGTTCAACAGCCCTCGTCACCTCAGCCACAGCCTCCTCTTTTCTTCTCTGAGTTGCCAATACTTCCGCATACCAAGCGTGGGCATAGACATTTTGAGGATTGAGCTCCAAGCTTTTGAGGAGGTATCGTTCTGCTGCCGCCGGGTCCCACTCATATCCGTTGCACAAAAAAGCTAAAGAGGAATACATTTCGCTAGAGGAATTATCAATTGTCATGGCCTTCTGGAGCATGGCTTTGGATTTAGTGTATGCAGTCCCGGGATGAATGAAGCCCCAATAACCCATGATGTTGAAGACATTGGCAATGCCTACATAAGGAGGGGCATAGTCAGGATCCTTGTCTATGGCTCTCTGGTAAAAATCTACGGCTCTGATCATGTCCCCATGAAAACGTCTGTTCCAGAAATAAAGTCCTCTGAGATAGAGATTCAGGGCATCTTTGTTTTCAGTATGCCGCTTGGTGACCTTCTGCTTTTCCTCTTCCAGAAGCTCCCCCTTGAGCATTTCCACGACAGCCATGGATATTTCGTCCTGGATGGCAAAAATGTCGTCAGCGGTTCGATCAAATCGCTGTGACCAGAGATGATAGCCGTCGGTGACACTGATAAGCTGGGCCGTGATGCGGAGACGGTTGCCTGCCTTCTGCACGCTCCCTTCGAGGACAGATCCCACATTGAGCACCTTTCCTATTTCCCGAATATCCGCCTCTTTCTCTTTGAAGGAAAAGGATGAGGTGCGGGAGGCCACTTTCAGGTCCTTGATTTGGGTCAGGGCGTTGATCAGCTCCTCAGCCAGACCTTCGCAAAAATAAGTTTGGTCCTGCTGGGAGCTCATATCCTTGAAAGGCAGGACAGCAATGGACTTTAATAATTCTTGCTTACCGGTTATGGGAGTGTCTGGCTTTCGCTGCTCCGATACTGCTGTGGTGCTAGAGAGTTCACTCTCAATCTCCGTAATCTCTGAGAGTAAGTTCTCGGTGCGCTGATACCGCTGCGCTCTGTCCTTGTCCATACATTTGTGAATCAACTGATTGAGCCTAATCGGGATCTGGGGATTTATCTCACGAGGATCTTTATGAATTGCTGTCTTGTGTTTCAAGGCGACACTCAAGGATGTATCTCCGGTAAAGGGCAACCGGCCAGTGACCATCTCATAGAGTATGACACCTAAAGAATAGATGTCCGACCGCTCGTCTGCCACTTCTCCGCTTACTTGCTCCGGGGACATGTAATCGGGCGTACCGATGACTGCACCTTCTTCTGTCAATTCAGAGCCGCTAATCCTTCGCGCGATCCCGAAATCCATGATATGGACGTTGCCGTCACGGTCTATCATGATGTTCTGCGGCTTCAGGTCTCTGTGCACTACGCCCAGCCGGTGCGCCTCAGCCAGCCCCTCGCATGCCTGTTTGATGATGGCCGTGGCCTTGGACACAGAAAGTTGACCGGATCTTCGGATAAAGCTCTTCAAATCCTCCCCGGAAACATATTCCATAATAATATAAGGAGTGCTGCCTTCTTCATTGATATCGTACATTCGGCAGACATTTTTATGCGTGATTTTGCGGGCAAGCTTCAACTCGTTCTTGAAGCGTTCAATCGTTTTTCTGTCTGCGGCAATTTCAGGCTTCAAGAGTTTGAGCGCGACTTCTTCATTGATTGCTTTATCCAGGACCCGATAGATCGTACCCATCCCTCCTTTTCCGATTTCTTCGATGACCTCGAACCTGCCGGCAAAGGTACTTCCTCTGGCTAATTGATGGTCGGGCACCTGAAGTGTTCGTGTCGAAGATACTGAACTATTGGCTGAGGGATCGAGTTTTGTTCCGCATTTGCCGCAGTAGAGGAGGTCCTGGGGATTATCGAATTTGCACTGCGGGCATACCATGCGCTTCAATCCCTCCAGAATTGTGATACTAAGATATTCATAATTATGAGAAGTGTCAAATGAAGATGATCTTCAACTAAAGATGCAACTGCAGGTGCAACTCACAGTATTACTGGAAGCGACATGAAAAAAGTGATCCGGCACAAATTGATGAATTGGTTCAAAGTAATCCATAAAAGAGAATCTAGACCTGAAATGACGCCAAATAAAAGACAGAGAGCTGATAATAGCCTAATGACTTTCAGAGCTATTTACGGCCTTTAAAATATAATCGAAGAAAACCGTAAGTGGCAGGCCTGGCTTCTTGTAGATATTCCAGCCGTTGAAGACAGCTATAACGTTGTATTCGGGGGCCACCAGCAAGTACTGCCCACCGTAGCCCAGGCAGGCATACACGTACTCTTTGGCCTGATTGTCGTAGGGCAGCAGCCACCACTGATAGCCGTAAGCCATATTATTCCTGTCATTTTTGGGGGCCACATCCGCCACATGCGGGTGCACTGTGGCCTTAACCCAGCCCTCGGGCAGAATCCGTTTCCCATCCCAGATCCCGTCGTGTAAATAAAGGTAGCCAATCTTAGCCAAATCATAAGGCTCCAGATAGAGACCGCCCTCAGTATCGGGAAGGCCTGTTGGCGTTATCTTCCAGTGATAATTTTGTATTCCCAAAGGCTCGAAGAGATATTTCTCGGCATATTTGTCTATATACATACCCGTCGATTTTTTTATGACCGCAGAGAGCAACATACTGGCTCCGCTGTTGTACTCAAATTCGGTTCCCGGTTCGGCCTCCATTTTTCGATTGATCACAAACTCAAACCAGTCATCGCTGGCCTCCAGTTGGATGCAGGTATTGCTTGGGTCGGTGTAGGGTAGAGACTCGTTCCAATCGATACCCGATCTCATTGTCAGCACATCTTCGAGGGTCATTTGCTTTTTCCACTCGTCGACATTCTGAATATCCGCATCTTTGAACATGTCCACAATCTTCACGTCGACTCCTGATATTTCATGCCTTCCGATGGCGATCCCGATGTTGGCCGAAGTCACGCTTTTGGTTACGGATTGGAGGGTATGGAGTTTTGTCCCTTTATAGAAGGGATGCCACTCGGGATTGTTGTAGTTATACATCCAATCCGAATCGTCAATCCCTTCGTTGATTTTGACATAATCGTTTTTGTAAAACTTTTCGTACAAAAGGTAGCCATTCCTGATGACGATGAAACCATCGATATATCCATAATTCCCGTCGACAATCTTTTTGTCCAGAGCATCCAAGAGCTCCACGCTTAAACCGTGCTCTGTCGGTGTTGATTTCTTCCATCCTTCCGTAGGCCAGACCTTTTGGTCCGGACTGGTCAAACCGATTGAACAAAGTAGAATTAAAAAAAGGACTGGGGCCGCTTTTCGTCTCATGGGTCCTCCTTCAAATCAGTTTTCAAAGATGCATTTTCCTTCTAATAGAAATCTTTTTTGTCGATCAGTCAAGCGATGTTTGACCGGATATCGTTATTCTGATCAATCGTCTTCACGCTATCAATCACCTTGGGGAGCAATACAATCTTTTGCCTTCTGGAATTGATGACTATCCAACCACGGGTAAGGGCTGGGTTTGAAGAAAAAAAATGCCGGACAACTTTATTTCTTCTTAAACTTCAAGACTGTTAAGCTCCGGTATTTTGTTTGGCGAAGGCTTTCTTTTGCATATTTTTTACTTCTGCAAGAAGTTCGAAAAGCCTGGCAAAAACAATTCGAGCCTTGATGTTGACAAGTTTTCTCTTCCCATCCTGCTGTGCCAGATAGTGCACTTCCAATAAATCTGAGATCTCCTGTTCGCTCATCCACTCCTGCAGAAAGTCATCCTTGAGCAGCTCGGATTTTAAGGCATCGAACTCTTTATTCTCTGCCAGAATTTTCTGTGTTTCCAGCACTTCAGCCCGCCACTTCAAAAACTCCTCGGATGAATACTCAGGAATAGGACCTAAAAGCTTCTTCGCGTTCTTTAATCCTTCCTGATACATCACATCTGCGTCCTTCACACAATTACGGCCTCGGTAGTATTCAGCAAAATCAAATTCCGCTCCTTCTTCTAAAAGACCTCTAAAAATTTCTGTGGCAGCTCTGATATCTTCAAAGCATTTGGAAACCTTCGGAAATATCTGAGCGGCAGCAAATTTTTCCATTTGAAGCTCCTTTGCATAATCTCCTGAGTAGTTAACTCTTACCTTCTCTCCTTAGCCGTCTTCTTTTTTTATACTATAACCCAATGCCGGTGTCAAAAACTTGACATGGCATTCAAGTAAATTCGTTGTTATTGGAGCGTACCGAACCACACAGCTATTTTGGTTGTTTTCGACGGATTTGAGTACGACTTTATTGTCAAGGATACAACAAGGTGGGATTTTTCCATTATTATGGTGTTACAGCAGTTGTCAAGCTGGTAGTCAGGTTTTACTTTGAAAAAACAAGTTAGTCTGGAAAATAATCCCTGCGGAGTATGAGGGGAAGGATAAGCCAAACAACAATATACAATTATTATGATTCATAGATACCCATGATCTGGCGGGCTTCGGCTGGTGTGGCGATATCGCGGCCGAGCTCCCGAGCGATAGTGGCGATTTTTTTGGCTTCATCGGCGCTTCGCTTGATTTTTTCATCCTTATGAGGATACATCCAGAGGTGGTCCTCCATACCGACTCTCACTCCGTGGCAACCCATGAGGATAGCAAAATTGCTGAGGGCCAACCAGTTTCGTCCTCCTGCGCTCATACTTATGATGCTGTCCTCGGGCATCATCTTCATCATGCCCATGACATACATGAGTCCCCACGGATCGGGATAGGTATCTCCGGTATTGTGCATGCCAGGCCCCATGGACATCAGATAGGGTTTATCCAGGATTCCCGGTTTGATCAACCACTCCCTGACATTTTGAATGCCCTCCCAGGTGTGATTCATGAACTCCGGCTTGATTTTATGATCCTGCAGGTATTTTATGGTTTTTTGGGTGTTATCCTCAGCGGCAATACTCAGGCCGATCTCCCCATCTACCATCTCGGCGGCATAAGAGACCGGCGTGAAGATGGTGGATTCCATGTATTTTTTCTCCTCCATGATTTCCACCATGGGCTTCACCGACTCGTAGCTGTAGTTTGTCGTTCCAGGGATGTAGCTCTCGCAGGCGCTGGGCTGGATGATCATATCGGGACATTTATCCAGAATCATGTCGATGATTTCCTTGAGAACTTCATGCGATGCTCCGAATTTTCCTGTTTCTGTTCGGGTGTGCAGATGAGCTACACTTGCACCTTCTCGATAGGCGTAAATCACATCCTGGGCGATTTCCTTTGGAGTGTAAGGCTGATTGGGGTTGTGCTTCCTGGCAAAAAGCGCTCCGGTCGGGCAGACCGTGATGATCAGCTTTTTGTCCATAGTCGGATTTTTTTCCTGGGCAGCTACCATATCAGCCCATTTGAATCCCTCAAATTCTTGTGTCATTGCTCGTATCTCCTTTATTGAATCTCTAGTTACTTCTTAAAAGACCAGCTCATTTTACAGTAAAAGCAGCGATTCATTAATTTTTATGGCTGACTTTATTCAATCCTTATTGACAGTTGAATCGGCATAAGTGGCAAGACGTTCGATGAAGATTTCGGCCGTGATTCCACTCGACTTCAACCTTTTTTTAAAGTTGGGGTCCCGGGAAAAAAGCTCAACGACTTTTCTGGCAACATCCCTGTTCGCTTCGGTTGTGTAATCCTCAAATTTCTTCGTAACATCACCCTGGAAATCTGCATTAATGTCCAGAATTTTGACCGGTGACGTGTTGGAAAAATCAAAGGAATCGAATGATGTGTAGCGGATACTTTTTCCTAAAGAAGTCTTAAAATAAATATGCATTCTTTTCATGTCACAGATTATCGACCACTGCGTGCCTCCCCTCTCCATCTGTCCGAGTATCTCGAATCCGTAGTGGACGATCGACTCCGATTTGGAAGGATCGTAGTCCTTAAGCATTTTGGCCGCATGAACAAATCTCTCCACTTTCTCGTTGGCCATGTCAATCGGTTTGTTCCCACCAAAGCCTTCATAGCCATTCAGGATTTCCAACTCCTTGGCATAAACAGTGTTACACAGGGCCGTAACGGGTAATTTATCTCCTGAGTGAATCACGACTTCCCCATCCAAAAATTCAATGCTGGCAGCCTTGCCCGTTTTATCTCCAGTGAAAAAATGCCAGGCCCAACCGTCTATGGCAATCTCTGAAGTACTCTGCAGGACCTGATCTACTGAATCAAAATTATCGAGACAGTACTGCATCCACTGCATCATGAAGATTGTGGGGAGAGATTCATTCTCCATGAACTTGGTCCCCATCAGCGTCATCTCCCAAATGCAAAGGCCGGCTTCATTCATCCCTCCATCCGGAAATTCCCGTGGAAAGGGATTGACGGTTAGAGAACCGTATTTGGATGTCCAACTGATATTTGGAGATTTTCTTCCTTCAGCAGAGATAATCTCCTGCCAGGATTTCCCCTCTTTATAGACATTTCTTTTGTTGACGACGACAATACCCTCGATGCTCATCGGCATATCCAAGTTATGCCCGAATATCTGCTCGGATCCATGCTTTAACATGAATGTGGAACAGGAATCCTCTCCTGATAAAAACGGATTTAACCATAAAATTAAAGGAAGTACGAACAATAGGATAGGTTTTCTTCTCATCAATATCTCCTTCCTCCCTCAATCAAAACCCTGAGAAACCTTTTTATCTTAACGCCCATCAAAATTCAACAAAATTAAAGAAATTGGAAATTGTAGTAGAGAAATTGCAGCTTGGCTTGTGTATATTTTTGATAATAAATCATTTCAACGTATATACACTAAAATATTGTGCTTAGAACACGATTTTCCTATAAAGGATCATCGTAATAATGAGTACCTAGTTATAGAATGCTGAGTCCAAAGATGAATCTGAAGGGATGGCCAAAGCGAATTTGAAGATTTTGCTTTTCCGAAATGTCGAGGAAGGTAGTCAACGCAGTTGACCCGTCGAAATGTTTCGAGCATTGAAGTGACTAACTGATGTGTTGCACGAATAAAAAAGTCCGAAGTGAAATGGTTTATCATAATCGAGCGCAGTTTTGA
>Ga0180438_10003587_pt1 | contig 23300 bp, 13 predicted proteins | sample SS_ome_12_FD_132455 | JGI IMG/M metagenome (GOLD analysis project Ga0180438, IMG submission 132455) | Hypersaline lake sediment archaeal communities from the Salton Sea, California, USA - SS_3_D_2 metaG | ecosystem: Environmental > Aquatic > Non-marine Saline and Alkaline > Hypersaline >...
GTAGCGCAGGTAAGCCGAGTAGTAGAGCCGGCCCTCGCCGCTCTGGGCAGCGGATGGCGGCAGGCGGGTGATCTCGACGCGGTTGACCTCGTCGAGCAACAGGTCGGCGATGGCGACCTGGAGTTTGCGCGTCTCATCTACGTCATCCTGGGTCACGTCACCTGCGCTCAGCCTCTTGCCGTTGAGGGCCACGACATAGCTAAAGTCGCCCTTCAGTTCGCCAGTGGAAGCCATGACGTCGGTCAGGGCAATGAGCGCCCAGACGGTCTCCTGCGTCGTCTCCCAGTGACCGTCCTTGCGAGAGACCATCAGCCAGCGGACGACGTTGGGGATGAGGTCGTTGCCCGGATCGAGGCGCACCAGCGCGTCCAGGACTATCGAGGTCGAGCGGTTGTTGGTGTTCATCGTCCAATAGTCAGTCGTCTCTTCCTCCCAGTGAGCGCCGGTGGCGCTGAGAATCGCGGCGCTGGTCAGGTCAGACAGGAGCGCGTCGGTGCGCTGGGTCACGTCCGGCTCGAGGATGTGCAGTGCCAGCGCCAGCCAGGCCTGGCCATAGTTGCCCAGCACGTCGCGTCGCTCAAAGAGGCGCACCGTGCGGCTCAACTCGCCTTGACCGGCCTCGGCCAGCACGTAGAGGATAAAGGCCTGACTGTTGGCCTGCCAGGGGTATTTCACGTCCCTGGGCTGAACAAGGCTATCCTGCAGGAACAAGCCAGCCCGGTCCATCACCTCCTCATCCACCGCAAAGCCAGCGCGGTCGGCCTGCACCAGACCCAAGAGAACATAGGCGGTGAGGAAGGGATCGCTCGGATCGGCGACCCACCAGCCCCAACCGCCGTCGTACTTTTGGCGGGCATAGATGCGCTGCAGCGCGACGCCCACCTGCTGCGGCAGCTTGGTTTCGAGTTCGGCGTCCTCGATGCCCAGTTGCTTGAGGGCACGATAGGTCATCACATTAGGCAGGAAGCGGCTGACGGTCTGCTCGATGCACTCGTAGGGGAAATGCTCCAAAAAGTCCAGGCCGTCGCGCATGCCGGCGGCCAGCGACGGATCCAGATGGAGTGACAGCTCGCCCTGGGTTGGGTCGAAGCGATCCGGCAGCAGTACTGTCTCGACGCGGGCCTCGGCGGTCTCCAGTTGGCCAGCGGTGGCCACGACCTCCGGCGTCGAGTAGCGATAGACGGGCAGGGTGATCTCGACGGCGTCGGACAGGTCACCGTCCGTCTGGCGTGCCCGGAAGAGCAGCTTGGTCTCCTCGGCCTGCTCAACGGTGACACGCCAGTCTACTGTGACCCTGTCGTTGGCCGGGATCTTGGCCGACTGCAGGGCGCCGTCAAAGGCCAGGCCCTCAGCAGCCAAGGCAATCTCGACAGTCACCGCCTCGTCGGTGTTGTTGTGGACCACCGCCGAAAGGATGGCCTCGTCGCCGACAACGAAGAAACGCGGTGCGACGGGGCGTACCAACAACGGCAGTGTGGAGACGACTTCGACCCTGGCTTCACCGACCAGCGTGTCGGCGGTGACCCCTTTGGCGGTCATTCGCCAGGTGGTGAGATTGTCCGGCAGACCGACGGTGACCGTGGCACGGCCGGCCGCATTGGTGACGACGGTCGGGTTCCAGTAGGCCGTGTCGGGAAAGCGACGGCGCACCGTCGCCTCGCCGGCAAAATCGCCGCCACCGCCGCCTTTGGCCTCCTCGGGCACGTTGGCCTCGGCCAGCCGGTCCACGGACAGGATCAGTCCGCTGGCCGTGCGCACACCGACGCCCCGTTCGCGGTAGAAGCGATCCAGCAACGTCTCGCCGCCTTCGCCAGCCAGGGCCAGCACCGCCTTGTCCACCAGGTCCAGTGAAAACTCGGCACGTACCGGACGGCCAGCGTGGTCGGTGGCCTTGAGATCGTAGGTGGCCTCTTCGCGTGGCTGGTAGGTCTCCTTGTCCGGCGTGATTTCGACCGTGATCTCTTTTTCCTTCGTAGAGACGCTCAGTTTGGCATAACCGATCTTGAACGAACTGAGTGGGTTCGTCTCATCCATACCCTTGACGATGACCACCGAGACAAAGACGTTGGGTGCGTAACCAGGAAGGACGGGCAGCTTGATCACGTCAGAGTTGGTCTCCAGGGTTAGCAACCGGTGCTCGACGATCCGCCCGCGTTCGATCGTCAACAGAGCCTGGACGCGGCCCTGGTAGGGCGAGGGAACAAGGATCTCGGCCACGTCGCCTACCTGATAGCTTTTCTTGTCCAGTATCAGGTCTATACGGTCGTGGTTCTCCATGCGCCAACTGACGTATTGTCGCCCGCTGACCCACATGAACGTGGAGGACTGCACTTTGTTCTCCAACTCGTCACGTCCCCAGGCAGCGATCTTGTACGTGCCGCCCTTTTCCGGTGTGAAGGCAGCCACCGCCTTCCCATCAGCTTCGGTGGTCAGCGTGGTCGTGTAGACCGGCGTGTCTTCAGCCTCCCAGGTCCAGTAGAAGCGGCCATCCTCGCCCTGTTCCTGCACGTTGTACCAGTGGCGTTCGTAAAAGACGACCGTCAGCGGCACGTCCGGCACCGCCTCACTGTCCCAGTCCACGGTGATGAGGTCGACTTTTTGCTCTTCGCCCACGCGGCCCACGTACCGCTGGGGAGCCAGGCCGATGTAAAATGTGCCCTTGTGAACGATCACATCCACGCGGTTGCTGACCTCCTGGTTGTTGACATCGGTGACCGTCACTTCCAGAGTAAAGATCTGCGACTGTGTCTTGTCAGCAATATCGGCTGGTACGTCGAAAGTAAAGCGCCCCTCATCGTTGGTCTGGCCCTCACCTTCGGCGATCAGTTCACCGTAGCCACCGTATGGCTCGGGGCGCCAGACTGTCCAGTCATAGTCGGTAAAGTCGTACCGGCCGGGACCGGTGTAGTTGAAAAAGTAGTCATTGCCGAGGACAGCCCACCGCACGTCAGCGTCCGCCACCGGCCCGCCAAAGTAATAAGTTGCCAGAGCGGCCACATTGATCGTATCGCCGTGAACGTAGGCCGGCAGGTCGGTCTCGACGCCCACCTGGAACTCAGGCTTGCGATACTCGGCCACCTGGAAGGAACCACCAAAGCCCTCTTCGTTGATCTGGGCCCAGATGTAGTAATAGCCCAGGGCGGCTTCCTCACCCAGCTCCAATTCGCCGTAGAAGGTACCCATTTCGGAAACAGGCAGCTTTTCCTCGTACAGCTTTTTCCCCTGTGGGTCGTCGACGCGAACGGCCACTTCCTCTACACCGCCCGGCAGGCTGTAGCGGGCATCGTCGTCCTGGCGAAAGACACCCTTGAAATAGACCTTTTGCCCAGGGCGGTAGATAGGCCGGTCTGTGTACAGATAACCCACATATTCGGCGGCATAGAACTCGGTGTTGAGATTAAAGGCCCACGGCGAGATACCCTCTTCCCATTCCGTGGCAACCGCCGCCAGGTCGCCCTCTCGCCTGCCTATGGCAAACATAGGAATCCACATATCTATGGCTTTATGCGCTGCACGAAAGACGCCGTCGCCATCGGTGGTGCCAGAGACGACCTGGTTGCCTCGCTCATCGTACAGCGCCATCTCCATGCCGCGGATAGGCAAACCCGTCAGCAGATCAGTGGCCCACACCAGCGTCTCGGAACTGGCCCGCTTGAGCGTGAGATTGGATCGCGAAACGACCATGACCTGGCGAGACTGCTCAGAGCGTGAGCGGCCGGGCGCAGAGATGATCAGAAAATAGAAGCCGGGTTCCAGTTCGCCGCCTTCGACCGTCGTCACGGCCGTACTGGCAATGCCGGTCTCGTTGGTCGGTGCAGAGACGGGCACCGTCCACTGGCGCACCAACTCGGTGTCATTGGGGTAGAAGGCATCCCACACTTCCCAACTGCTCTGCCCGTTTAGGCGCAGGAAATCCCGCTGGCCAAGGGTGTAGAGACTAAAGGTCACCTCAGAAACGTTTCGATGGGCGACGTAGGCCACCGTTGTCGTGTAGGCATTGTACGTGCCCACCCTGCCCGGCGCCAGGGAGTAGACCATGGGGTCTAGTTCTCGGGTAGCAAAGCCAAAGGTATACGGCTTGCCCAGTTCGTGCCCGTAGCGACCGGCCAGGTTGCTGTCCAGCGTGACCGTGTAGGCTGTGGATGCCTGTCGCCCAATCGACAGGTTGAGGGTTGTCTCAGATTCATACCAGTAGGAGTAGACCTGTGTGGCCGTGATGATGCCCGCCTCGTCGGTCAGCAGACTTTGATAGGCGACGGTGAGATTGTCAGCCAACGTCGCCGGGTCCATCGGACTGGAAAAGGTGACCCGCAGCGGGCCGTAAGGATCGGCCTCGGTCTCGCCGTCGAAGGGATCCGTCTTGACCACCCGTGGATACTCGATCGTCTGGAACGTCCACAGGTAGGCGTAGGGCATGCCCTGCGTGCCGCCTGCGGCCAGTGCCCCCTGAGCAACGACGGCGCTGTATTGCCGGTCCATTTCGAGCGATGCTTCCGGCTGAAAGATCATCACCTCGTCGCCGTCCCAGCGAAAGGTGCCGGGCAGAGCTTTGTCGCTAGCGGAAAGGGCCAGTTTGAATTTCTCCTCGGCCGAGACGCGATCCATGGCCTGGTTGAACGTGACGGTGATCGCCGTGCTGGGGCCGACATAGATGGCATTGTCAGCAGGATAGCTGCTGACGACGGCCGGCAGCTTGGTGATAAAGGTCCAGTCATGGTCTTTGGCCAGGAGGCCGCCGGTGGTGTCGGCCAGACCAGCAGCGACGCGGGCCGTATAGGTCGTGGCCGGCGCAAAGCCGTCGTCAGGCGTAAAGATATAGATGGAGGTGTTGAGCCACTCACCTTGCCCTGCCACCGGCGGATCGAACGACAGAGGCTGCGGCAGATCCGCCTGCTGCCCGATGCTCGTCAGCGGCACCACCGGCCGGTTGAACATGACCGTCACGCGGGCGTCCATATCCACCTCTTCCGTGCCATCGGCCGGCTGGACAGCGGTCACCTCCAGGTAGCCGACGGTGGCAAAGCGCAGATCTATTGCTTCGCGGATAGACAGTCCGTCCTCACTTGTAGCCGTCTCATCCAGCACCACGCGATACTGTGCGGCCCTGTCGAAGGCCTTTCGGGGCTGGAAGACCAGCGTCCGCTCGTCGGGCCACGCAAACGCGCCTTCCACCTCCGGCTCGATGGCAAAAGCCGCTTCGACGGCGGCAGTGTCCATCGGCTGGTCGAAGGTGAGGACGACTGTTCCGTCCAGCGATTGCTCCTCACCTCGTGCTGGTGCATAATAGACCAGGCGAGGCGGCAGCGGTGGCAGCGGCGTGGGCGTGTCAGCCGGTGTTGGTGTCGGCGACGGGGTGTCGGTGGGCGCAGGTGTCGGCGTGCTGGTGGGCAGCGCCTGCACGGCCGCCGTCAGCGACGGAGCAGCGGTGGGCGCCGCCGTCGGCGTTGACTTTTTGAAGACAGAACACGCGGAACCAGCCACGATGCTCAGGATAACCAGCAAGATGGTGAGTTGTTGTGATTTTCTCATTTGGAACCTCCGATAGAAGTGCGGATTCGTAGAGTGTGGATCGTGGATCAGGTCCTATGTCACGACCACCACCTCAACGTCCATTTCCTCGCGCACGGACTGCGCAAAGCGTTCGATTTCGGTTGGTGTGAAGGCCCGCGGTGGAGCGCCCACCCGCGGCGCGCCAATGACCAACGTGCTGGCCCCTACCTCGCGCACATAGTCTTTGATACTCTGTTGCACTGCCCCATGACGAACGACCGCTTGAGTCGTTAGATCCCGATCCCGGGCACGCCCCTGGGCAATGCGGAGCAACGATCTGCCCAACCGCGTCATTTCATCGTTCAGCGCATCGGCCAAGGATTCATCCACGGGCTCCACCAAGCTGGGATCGACGACGTACAGGAAAACAAGTTCAGCGTCTCGCTCTATAGCCAGATCGATGGCTCTTTCCTGGGTGCGACGGCAGGCATCGCCACCTCGCGTGGCACACACAATGAGGGTCATTTCTTTTCTCCTGCTCCAGGCGACCGACGGCTCTGAACAGCCGTCTCGATCAGCGCCATGGCTTCCAAGCGGCGGTCAATGTCTGCTCGCAACTCGTTAAATACTTCGTCTGACAGCAGACCCCGCCGCAGCGCATCAATCAGCACTGCCTGCTCGGCCTCCAGCGCCTCTCGCCGGACTTGTATGATCAGTGCTCGCTCCAATTCGGCGTGCTCGGCAAACAACTGGTTTATCTCCTCCGTCAGTGCGCTCTGCGCTTGGATATAGTCGTCACGCAGGCCTTGCCACATCTGGTCGGTCAGTATCCCGTCACGGCGCAAGCGCTCCAATTCCCGCAGGCCGGCATGGTTGGCTAACAGCCGTCCCACGTGCCGCTCGCGCTCAATCACGTGCTCGGGGCGTTCGATCAGCCCCAGTCGCCGGAGCAAGAATTGGATCGTCGTGCCCTGTCCCATCAAGGTAAACAACACGACGCCAAAAGCCATGGCTTCGAGCATGTCGCGATCGGGCAACGTGACAGGTAGGCTGAGCGCCAGAGCCAGGCTGATGGCGCCACGCAGTCCGCCCCAGAAAAGGACATGCCGCCACCTGAGAGGAATACGAGCTCGATCTCTGCCCAGAGAAGACAACCACGATAAACCATACACAACTGCTGCCCGGCTGACCAGCACCGCCGCTACCGCGACAGCGATGGGCCACAGATTGGCCCACAGTTGTGGCACATCTATGTCCAAGCCTATGAGTAGAAAGACAAGAGAATTGGCGATATAGGCCAGATACTCCCATAGGTCAAAGATCATGCTCTTGGTTGTGGGAGACACGCCAGCCATGCCCAGATTGCCAGTAAGGAGACCCGCCACCACCACCGCCAGGACGCCGCTGACGTGCAACCGCTCAGCCACCAGATAGGCGCCGTAGGCCAGCAAGGTGGTCAGCGTGGTTGATATAAGGCGATCGTCAACGCGGGCAATCAGTTGAGCTGCCAGCCAGCCCAACGCCAGGCCAACAGCCATCCCGCCCAAGGCTACCTGAACAAAATCGAAAATGCCATCCAGCGGATCAAAGAACCCTGACACGGCCGTTACCAGCGCGATGCGAAAGATCACGATGGCCGTGCCGTCGTTGAACAAGCTCTCGCCTTCCACAGCTACAGCCAGCCGCCTCGGCACACCCAGCTCTCGGAAGAGAGCCACCACTGCGACAGGGTCAGTGGCGGCGATTAGCGCTCCAAAGACGACCGCTGTCGCAAAGGGCAACCCCGTGCCCAGGGTCACTATCCCTCCGACAAAGAGGGTGGTCAACAACACCCCTGGCACTGCCAGCAAGAGAATGGACGGAAGGGTATCACGCAGCAGCCTTAGATCCAGGTGAAAGGCAGCTTCAAAGATCAACGGCGGGACAAAGAGAGACAGGATGAGTTCAGGCGTGACTTCAACGTCGAGCGGGCGCCGAACGGCGATGAATAGGCCGACCAACACCAGGGCCACAGTGTAAGGTAAACGTATGCGACGCACAGCGATGGCGACCAACGTCGCCACCAGGACCAATACGATAATCAGGGCCTCAACCGTCAAGAATTCTTCCATTATGAAGCGTGCTCCTCCACATCTCACTCCACAACCGTAACGGTAACCATCTCCGATTCCAGTACTTTCCCCGACTCGTCGTGCCCCACGGCCTGGAACGTGTGCTCCCCTGGCGTCAGGGTCCACAGCGCCCGGTAGGGTGGACGGACCAGTGTCGCCAAAGGATGGCCGTCGGCCAGAAGGACAACCTTGGCCAGCCGCGCGCCGGTGCCTGGGCGCGCCTCGACGAGGATGCGCTGCTCGCTGGCTGGCAGCCGAGGGCTGATGCGGTACACTGTCCATGGGTCAGGGCTGACCATCAGCAGAGGGAAGGAAGAGAATAGAGACACGGAGGTGGAAAAAACCTCACCGGTTGTTGGGTGATCACCGGAATGACTGGCAGACGCGGCGACGGGCGGCGGCTCGATCCCTTGGGCACGGCCCCACTCGGCCAACTCTGGCGGCAAGATCGTATAAACCCGCTCGACCACCCGGCTCAGCGGTGTGCCGGGATCAGCCAGCAGAGCTGTGGCAGTGTCAATGTGCAACGCACGGTGCCAATCGCATTCCTCTTTCGGTTCTGTGCCAGCGATGAACAGTTCCTCGTGCCGATGAGGGCAGTGTGGACCAGCACGCTGTCCCGACAGCGCGCAAATCTCTACTTCCACCAGGCCCTCAGGACGGAGGAATTGGCGCATGGGCCACCCTCTCAGTGCGGACTGTATGAAATCGTGCCACATAGGCGCTGCGCCGCTAATGCCAGACACACCGCGCATGGGCGAGTTATCAGCATTGCCAGCCCACACGCCGACGACCAGGTCCGGCGTGTAGCCCACCGTCCAGTTGTCGCGCCAATCAGACGTGGTGCCCGTCTTGACAGCAGCCGGGCGATCTAACTGTAACACACTCCCTTCGCCAAAGGCACTCATGCGTGCCCAATCATCGGCCAGTACGTCGCTGATGAGGTAGGCCACCCGCTCGTCCAGGACACGTCCTAGCCGCCCACTCCGCGGCGCCCATACGACATGGCCCTCGACATCCTCCACACGACGGATCGCCACAGGCTCGACACGAAAGCCGCCGTTGGCCAAGGCAGCATAGGCAGCACCCAGCTCTAACAGACGCACCTCGCCGCCACCCAGCGTCAGGGCCAGCCCAAAGCGGTCGGTCGCGTCAAAGGTCGTGATGCCCATGCGTCGCGCCTGGCGGATCATCGCCTCCACGCCCACGTGATCCAACACTTTCACGGTCGCCACGTTGAGGGAAGAAGCCAACGCCTGCCGCGCTAACACCGGGCCGTGAAAGAGGCCGTCATAGTTGCGCGGCGTGTAGGGCCGATTCTCACGGGTAAGAAAGGTGGTCCGCACGTCGGCGATCATCGTCGCCGGTGTGTAGGGTGTCTCGCCGTGACCCGCCGCCCACGCCGGGTCAAAAGCCACCGCATAGGTGATCGGTTTGATGGATGATCCCGGCTGGCGCAGGGTCAAGGCCACGTTCACCGCCCCATCGTTCTCGGTGTCAAAGTAGTCGGGGCTACCCAGCATGACCAGGATCTCACCAGTTCGTGGATCCAGGGCCACCAGGGCAGCGTTGCTGACGTTGCGATCCTGCTCGCTATAGCGCGCATCGGCCAGACGGGCCAGGTGGCGGCGGGCGATGCGCTGCGCCGTCTCCTGCAAGGCCAGGTCCAGGGTGGTGTGAACGCGCAGGCCACCCTGCTCCAGACGTTGGTGGCCCAGCGACTCTTCCAGTAAGCCTTGCACATACATGACAAAGTGCGGCGCTCTGATAGGGAACGGCGTTGACGCAAAGTGCAAAGGTTCAGCACAGGCCAGGACAGCGTCATCCTCGCTGATAAAGCCCTGTTTGACCATCAGTTCTAGCACCACCCGTTGGCGCTGGCGTGCAGCCTCCAGGTTGATCAGCGGGTTGTAGGCCGATGGCGCTTGCGGCAGTCCGGCCAGCAGCGCACACTCGGCCAGGTCCAACTCGCTGACATGTTTGCTAAAATATGCTTGTGCTGCCGCCTCCACACCGTATGCATAGTTGCCGTAGTAGATTTCGTTGAGATACAGGGCCAGGATTTCATTCCGGCTGTAGGTTCGCACCAACTGCCAGGCCAGGATGCTTTCGCGTAGCTTGCGAGTCAACGTGCGTTGGGCACGCTCCTCTGGAGAGAGAAGCAAATTGCGCGCCAACTGCTGGGTGATGGTACTACCGCCAGAGAGCACCTCACCGCCCTGCAGGTTGATCCACAACGCTCGAAGAATGGCCCACAAGTCCACGCCGGGGTGGCTGTAGAAACTGGCGTCTTCAGTAGCGACGGTGGCTTGGAGTAAGTAGGGTGGAATGTCGTCCCAGGCGACCGGCGTGTGCCGTCCCCGGGACGGGTCTATGACCTCGTACAGCAGTCGACCATGCCGATCGAGAATCTGTGTACTTGGCGCTGCAACGTGTCGCGTCAGGTCTCCCGGTCGGGGAAGATCTGCAGTCAACCAACCCCAGCCAGCCCCTAACGATACCCCCAGGGCAACAACGACACTGCTGAGGATAAAAATGAGTCTCGGCCAAGTCGCCTTTTTGAGCCATCGAGGCTTGCCCATAAAAGTCGGTTCTCTTATCAGTCGTCTTTATCGGTCCGCCGACGGGCGCTGTGAAAAAGATCGTATCGGCGCAGAAGGCGTTCCATTCGCCCGTGCAACTCTTGCGACATCGCCAGCTTGGCAACGCAGTCATCAGCGCCAGCTTGTTGAGCCTTGTGGTGCGCTGCCGGATCGCCCACGGCGGTCAACACGATGATTGGAATATGGCTCGTCGCCGGGTTGGTCTTGATCTGGCGACAGGCTTCGTAGCCATCCAAGCCAGGCATCAAGACATCCAGTAAGATCAAGTCAGGTTGTACTTGTCGTGCCAGGCTGATCGCCTCACGACCGCTGCTGGCCTCCAAGACTTTGTAGCCTCTGACCGATAGCGACAGTCTTGTCACTTTGCGAAAGTCGCTGTCGTCATCCACAATCAGAATCCTCAAAACAACTGTTCCCCCTCAACTGAAAGCGCCCACTCTCCCGTGTAGAACCCGTCTACACCCTATTCAGGGCTATCTCAAGGTCGGGCCGTCAGCCTCCGCATTTCCAGGCCGCCAAGATACCCTATTATACTCTGTTACGGGGACAGGAGCAAGAACTCTTTGGGGGTGTTTCTCCGTCAAAAGGCTAGCTATTACCCTACGGCACGATCCAAAAAACACTTGCACCGCTCCTGGATTTGTGATATAATTAATCACCTTGCGCAGTGGCCCGGTGCATCAGGATGGCATTTTCAGCACCACCATGATGCGCTTTGGTCAATCGGTCAAAGGCGACTGACACACCCCTTCCCCACTTCCATTCCCCCTAGCAGTCGTGGCCGTCGCTGCATTGATTCCTTGACGCGGAGGAGAATGTGCCCCAGCCTTCTACCCAGCTCGCTTCACCAGGCTTGCTGGCTTCCTTTTGGCATATCCCCTTTGGCTGGCGCGACCTCTGCCAGTGGGCGGCTTTCACCGCAATCTCCCGCGGCAGCGCTCCCTATCATTTGCGGCAATTAACCCATCGTGTGTCGCATTGTGACACGCTGTTCTTTCTCAGACAACACTTTTTGCACCGCCAGAATTGTCAGAAGTTCTTCTGGGCCAAATTGCTCGGTCAGCCTGACCTCTCTGGAAAGGGAGACCTTTTGGCGATATGACACTTGAACACCTCTCGAACAGTACGCCAATGCTCACTGGTGGAGAGCCACCCGCTATTGGCTCACCGTCAGATCACAGAGATGTTTCCTTTGTGGGTAGTGAAAACCTTCCATGGCACAAAGTGGGGTTTGCCATCGACACCGAGGCTGACGATGTTGGGTTCACGGTCGAAGAAAGCGATGTGCTAGCCATATCGGACAGCCCAGAGCAAGAACTTGAGGTTCTCCCAACCGAGACCATCTTGTACGATGAACTAGGCGATGTTGACAGCAGCGTTGGCCTATACCTCAGGGAAATTGGGCGCACTCCCCTATTAAGCCGACAAGAAGAAATCGGCCTGGCAAGCCTCATGAGGCAGGGCAACCAGGCCCGGGCCTGGCTGAGGAAAAACCACCCCACCCCACAAGAGAAAGAACTATTAACCCAGCAAATCCGGGCCGGTGACATAGCACGTCAGCACCTGACCGAAGCCAACTTTCGCCTGGTGGTGAGCATCGCCAAAAAATACGTCGGGCGGGGCGTCGCGTTTCTGGACCTTATTCAAGAAGGGAACATCGGCCTCCTTCGGGCTGTCGAGAAATTCGACCACCGGCGAGGCTTCAAGTTTTCCACGTACGCTACCTGGTGGATTCGCCAGGCCATTACCCGCGCCATCGCCGATCAGAGCCGCACCATCCGTGTGCCAGTTCACATGAGCGAACGGATCAGCAACTTGCGCCGCGTTTCACACCGTCTGGCACAGGAGATGGGCCGAGAACCCAGCCCGGAAGAACTGGCTGCCGAAATGAACACCTCCCGTCGCACCGTGGAACGTCTTATCCGCATTGCCCAACACCCCCTCTCCCTGGAGATGCCCCTGGCCGGGGAAGAGGACACCAGTCTGGCCGATTTTATCGAAGACAATACCACCCCGCCACCCAGCGACGCAACCACCAACAAGATGCTCCAGGAACAGTTGGACGAGATCCTTGCATCCCTGAGTCCTCGCGAAGGCATGGTGCTCCAACTACGCTTCGGTCTGAAGGGCAGACAGCCCCACACATTGGAGGAGGTAGGTCGAAAGTTCGGCGTCACCAGGGAGCGCATCCGCCAGATAGAGGCTGGCGCGCTGCGGAAACTGCGTCACCCCCGTCGAATCCGACGATTGAAAGGCTATCTGTAGCCAGCAGACAGCATTGAACAAGCAGAAGAAATAGCAAAGGAGACGAGTATGACGGAACGACTAATAGACAAACCCGTGTCCCAGTTTCTCACCGAACTGGCCAGCTCTGCGCCCGCTCCGGGCGGAGGTAGCGTCGCCGCGCTCAGCGGTGCGCTCGGTGCAGCCCTGGTGAGCATGGTCTGCAATCTGACTGTCGGTAAGAAGAAATACGCCGATGTGGAAAAAGACATCACGGCTCTCCTGGAAAAATCTGAGCACCTGCGTCACAAATTGGCGGATTTGCTCCAGGCAGACGTCCAGGCCTACACGGCCGTCTCCCAGGCTATGAAGATGCCTCGCACCACCGATGAGGAGAAGGTTGCTCGCGCCAAGGTCCTGCAACAGGCTCTCAAGAAAGCCACAGAGGTGCCCCTGGAAGTCGCCGCAGCGTGCGTTGAGGTCATCGCTCTCTGCCAGCCAGCTGCTGAGAAAGGAAACAAGAACGCCGTCTCTGATGCTGGCGTCGCCATCCTCATGGCCGAGGCAGGTCTCCGCAGCGCCGCGCTCAACGTGCTCATCAACCTAGGCTGGATCGAAGACCAAAGCTTTACCGCTGAGAAACAGGGACAGTTGGACGCGCTATTGGAAGGCAAACCTGCCTTGCGCGACCAGGTGTACGATTACGTGGTGGAGAAACTCTAAGGGCGCCGTCGCCCCAAACCGACCTTGCAAGGAGGCAGCTTATGACCGCTACGATTCTCAATGGCCGCGAGCTGGCCACGACCATGCGGGCCGAAATTGACGAGGCCGTGGTCAAGTTCAAAGAAAAATACAGCGTGACACCCACCATTGCCGTCGTGCGCGCTGGTGAGGATCCCGCCTCGGTGAGCTACGCCAACGCCATCCGCCGTACCGCCGAGAGGCGAGGCATGGGCTTCAGCGTGCACGTGCTGCCAGAGACGGCCAGACAGGAAGCGGTTGTCGAACTGGTGCGCCAACTCAGCGCCGACACCAGCATCCACGGCATCATGGTACAGGAACCTCTTCCCAAGGGCATGGACGAAGCAGCCGTCAAGGAAGCCCTGTCACCGGAGAAAGACGTTGACGGCGTCCATGCCGTCAATGCCGGGCGACTGGCGCAGGTTGCCCCGGCAGGCCGTCCTCCTGGTGTGCTGGACTATTTTGTCCCTGCCACTCCGGCCGGTGGGCTAGAGATACTCAAACGGCAAAACGTGGACATCAGCGGCAAACACGCCGTCGTCGTTGGCCGCTCCAACATCGTGGGAAAGCCCATGTCGCTGCTCCTGCTGCGACAAAACGCCACCGTCACGATCGCCCACTCACGCACCGCCGATTTGGCCGAGGTGTGCCGCAGTGCCGACATCCTCTGCGCCGCTGTGGGCCGGGCCAAGATCATCACCGCCGATATGGTCAAACCTGGTGCAGTGGTCATTGACTTTGGTGTTAACTTTGACGACGAGGGCAACATGGTAGGCGACGTGGACTTTGACGCGGTAAAAGACGTCGCCGGCATGATTACTCCCGTTCCTGGCGGCACCGGCCCCATGACCAACGTCATACTCATGCTTAACGTGCTGGAAGCAGCGCGACGACAAATCAAACACAGCTAACGTGCAAAAGCCAAATTTACATCTATCGCATCTAAACACAAGGAGGAATTACTATGGCCAAAATGATCGTCGAAGTCAAAGAAAAAGTACCCAGCGACATTGAAATCGCGCAGGCTGCCACGCTGCGGCCCGTCGTCGAGGTTGCCAGAGACGTCGGTCTGACAGAGGACGACATGGACCTGTATGGCAAGTACAAAGCCAAAGTCCACCTGGACGTGCTGGAGCGGCTGGCCGACCGGCCCAACGGCAAATACATTGACGTGACGGCCATCACCCCCACGCCTCTGGGTGAAGGCAAGACCGTCACCACCATCGGGGTCAGCCAGGGACTGGCTTACCTGGGCAAGAAGGTCTTTACCTGCATCCGACAGCCTTCCCAGGGGCCGACCTTTGGCATCAAGGGTGGGGCAGCCGGTGGCGGCTATAGCCAGATCGTGCCGATGGAAGACTTTAACCTGCACCTCACCGGGGACATCCACGCCGTGGGCGCGGCCCACAACCTGCTGGCAGCCGCTATTGACAACCGACTTGCCAAAGAAGCCCGGTGGAGCACCAGTTACTTGGCCCGGGCTCTCTGCCCGGATGACGAATACACACCAAGTATGCGCAAGCGGTTGGAAAAGCTAGGCATTAAATCAGAAAGACCCTCTGATCTGAGCGATGAGAACCAGGAGCGGATGTTCCGCCTGAACATCGACCCCGACACCATCCAGTGGCGGCGGGTGGTGGACGTGAGTGACGCAGCGCTACGCAACATCATCATCGGTCTGGGTACCGCCAGCGACGGTATGACACGCCAGGCGGGGTACGATATCACGGTGGCCTCCGAGATCATGGCCGCGCTGGCCATGTGCAGCAGCCTGGCCGACCTGCGCGAGCGCATGGGCCGCATCATCATCGGTACGAGCAAACCGGGGGGCTTGCGTGCGAAAGGGCAGGTGGAACCGATCACGGCCGAGGATCTGAATGTGGCCGGTTCGATGACCGTGCTGCTCAAAGAGGCCATCATGCCCAACCTGATGCAGACCCTGATGGGGAGTCCGGCTTTTGTCCACTGCGGGCCGTTCGCCAACATCGCCCAGGGCAACAGTTCCATCATGGCTGACAAGGTTGCCCTCAAGCTGATGGGTGAGGATGGTTATGTGGTCACGGAATCGGGCTTTGGCGCCGACTGTGGCATGGAAAAGTTCTTTAACATCAAGTGCCGCGTCAGTGGGCTGGTGCCCAACTGTGTGGTGCTGGTCTGCACCGTTCGGGCCCTCAAGATGCATGGCGGTGGTCCGAAAGTCGTCGCTGGCAAGCCACTGGACAAGGCCTATACCCAGGAAAACCTAGAGTTGCTGGAAAAGGGCCTGCCGAACCTGCTGCAACACATCGAAAACGCCGTCAAGTTCGGTGTCCCAGTCGTGGTGGCCATCAACCGCTTCACCAACGACACCGACGCCGAGATTGAACTGATTCGTCGGCGCGCCAAAGAGACCGGCGCCGAGGACGCCGTGCTCAGTGATGTGTGGACCACGGGCGGCGAGGGCGGTGCGGCATTGGCTGAGGCCGTGATCGCGGCCTGCGAAAAGCCAAGCCATTTCAAGCCCCTCTACCCGGACGACATGTCCATCAAGGAAAAGATCGAAACCGTCGCCCGCGAGATCTACCGTGCCGACGGGGTGGACTATACGCCCGAGGCGGAGGCAAAGATCAAGCTCTTCACCGACATGGGGCTGAGCCACCTGCCGCTCTGCATGGCCAAGACTCACCTCTCCTTCACCCACGATCCAGCACTCAAAGGCACGCCGCGCGGGTGGAGACTGCCTATCACCGACGTGCGGGCCAGCGTAGGCGCCGGGTTCCTCTTTCCGCTGTGCGGCACGATGCGCACCATGCCTGGTCTGCCCACCCGGCCAGTCTTCACTGACATAGACGTGGACCTGAAGACAGGCCGTGTCGTTGGTCTGTCCTAGGCTTCTGTTAACAAGGTGGGAGGGCGAACCCTCCCACCCGTCAGCACTTATATTTTCTCTTGTAGCGTGGCTTGTCAAGGATCCTGAGCAATCCGCTTTGCAGATGCGCCAGTCTGTGGTATAATTGCAAAGTTCTAGATTTCAGAAGCTGTCTGTGGTTTCCCGCAATCCCCTTCGATGCAGAAGGGACTGGGGTATAGAATCACCCACCGTCAAACAACCCTAGCAAGGAGGCATATTAATGTCCAAGTTTATCGCCAGTGCCGCTATTCGAGGTGCCCACGAGGTAGTTTTCCGTGCCGAAAAACAATGGAAAGAGGCAGTTGCCAAGCACGGGGCTGACACCAAAGTAGCGTTCACCAACACGGCCTACTACCTGCCCATCATCATGGGACTGACCGGCATGGAAGTCGCTACCCTGGATGATATGGAACCGATCATCGCGCACCTCAAGAGATTGCTGCACCCCATCCCCCAGGGCAACCTGTGGATGCCCTACCTGGGGCCGACGCTGGACGCTGGGGCGGCCACGCTCATGGCCGAAGAATTGCTCATGAGCATCGGCTTTGTCGAGGGCACCCAGCCAGAGAAAAAAGTTCTCAACGGCCAGGAATACACCTATAACGGCCCCATTGACGATATCCAGCTTCGCTCCTGGGGCATTCAGCTGGTAGACGGGCGTATGCCGGGCTTTGTGGCCCTGCTGGGTCGGGCCAAGAGCAACAAAGTCACCGAAAAACTGATCCGCGAGTTCCAGCGCCGTAACATCCTCGTTTTTCTCTCCGGCAGCGTGGATGGCGTGGGCGTCGTCGAGCAGGCCCTGCAGACCGGCGTCGAGCTTGGCTACGACACCTACACCGTCCCCTTTGGCTCCGATACCGAGTCCACCAGTTATGCCTTGGGCTTTGCCACCCGCAGCGCACTCACTTTCGGTGGACTGAAAGGCGGCATGGCTAAGGAGATCCTGGAGTACAACGAGCACCGCACTTTTGCCTTTGCCCTGGCCTTGGGCCACATTGACGACCTGAAGTACGCCACCGCCGCCGGGGCCATTAACTACGGCTTCCCCGCCCTGGGCGACACTCGCGTGCCCAACATCTATCCCAGCGGCCTCACCATGTACGAGGCGGTCGTCTCCATGCCCTGGGAAGACATCGAGGGGAAGGATGACATGGAAAAGGCCGAGCGGCTGGCGCAAAAGTGCATCGAAGTGCGCGGCGTCAAGATCAAGATCACCGAAGTGCCTATTCCCGTAGCCTATGGCTCCGCCTTTGAGGGCGAGCGTGTTCGCCGGGCCGACATGCGCATCGAGTTCGGTGGCAAGAACTCTCGCTGCTTCGAGTACCTGCACATGGCAGACATGGACCAAGTCGAAGATCACAAAATCGAGATCATCGGCCCTGGCTTTGAAGATGTGCCCGAGGGCGAGGCCATTGACATGGGTATCGTCGTCGAAGTCGCCGGTCGCCAGATGCAGCTTGACTTTGAACCGGTTCTGGAGAGGCAGATCCACTACTTTGTCAACGGCGCGTCCGGCGTCCAGCACATTGGGCAGCGCGACATCGCCTGGATCCGTATCTCCAAGACGGCTGTCGAAAAAGGCTTTGGCCTGGAGCACTTTGGCGAGATCCTCTACGCCCGTATGCACGCCGACTTTGGTGCCATCCTGGACAAGGTCCAGGTCACGATCATCACCGATCCCGACCTGCACGCAGAATGGCTGGAAAAGGCTCGCGAAGCCTTCGGTTTCCGTAACCAGCGTCTGGCCGAAATGACCGACGAGTCGGTGGAAGAGTTCTACTCCTGCACTCTGTGCCAGTCGTTTGCGCCAGACCACGTCTGCGTCGTCAGCCCGGAGCGACTGGGCCTGTGCGGAGCTTACAACTGGCTGGACTGCAAGGCCAGCTATCAGATCAATCCCACCGGCCCCAACCAGCCCATCTCCAAAGGGAAGGCCATCGACGGATGGACCGGCATCTTTGACAACGTCAACGACTTTGTCAAGCAGGCATCCCACGGCTCAGTCGAAAACGTGACGATGTATTCCATCATGGAATTCCCCATGACCTCCTGCGGTTGCTTCGAGTGCATCATGATGATCATGCCGCTGTGCAATGGCTTTATGATCGTCAGCCGCGAGGACCCGAGCATGACACCGGCCGGTATGACCTTCTCCACGTTGGCAGGCATGGCCGGGGGTGGGCTGCAGACCCCTGGCGTACTGGGCATCGGAAAATACTTTATCATCAGCAAAAAGTTCATCCGCGCCGATGGTGGGCTCAAGCGCATCGTCTGGATGTCCAGTTTCCTGAAAGAGTCCATGGCCGAGGAATTAAAAGAAGCGGCCATCCGCGAGGGCGACCCGGACCTGATTGACAAGATCGCCGACGAGCGCATGGCAACCACTGAAGAAGAGGTGTTGGCCTTCCTGGAAGAGGTGGGCCACCCGGCGCTGACCATGGATCCGTTGTTCTAGTTCGCCAGCGAATCAAAGCGGCAAGTGGCTGCTCTGGTGGTCGCTTGCCGCTTGACAATGTCTTGGAGTCTTTTCCAGAACCGAGGAGCACGTATGGCCAATGCCAGACTTGTAAGCGATATCATGCATGCTGGCGTCATTGCCTGCAAGCCAGACACACCCATGCAAGAAGTAGTTCGCATCGTCGCCGACACCGACGTGCACGCTATCGTCGTGATGGGAGACGACGATGCCATTCAAGGCATCATCTCACATACGGACATCATCCGCCTGTATGGACAGAACCTCATGGAACACACTGCCTCAGACATTATGACCCCAGATGTGATCTTTACCACTCCCGACGCCACTGTGGCCGAGGCAGCCCAGCAGATGTTGGAAAAAGACGTACATCGCTTGCTGGTGTGTGAGATGACAGATGATGGCAAACACAAACCCGTGGGCATCATCTCCACCACCGACATTGTCAAACAGATGCGCGGTGCCAAATGGATGTGGTACATGGGATGACTTCCCCGTCTCCCACAGCGCGCCCCCTTGATTATGGAGGCACTTGCGCGAGACGTATGAGCCACTTGGATCACAATAGAGACCACCCACCGATCATCACGCACGCCAAGTCAGCGCCACAGTGCCTGATGGGCGCACGGTCTCCCAGCGCGGTAGTTCGCGATATGACGAGTCCGACGTGATCCGAACACGAGGTACAACTACCAAATAGTAGCAACAAGGAGACAATCAATGCCAGTTACAGCCGAAATTCCTACGGAGAAATGGACGGGTAAGGTGCGAGAAGTCACCCTCGGCGCAACGGCGGCTGACGGCGGCACGCGTACCCGTACAGTGACGGTTGGCGGCGAGACGGCATTGCCCTTCCTGCATTTTGAGGGACAATTCCCCCATCCACCTGCCATCGCTATCGAGATTCAGAATGGGTATCCCTCCGACTGGTCGCCCGTCCTGCTGCAAGTCTGGGGCGACGCGGCAAGAGACCCCACCGCCTGGGCCACAAAGGCCGAAGAAGCTGGCGCCGACCTCATCCTGCTGGCGCTGCGAGGTGAGGACGCTGACGGCAACCAAACCACCCCAGCCCAGGTCACAGAAACCGTCAAGAATGTCCTGGCCGCCACCGGTCTGCCCCTCATCATTCTGGGGCCAGGCCAGGCAGAGCTAGACAACGAATTGCTGGTGGCCACCGCCGAAGCCGCGGCTGGCGAACGGGTTGCCTTGGGCAAGTGCGAAGACAAGAACTATCGCACCATTGCCGCGGCCGCCCTGGCCCACAACCAACTGGTCGTGTCCAGCTCGCCGATCGATGTCAATCTCGCCAAACAGATGAACATCCTGCTGACCGACATGGCCATTCCGCTGAATCGCATCCTGATGGATCCTACGACGGGTGCCCTGGGCTACGGCATCGAGTATACCTATTCGGTCATGGAGCGCCTCCGTCTGGCAGCCCTCCAGGGTGACAGTATGACCCAGCAACCGATGTTCTGCCTGACCGGATTGGAATCGTGGCGCCAAAAAGAGTCCAAGGTGGGCGAAGGTGTACCGGAGGAATGGGGTGACCTTGAGAAACGTGGTATCAGTTGGGAAGTACTGACTGCCACCACCCTCCTCCACGCCGGTGCCGACGTCATCTCACTCCGCCATCCGGAGAGCGTGAAGCACGTGCGAGCGACGATTGACAAATTGACGGCTCACTGACAACGACCGACGGAGAGGTTCGAGGTGGAGGTAAACTATTGGACGCTGGCCGGGGCGGTGGTTTTTTTAGCCATCAGCCTGTTGAGCGTCTACCGACCCAACCTGGTGTGGGGCAAGCCCCGCGCGCTGCGCGACGAGGCCAGCCGGCAAAAGCTCATCCGCCGGCGGCAAATCGGCACCCTGGTCTACTTTTTCGTTGGTGCCATCCTCCTCGTACTGAGCTTCCGTTGACAACAAGGAGAGTACAACCATGGGAATGAGTGGTCTGCAGATCTACAAGTTACTGCCAAAAACCAACTGCAAGGACTGTGGTTTCCCCACTTGCCTGGCTTTCGCCATGAAACTGGCGGCCAAGCAGGCCGATCTTGCGGCCTGCCCCCACGTGTCGGAAGAATCCAAAACTGCTCTGGCCGCCTCCGCCGCCCCCCCGATGCGACTTGTCACCCTGGGAAGTGGGGACACAGAGGTCAAGGTGGGGAACGAGACAGAAATGTTCCGCCACAACAAGACCTTTTACAACCCGGTGGGCGTCTTTTTGCGCGTACAAGACACCCAGTCCACCGCCGAGATTGAAGCTGCCGTGGCCGAGGCTATGGGCTACCAGGTCGAGCGGGTAGGCATCACCCTGAGCCTGAGCGGCGTGGCGGTGGAGAATGCCTCGGGCGACAAAGAGGCTTTTGTGGCCGCCATCAAGGCTGCCCAGGCCAAGGCAAATGGGAAGCCATTCATCATCATGACCGAGGATCCTGCCGCCGCCCAGGCCGGCCTCGAAGCAGCTGGCGAAAAAACCCTGCTCTACGCTGCCACAAAAGACAACTGGGAGGAGATGGTCGCTGTAGCAAAAGCGGCCGGCGCTTCCCTGGCTGTCTACGAGCCGGAGGGGCTCACGCCGTTGGCCAACCTAGCCGAGAACGTCAAAGGCGCGGGTATCGAAGACATTGTCCTCGACCCTGGCACACGGAGTATGCCCGATTCGTTGGCCCTATTCACTCAGATCCGCCGGCTGGCCTTGACCAAGAATTTTCTTCCGCTGGGCTACCCCACCATCGCCTTTCCCGGTGAAGGGGCGGAATCGCCCGAGGAAGAGGCCATCATCGCCGGACAGCACATTGCTAAATATGGTGGCTTTGTCGTCCTGGATCACTTTGACCCGGCCGTGGCCTACATCCTGCTCACCCTGCGGCTCAACATCTACACCGACCCGCAAAAGCCGATTCAGGTTAGCCCGGGCATGTATGAAATCGGCGATCCCGGCCCCGACTCGCCGCTGTTGGTGACCACCAATTTCTCACTCACCTACTTCAGTGTCGCTGGCGAGGTGGACGGCAGCGGCGTATCCAGTTGGTTGCTCATCACCGATTCCGAGGGCATGAGCGTGCTCACCGCCTGGGCCGCCGGCAATTTCGATGCCGAGACCGTAGCCAAGGGAGCGAAAGCGTTCGACGTGGAAAGCAAAGTCAGCCATCGCAAGATCATCATTCCGGGCTACGTGGCCGTTATCTCGGGCGAATTGGAAGAAGAGATGCCCGGCTGGGAAATCCTGGTCGGTCCGCGCGAAGCGGTGGATATTCCGTCCTATCTCAAGCTTTGGCAAAACTAGCTGGATCATCGATCGAGGACGTTCTGGCCTTCAGCAGGCTCGGGCCATAGCCCTTCGACTGGCCCAGGGCAAGGCTTGTTGGTCCATGCTGCGGGCCAGGACGTCCAAACCTGGTATTAACCAAGACCTTTTACGCTCTGGCGATGCCCGCCGGGCGGGATACCCTGCTGCCGCCTAGCTCCCCGTCCGGTGGGAAGTGATTTGGCGGCTGCTTTTGTGAAACAGTTGTTCCTCAAATGACCAGCTCACGAATAACCCAAGGGCTCTTTTCTCTCGTTCTGGTCACACTGCTGCTGGCCTTCGCCCTGAGAATTTGCCGCCTGCCGGATCAGAGTCTGTGGTACGACGAAGCCCTTAGTGTCTACTATGCCGCCCAGCCTGTCGACTCGATGCTGGCCGACGTCTCCAGCAGCGATCACCCACCACTGCATTCGCTGCTGCTGCACGTCTGGATGGCCATCGCCGGACAGAGTGAGTTGGCGGTGCGCTATCTATCCGTGTGGTGGGGTGTGCTCGGCGTAGCACTGCTCTACCGTCTGGGAAAACAGCTCTTTGACAAAGCAACTGCTCTGTTGGCAACCGCACTGCTGACCGTCTCACCTTTCCACGTGTGGTATTCTCAAGAAGCACGAATGTACAGCCTGGCCTTTTCGCTGAGCCTGGGTATCGTGCTGGCCTTGCAAGCACTCGTCGCCTGCCGCAAGGCGAGACCCTGGCCATGGCTGGGCTACACCCTGGCAGGTGCACTGGCCCTGTACGCTCACTTTTACACGAGCTTTGTGCTGGTCTTTGCCAACGTGGCCTTTGCCGGGTGGTGGCTGGTGCGGGTGGCGCGCGAGGGCCAGCAGACGATGCGAGGACTGCTAATCCGCTGGGCAGCGGCGCAGGTGGCCATTTTGCTACTTTTTCTGCCCTGGGGCCACTTTGTGGCGGAGCAGGTCGCCATCAACGCCACTTATTGGCACGGCGCGCTGGGCCTGGGACAGATCATCCGCGACACGGCGCTCGCCTTTGCCGCTGGCGACCGCGTCGGCACACCCCTGGCACAGGCAGCAGCGCTGGCCCTGGTTGCAGCCGGGCTATTGGGTCTCTGGGCCGCCGCCCGGAGTGGCAGCGATCTGCCCAACCGGGGAATCTCGCGTGGCGAGCGCGCCCTCTGGCTGGTGCTCTGGCTGACCGTCCCGGTGACGGCACTGTTCGCCATTTCCCACGACCGACCCAAGTTCGCGCCCCGGTATCTGCTGCCCGCGCTACCAGCGCTGCTTCTGCTGGCCGGGGCGGGGGGTGTCTATCTCGTCTCTCTGGCCAGGGAGCGCCGTTCCGATCCCGCACATCGGGTCTGGCGGTGGTCAGCGGCAGGAGGGTTGCTGCTGGTAGGCACACTGGTCATCGGCGCCTCGGTCGCATCGCTGCACAGACAATACCTTGACGTTGCCGTGGCCCGCCCAGATTTCCGTGCGGCTGCACATTATGTCGA
>Ga0180438_10003589_pt1 | contig 23281 bp, 30 predicted proteins | sample SS_ome_12_FD_132455 | JGI IMG/M metagenome (GOLD analysis project Ga0180438, IMG submission 132455) | Hypersaline lake sediment archaeal communities from the Salton Sea, California, USA - SS_3_D_2 metaG | ecosystem: Environmental > Aquatic > Non-marine Saline and Alkaline > Hypersaline >...
AAGTCACTGCTGATGTCAAGAAAGTTCATCAAAAGATAATCGATCATATCAATGGCAGAATAACAGAAGATCAATTTTTTCTTGATTTGTCTAATAAAGAGCTATTAAATTATTTAGCCAAAACAGTACCTAAAGATATAAATGTAAAAGCTGAAATTAAAGAAAAAGTTAAATATTCAACAAAAGAAAGAGATTATGTTTTAAAAAAATACGGCTTAGACAAAAGAAAATGATTGTCTCTCCTGAAAAAGAAATTACTATTTTAGATGATTGGTATAAAGCTAATAGCCCAATAGAGGAATTAGCAAATATACACAGAACTCATAATGATAAAGAGATAACTTTTGAAAAACACAATTATCTTAGACAAATATATCAAGACAAATCAGACGAGATAGTAATAAAAAAATCCAGTCAATCCGGTATATCAGAATGGCTTATAATTTATGCTATAAACGAAAGCATAGCAGGACGCACAGTTTTATATATTTTGCCGACGTACGATTTAAAAAACATGTTTGTTAATACGCGGCTTAATCCTAGTATCGGACATACAGAATATTATCGAAATCTTATAAATGAAGCCAAACAAAGCGAAAATTACTACAAACAATCTGAAAGCACGAGTATAAAGAATTTCCTGGATGGCACTATAATATTTGTAGGAACGCATTCAGACAAAGGACTTATAGCGCATCCGAGTGATACAAACATAATAGACGAATGGGATAAATGCGATCAAAATAATCTTGCGTTAGCACCTGCCAGGCAGAGTCATAGTGCCCATCCTAAAACAATAAAAGTGAGCAATCCAACTATTGAAGGATTCGGAATTGACGACGAATACAATAAATCAGATAAAAAGAAATGGCATATAAAATGCTCGCATTGCAGAAAGTATATACAACCTGATTTTTTTGAACATGTAGTTAGAGAAATTGACCAAAATACTTTTGTGGTTCGAGATCCTAAATTTGATGCCGTTAACAATCCCATTATAAATCCTATTTGTGATAAATGCGAAAAACCATTTGAACGTTATGCAGAGGGGGAGTGGAGAGAAGAAAATAAAAGTCATGTTTCTGGATATTCAATAAACAAGGTATTTAGCAGCTTAGATAGTCTTTTTGTTATAGTTAATAGATTTAACGAAGGGCTTGCAAACGACACTAAATTGCAAACGTTTTATAACATGGATTTAGGACAAGCATATACCCCAACAGGATCTAAGATTGACACCAATATGCTTGATGAATGCGTATGCGATCATCCAATGATTGAGCGAAGCGAAAATATATGTATAGCCGGTTTTGATGTTGGTTCCAAAATTCATGTTATTGTTGCTGAAATTATCAACGAAAAGTTGAAAATAATTTATATTCGAGAAATCTTGACAAAAGCCGACATAATAGATATAATTATAAGATATAAAATAAGGTGTTTTGTAATAGATGCTATGCCCGAAACCAGACTTTCAAGAAGTTTGTGCATGAGTTATCCGGGCGGCTTCATGGCATATTTTACGAGACAAAAAGTACCGACATCATTGAACGCCAAAGAAAAAATAATTAATAGTCAACGAACTACTGCGCTTGATGCAATCAAAGAAATGCTGATATTAAAACAAATAATGCTCCCTAAAAACGCAAAATCAATAAAAGATTTTTACGATCACATGACAGCAAGCACGAGAGTTTTTGTAGAAGACAAAAACGAATATATATGGACGGAAGGAAACAAGCCGGATCACTATTTCACCGCGATGGCTTATTTGATACTTGCAAGAAAAATACTAGCAATGGTAAAAAGATAATTATGATTAAAAATTAGAAAGGAAAAATAATGAGATTATTAAATTTATTCAAAAACAAAATAACCAAACTTCAAAAAGCCGCTATAGCCGATAGTGTTAGCAATTTACCTACTGACAAAAATGACACTCGGCGCGGGTATACAGTTTTTAGTTTAAGCGAATTATTAGATGTAACCGGAAAAACAAAACAAGGTAAAATAATAACCGGAAAATATCAGCAGCCATTATTCGCTTTAAGCGTTATGGAAAGAAATGATATATTCCGATTATGTGCTCCGGTTCTTGGTGTTGTAAGTGGGCGCATGAATAGAATAGCAGGTTTAAGCTGGAACATAATACCGGTGAAAGCCATGCAGGACAAGATAGTCGATAGATTTAAAGACGCCAAGAACATCTATGATGAATACGATGATCCCGAAAATATAAAGATGCAAATAGTGAGAAACAGAATATTTATTAACTTAAGACGAGAAATGCCGGAATTATTGCCAGGACTAAAAAATTTTGACGCGTCTCTTTTGAGATGGAAAAAGCGTGTTGATCAGGAAAAAGAAAACAGATCACAGGAAATTAGGGACTGGATGGAGGAACCAAACATTAATAACACATGGCAAGAATTTTCTAAAATGTGGGTTAAAGATTTAATGGTACACGGAGGAGCTGCAATTTATAAAGAAGCAGGAGATGTAACGCTAGAAAATTTTTATGTGTTGCCGGGGGGAACGGTGATGCCATTACGTTCGGAACATCCAGGTGGCATGAAAGCCTTTGTCCAATTACTTCCTACGTTTAGAGACACGCAAATATTTTTTAGCGACGAAATATGTTATTCTACATGGCTCCCGGATAGTGCCAGGAGTTACGGTACGGTTCCAATGGAGGCACTAATAAACAAAGTGGCTGAATATCTTTTTGTGGATAAAAAACTAGCAAACGAGGCTGACGGAACAAAACCGCCAGAAAAAATACTTGTCTTTGGAAATACAAGTCCTTTTGGGAGTTTGGATCAAGACATGACAACTCCTTTAAATCCGGACGAACAAAAAAAAATCGAAACAATAATAAACGAGGAACGTAAAAATGCGATACGAGTGTTGACTGGATATGGCAAGCCAATGGTGTTCGACTTAAGCCGTGAAAACATGATGCCGCTACTTACCGATAGACAAAAATCAATTTTAAAGGAAAGCATCGCGCTAGTGTTCAATACCACGCCAAATGAGTTGGGCTTTACCGGTTCTGAGGATGTAAGCGGACGTGCAACGAGCGAAAGCCAGGAACGCGTTGAGCACGGTAAGGGGATCATGCCGATTGTAGCGGAACTCGAAAACAAAATAAACAAAGAAATATTGCCATTCAGATATGGAACTCAATATAAATTAGAATACAGCGCAGGATTAAGCGAAACCGCGCAACTAGAAATGTATAGAAAAGAGCTAGAAATCGGAACACCTTACAATGAAATAAGAGAAATGAGAAATTTACCAAGACATCCGGATAAGGAATTTGACAAACCATTTGCAAAAGGCGGAGCACCACAGATGCCAATGCCAGAGGGTGGAGAATTAGCGGGGATAATATGAGCTGTAAATGTCAAGAATGTGGAAAACAATTTAAAGTTGATTTAAATATTCCTGATTATTTGTGGGAAATTATTAAGCCAATTGAAAAACCTAAAGGAGGTGGATTGTTGTGTGGTTCATGTATTATGAGTAGAATAGAATCAATTTCTAATTATGATTATTTTTATTTGGTAAAGGAAAAATAATGGATAAAAAATATGTATTTACATGGGAATATTTAATATGAATATCGAAATACTAAAAGAAACAGGTGCATTATTAGAAGGGCATTTTGAGTTGTCATCGGGGCTGCATTCAGATAAATATGTGCAGTGTGCTAAGTTATTGCAAACGTCTAAAAGTAAAGATATGTTAAATGATTTATTGAGTGAATGTTTATGGGATTTTGATAGTGGAAGACTATTAATTGAAAGACCAGATGTTGTTATTGGTGGAGCTTATGGCGGGATTAGATTTGCTTCATTAATAGCATGGAGATTTGCTTTTGATTTTAATGTTCGTGGTATATGGTGTGAAAGAGTGCCAGAGATTAAAATATGTCGTGTAAAATCAGAAAGAAGTTGTTATTCTTGTGAAAATATTGAAAGAGATGAATATAGTAAACGTACAGCATGTAAATATTCTAAACGTTGTTGTGGTGGGCATGACCTTAAAAAATTGGCTACTAAATGTAAGTATTATGAGTATGACAATCTTTCTACAATAGAAGAAGAACGTATAGTACCAGGCAAATTCCAACTTCGTAGAGGGTTTGAAATAAAAGAAAGAGAAAAAGTTCTTATAGCAGAAGATGTAACAACTACAGGAAAAAGTATTGGAGAAGTAGCTGAGTTGGTAAAGGAATGTGGCGGTGAAATTGTAGGGGCTATAAGCATAATTGATAGGAGGAAATTAAAAGATGATTTTCTTGCATATACATACAGCGTTAAAAATGATATAAGGCCATTCATTTCATTAATTCAATTAGACATTCAAACATGGAAGCCAGATAAGTGCCCTCTATGTAAAGATAGTAAAGCAATAAAATTAGGAAGTAAATAATTTAATATGGACAAGAAAGTTACGGCCAAACAGTTTAGAGAAATCACGGGAACTTTTGTGCAGGACCTGACCGCTTATTATAAAGTATTAGAAAGTGAAATACTAAAGAAATTATCGAATAGAAAACAGACGCCTTTATCGTTAATAAAATCAGTAAATGAATTATTGAAATAAAAGGAGAGAAAAATGCCAACAGTAAAGCCTGGTGAAAGCCAACAAGATTATGTAAGCAGATGTATTCCTATAGTGATGGATGAGGGAAAAACACGCGAGCAAGCAGCAGGAAAATGTTACGGTATGTATCAATCGCAAAAAGCAAAAAAAGAAGCACCAAAATTAGGAAGACCTAAAACGGATATTGAAAGATTGAAAGCTCATTTTGGAGACGATTGGAGAGAACATAGTGTGGACGAATTGCCACCGAGAGGAAGTAAAATAAAAGAAAATAGCGAAATGAAAAAGAACGCATTATTAAAAAGGATTGAAAAAGCTCGAAAAGTTTTGAAAACTGGAATTAAAGAAACACTTGGATTAAAAAAAGTAGAAAAACAAAAGAAAAGTGAAATATTTAATAATGATTTTGAGGAATATGGAAAACTGAACCAAGACAAAAAGAAAAAAACATCCGAAAAAGTCAGCAAACAAAAATCGCGACCTCCTAAAGCATGGTGGGATAACTGCGTTAGCACAGCCAAGAAATTTTCCGATGATCCCGATAAATTTTGCGGATGGATGTGGCATCATGGAAAAGAAGAAGGATTTGATCCCCAGAGAACTGCAATAGGCAAAAAAGAGCTTACTGAAAAAGCAATGAAAAATCTTAATATGATATACAAAAGAAATCAAAAAAAATAATGGCTAAATTTTATCTTGACAGAATTAAAAAAAAGTATGGCTATCGCGGTGAAAAGTTACGCGAATTAATGAATAAAATCATTGCCAATAATTCAGAAAATATTAATTTAACGGTTGCTAATTCATCTTATAAGAACTGGCAAAAGTCTCTTAAAAGAATGTCAACCGAAAAAAAACAATTTATACCGCCAAAGCCTGAAAAAATTATACCTAAAAAAAATGATATAATTAGAAAAGCAACTATCCAAGGTAAGTTAATTTCAGATACTTTACGTGATAGACTTAACGCGAATTTGAGAAAGACGCTGAAGGATTTTAAAACAAAAACAGGTGAAAGCGCGTACATAAGAAGACGTGGAGTAAAGGCCGGAACTATAAATCCGAAAGCGATACAGCATTTCGAGGCATCTATAAAAAAAACATTTACTAATTATGTCAAGAAAGACAAAAAATTAGCCATGCCTAAAAACATTCATACGATTGCAGTAACGGAAGTTCGGTCACTTATTGATGATATTAAGTTCAATTATGCAAGCAGAATAGAAAAAGAAAATCCAGAACTGAAAGCATATAAGCAGTGGATTCATAACAGGGCACTTTCCAAAAAACCACGTAGAGGACATCAACGACTCAATGGCCGAACGGTTTTGATGAAAACAAAATTTAAAGTGCCGAATGAAACAAGAGGCTTTGATTATATGGATCATCCGCATGATCCCAAGGCCCCGCCTGAGCAAGTTATCTCATGCAACTGTGACCTGAAAATATTTATGAAAAAAGACATAAAGAGCATTAGAAAAGATTTATCTAAAACAATACAGATTATTGAGAAAGTTAAGGAATATGTTGATCCGGGAACGCCCGGTGCAAAAAGAGGGCCTAAAGGTGGATGGTATATAGAAACGGAACAGCGGGAAAGGGAAAAGCCAGAGGAAAAGCCAGAGGAAAAGCCAGAAAGAAAACCAGACAAAAAGCCCAAAGAAGAAATATCAAAAATAAAAAGAACGCCAGAAGAGCAAAAAATTATTAATAATATAAAAGAATATGAAAAAGAATTGAGCAATTTAGACATTGAACATTCGGCAATTTATAACAAAAAAGGAGAAATAATATTTGAGAAAACAGGAACAAAAGACGCTATTCAATATAATGATGATGAATTAAAAAAAATAGAAAACGCTAAATATTTTACACACAATCACCCGGAATCGCAATCGTTTTCACCTCAAGACATTATATTTGCTTTACATCTCAATATAGGGGAAATGAGAATAACGTCCCAGAAATATGATTATATATTGAAGCCACCCAAAGAAGAAAAAAACAGAATAAAAAAAGAAGAAATAGAAACAACCTTTTATAATGATTATAAATATCAAAATAAAACTATAAGAAATAGATTTGAAACAAATATTGCCAACAGAAAAATGACTATTCAAGAAGCGGAAGATAATCATTTTCATGTCGTTTGGAAAGAATTATTTGAAGACCCAAGATATTCGGAATATATTTATGAGAGGCATAAAAAGGAATAGCAAAATGGAAGAAAAAAAAGAAATGAAATTGGACTTAGATTTTAGCAAAGGATATACGCTGGATCGTACAAGTGCGAAAGAAATATATAGAAACAAGGAAATTAAAAAACCTATTGACGAAAAACCTAAATAATAATGGAAAACCTTAAAACTAGCTTAGAAATAACAGGGAAAATGAAAGTATTGGCCTTGAGGTACGCAACTATGCACAATGCTAAAATGCAAATTCAGCTTGATATTAATCCTAGAGTTAAGCATGTAGTATTCAAAAGACTTGACATAATGGAAAAAAACTAATATAATATAGTCAATTATTATTCCATAGCGGAGCACCCTCCCAAAAAAATAAGGGCCCGTTGTTGGACTGCCAAAAGCATTCCAGCGGCGGGCTTTTTATGTTTAAGGATTTAAAATGGAAACAAAACAAGAAAACGAAAAAGCAGTCAAAAAAGAAAAAGAAAACAATCGAATATCTTTCAAATTTCATCCACGAGGAAACATATATAAACATGAGCATGTAATTGAAAAAGAAGAGAATGGCAAGAAAAGAAGATATTTAGCCGGCATAACAAGCGGTATTAAAATTGACGGGCATAAGGAAAAAATGACTGAAAATTGCATTAAGTCCTTTATGGAGCAAGCTAATTCTGGAAACATACTTTTATACCCAGACGTACACGGAATAAGGCAGACCGAAGATATAGGGAAATTAGTTTCCGCCAAGACACTTTCCAATAACGATTGGTATACAGAATACAGATTATATGACAAAGACGACGGAATAGGTGCGGTAAAACTAGAACGTTGTGATGATATGTGGAAACAGATAAACGGACTTCCGCCATATACACGAAACGGAAAACCGGCGCCTAAACAAAAGGGGTTTTCGGTTGAAGGAGTTGTAGAGGATAAAGATATAATCATGTCATCTGATGGTGTAACCGAAAGAATAATTAATAACGTCAATTTAGATGGAGTTGTTGTTGTTCCGCGCCCTGCTTATCTTTCAAGCATAGCGCATAGTTGTTATAAAGCACTTGGGGAAAAAACTCCGTATAAAATTCATAAAGACAAAATAAGAAAAAACATTGACATTATTTTTAAAGATAAACTTCACGAAAGCGAAATAGAAAAGAATTTTTATCAAAAACGCGAGGATTTGCTTGACGTATTAGACGAAACCGTTGAAGAAATAATGAAAAGTAACGAAAACGATAAAAAAACAAAACTAGAAGTTCTTTTCAACACATTTAAAGGTGAGATGATACCACTTATACTTGCTTCAAATCATTGTTTCACGGGTGACACAATTATTGAATCGCAAGAAACGGTATATAATTATAAGTCGAAAACCGATAAACTCTTAAAAGAGCTAAGTAGCAATGTTTCAAAATTATGTGATTCATTCAAAAAAAAACAATGACGGAGGAAAAAATTGGATTTAACCAACGAACAACAAGGGATTTTAGCAAACATTTTAGCACAGCTAAAAGAGATAATGCAAATGCAGGCAGGTGAAGAAGAAACCACACCTGAAGATGTAGAAATGGCCGAAGAAACAGAAGATTACGAAATCGAAAAACAGGAAAACGAAAAAGAAAACGAAAAAGAAAACGAAAAAGAAAACGAAGAGGAAGTTGAAAAATCTGACGAGGGTACACACGGTGATGACAAAGCCGAAGATCGTGTAGAAGACTTGCCAAAAGAAACAAAAGAAAATGTGGATGAAGTGTCTAAAGCAATAATTACTTTGGCTAAAATGGCACAAGGAAAAATTCAGAAAAAGAAACCAAGCAAAACCGATACGGTTCTTAAGGCAATTGAAGACCTTATTAAGGTAAACAAAGGCCTTGTGGTTGAAAACTTGGAACAAAGAAATGTTCTTAATGAAATCCTAGAGGGATTGGGAATTAGCAATCAAATAACAAAATCGTTAAATGGAACTACCATTAAAAAAAGCAAACCTAATATCATAGATAATTCTGACAAAACCGCAATGTTAGAACATTTGAGAAAAGAGTTGGGTTTAGAAAAAAAAGAAGAAAAAGAAAATTATAACGGAAATTCTGGAAAAGCGAGAGGCCTTATAGCCAAAGCGATGCCAGGAATTTTCCGTAAAGATTTAGTATAAGGAGGAAAAAATTGGATTTAATTCAACAATATAACAAATATGGAGCAACTAAAAAGCTAATCACCAAAGCGTTGAATTCTGCGACCGGTGTTGGTGAAGCTCTAATTCCGCAACATTTAGAGCAAATTATAACCAATACAATCGTTAGATTATCTCCGGAATTAGCTATGCTGACTCCTAAATATGATGCTCAAAAGCTTCACGAATTTAACAGATTGACCACACTTCCGAAGCAGGGCGGAGCAATGGGTGAAGGCGCGACAACGCCTACTCGAAACGCCGTTTTTGAAAGAGCAAATGTGACTTTAAAGGTTATAAGAAGGAAAGGCGCGGTAACTAATTTTCTGCAAGATGCTTCTGCAAATGCTTATGATGCGTCTGCCGTGGAGATGGAATCTCACTTAACCTCACATGTTTATGATTTAATTAATTATACTTTGTATGGAAATGCCGCGAGCAATCAATACGAGTATAGCGGATTGGATCATTTTGTACTTACCAACAGGGGTAATCAAGCAGTTGGCGGAGGCGTTCCTACTGATTTAACATTTTTAGACAATATGATTGACAAAAATTTGGGAAAACAAGGAACAAAACATGCAAAAGCTTTTCTTATGTCTCCACAGATGCTGTCTAAAGTTTCAAGATTATTGACTAACGTGCGCTTGAATCAAGGATTAGCGGCTGGCGGAATGTCTCAGGTTGACATAAATGGCGGCTGGAGACTAAACGCTTATCGCGATATTCCTATTATTGTTTCTTCTGCGTGTAGACCAAAGGAAACGATGGGGACTGTAACACCAAGCACAGCAGCAACTGGCGGAACAATTCCGGATGACACATATTATTTTAGAATTTCAAAAGTTACTTACAATGGCGAGAGCATTTCCTGTGATGAAATTAGTCAAATAACTGCCGGTGGTGGCCTTTCAACAGTTACTTTGACTTTTGCCGCACAGACCGATGCCCTGAAATTTAAGATATATTGCAGTGATGCGACTGGAACTGAGGTACTGGTAAGAGTTATTCCTAACGCAACTTATGATGCAAACGGCACTTTTACCGTAAGTTCTGCTATGTCAATTACTAACGGTACAATTAATAGCGATGCTAATGGCGATATTACAAGCATAGTGTTGACTACCAATCCTACGACTGCACTTGCAGCCGAAGTTCCTACTGGAATGCAATCTGATGTACCGTTTACAACTGATATTAGCGCAGGCGCCAATCCCGAAGAATATATATTTTTGTGGGATTTGGACGAGTTCCAGGGGATAGGCAGAATGCCATATACCAATCGAGGCGGAGCAAGATTTAACGGGTTAGTGACCATTGAACAATTAGCGCGTACAGATGATGATATTCCGTTTCTCATTAAAAGCTATTGTGCACTAGCAGATAGTTTTGAGCAAACATGCGTAATTGAAAGAGGATACAAAGTCAGCTAATGCCGGTATTAAGCCAAAAAGAATACAATAAAATTAAACAGAAACAAGAAGACACTCATAAAACGGTGTCTTCTGTTTCTGAAAATAAAGAAAAACAAAAAAAATTATATATTTTTTTTCATCCCGATAATCCCGCAAATGAATATCTGGACGATGTAAAATATTATGTTTCTGTAGACAACGAAAAGAAAGAATTAAGAATTGAAAACGGATGCATAAAAACAGAAGACGAAAGGATAGCTGATATTTTATTAAGGAAGGGATTTGTAAAGGTAAGAGAGGAAACAAATGGCAATATCAGAAGGTGAAGCAAACGCAATAAATAATCAGAATCCATATAATCAAAATTTGAAATTAGGGACACAGATCAGAGATTTGCAATTGCAAAAAGAAGAACTAATTAAAAACAATGCTATTCTTGAAAAAATAGTAAAAGATTTGCGTATGCAAACGGAAACCAAGGAGGACAAACTAGATGATAGAAAAACAAAAATTGAAATTAAAGATGGAAGCACTGGAAAAGAAAAACAAGCAAAGCGAAACGAAAGACGAAGTGAAAAGCGAAAAGAAAAAGAGTAGTGTTTCCGTAAAAGATAAAGGAGGCAAAAAGTGAATCAAGGACAAGTCGATCTTTTGAATAGCGCCTTACCTGCCAATCAAGTGTCAGACCTCGGCGGCAATCTAAAAAAAGCTCTTGATCAGTTTAACGTAAGAGATCACGATCTTGTTAGATATGTTGATAAATCAGTAACTAACACAGGAAATGGCAAAACACGATCAACAGCATTTAAAAGGTTTTATGAGGGAATTGAATGGCTAAATTCAAACTCAGGAAAAGGAGCGACGTTAATTGTTATACCTGGATTTTATATTGAGGCAGCTTCAAATATTGCTGCTTTATCGGCAAGCGATTGCATGATAAAAGGAATTGGAAATCCAGATGATACTGTTATTTTTGGTAGTGGCACAGACGACACAGTAGACGCAGCGACAGACGATCTTTTGACGGTATCGGGCGGAAACAATGTTATAGACGGACTTTCGTTGTTTGTTTATAAGAACACAAAAAGCGCACTTTTAACGGATGATACCGGCGGCGGATATGCGGGAAGTTTCAATCTGTTTTCAAGATTGTTCTTCTCGAGACAAGCTGCGGATGGTCAAAAATATGGCGTTAATATGCAGGGCGGGAACTATAACACATTTCTAAATTGTTGGTGGACAGGTTCTTGCAAAGATGCAGGTGTTTATATAGCAAGCAATGCCGGAAATCCTTCATATAACAGATTTTTGAATTGTTGGTTTAATGGCACGGGTACTGATGGCATTTTGATTGGCGCAAGTGCTGCTTATAATCATCTTGTAAGCGAATGTATTTTTCAGGCCGGTTCTTATCCAACAGGCGGTGCGGATAGTATGACCAATGGCGTGCATGTTAATGCGAGTTGTACGGCAGGTGATATTATTGTCGCAAATTCTATTTTTAGTCAGGCGGCCGCAGCGGCATTAAAAGACGCTAGCGGCGGAACATTTTCCTATTTAGATAGGAATAATTCTACAGGTTAAGGGGGTTAGATATGCCATCACGTGATAGTGAAGACAAAGTACCTGCCATAGATGCGGCGACTAATAGTCATGTTGCAGATGTAGTAGGTAATAAAAGTGATACAGTGGGCGGCGATTCGTTAGTCGCTCATGCAAAAATTAATGCGGCAGCTATAGCCGCAGAATCGGCAGAAGTTACGGCGATTAAAGCGGTGACCGATGTCATTCCAGATGCAGGAGCTATGACATCGATTGCTCAAGATGCTACTGTGGCTAAGGACGCTACCGTAGCAAAAGAGGCAACTCTTGGAAGTCCGGCAGGTGCGGACATGTCTACGGATATAGCAGCACTTCAAGTCGATTCAACAGCTATAAAGGCTGTAACGGATGTTATTCCGGATGCCGGAGCAATGACTTCAATTGCTCAGGAAGCTACTTTAGGTTCTCCTGCCGGAGCTGATATGTCCACTGACATTGCGGCTATTCAAACAGATGCTACCGCTATAAAAGCAGTAACAGATGTATTGCAGCCCTGGCGAAGAACCATTAAAGATAGTGTAGATTTAACAGTTGGCACTTCTGATAATTTATTTACAGTAACTGGTGAAGTCGAATGTTATATTTATGTGAATATTACGACTGAAATTGCCAGAGCTGCTGGGGCGGTTACGATGGAAGTGGGCACGTCCGATGATACCGATTTGATTGTACCTACGGTTACAGATTGCCGTGGCGCAGTTGGCGACGTTTTTGGTGGCACAGATGCCGCTGCCAACATAAACACTAGAGGAAATATTTGTGTAGTTTCCGGTGCTGCCGGAACTAATAATATAGTGCTTACAATTGATAACGCTTGTGATACAGGTGTCGTTAGCGCGTTTTGTATTTGGCGAGCACTTTCAACAGATGGTGCAGTAGCAGCAGCATAAAAACTACTAATCTCAGGGGGCAAGAGCCCCCTTTTTTTAATATAATAAATGGAGGACTTTAATGGCTTACAAGGAAATGAAAGTAGCCAACACTAAAGAAGGCGGAATAAAAAGTTTTGCTTTTGAGTATGAAGTTTCTTTAGCAAGCGTAACAACTAGTGATTGGATATTAATTCCAGATGACGTTAAGGCAATACAAATGACATTAAGTGTTGGTGGTGGCGGAAAAGGAAAAGTGCAATTTTCTACTGATAATGTAGATACAGTCAAAACTGGATCGCCTATTGCAATAGATTGGCCAGCAGGTGAAGTTGCAGTAAATACGGCTGATAGTGCAAAACCAGCTACCGCATTTAGACTCAATCAAACTTTTGCCGGTACAACTAAATTAACATTAAGAGCACAATAGGAGAAAACCATGAGTGATAGAGGTGTTTTTGATAGTGCCTTAATAACTTTGCTTTCGCCTTTAAGTTATCAAGGTACTTGGAATGCGAATACAAATACACCAACCCTAGCAAGTGGGGTTGGAACAAAAGGATATGTTTATGTAGTATCTGTTGCCGGCAATACAAATTTAGACGGCATTACTGATTGGGAAGTATCCGATTGGGCTGTATTTAATGGTACAGCATGGCAAAAAGTAGATAATAGCGAAAAGAATCTAGGCGCGATCGAAGTTTTAATAGACGGTAACAGTTTTCCAATTACTACCGGATTAAAAGGTTATAGGGAAGTTCCCTTTAATTGTAGTATAGTTGGTGTGAGATTATTAGCAGATCAATCTACAACTACAGTAGTTGATATATGGAAAGACACTTACGCAAATTATCCACCTACTGATGCGGACACAATAACCGGCGGGAACGAACCTACAATAACCGCAGCAATTAAGATGGAAGACACCACGCTAACGAGCTGGACAACAGCCTTAACAAAAGGAGATATTTTGGGATTTAATATAGATTCTAACAACAATGCACAAAAATTAAATGTGATTTTGGATGTTGTTAAAACATAGAGGACATTATGGCGGCTAATGTTTGGAATAATCTTGGAGGAGATGGCTTGGCTTCAACTGCTGGAAATTGGAGTTTAGGACATTCTCCGCAAGCTACAGATGATATTATTTTTGATAATACAAGTGTTGTAAATTGCAGGTGGGATGTTTCTGTTACAATAAATTCTTTAGACGCTCAAGCTATTTATACTGGACATTTAGATTTTAGTCAAGATAATAACGATCTTAATATTACTGGAAATTTTACACTTGATTGTACTACAGTTTCAATGGGAAGTGGAACATTTACTTTTGGGGGTGATTTTGATAATGATGATGTTAATACATGGAATAAGGGAACTGCGACTATTGTTGCGGGAACTGATGGCTGTACTGTTCATGGGAGTTGGTCAAATCAGATATATAGTTTTACTGTTAATTCAGGAATAACTTGTACACAAGATGGTGCAGGTAAACTGTTTGATGTTGATTACGATTTGACTATTTATGGCACATTTACGATAAATGAGGGTTGCAGATGTACAGGTTCGCTTAGAGTCAAAAGTGGTGGCAAAATAGATGGTAGCGGCTATATGCAAATGGCATATTGTAGTGCAGGTCAAGGACTAGTTGAACAAGCCGGGCCGATAGAATGCACTGCTTTTTATTGGACAAACATGAGTAACACAAACGTTATTATGGTTCCATGTACGCTAGATGTAACAAACTTTAAAATATATACACAACATACTATATCAAATCACCTTATATTTTCCGCAGGAACATATAATTTCAATTGTAATGTCGAATTAGAAACCACGAAAACTATTGATGTTGATTGGAATGCTGCAACTAATAACCCAGATATAAATATTGCTGGAAATTTTATTACTGATAAACAAAGTACAGGAGCTATTAATATAAATATGGGGTCTGGAACTACTACTATAAGCGGTGGCACTATCACGTTTGTAGGTTCTACTGTTACCAAAGGAACATCTACATTAAAACTCACTGGAACGACAAATATTTTCTGGCCTACTGACGATCTTCATAATATTGAAATAGATACAACAGGAAATGTTACATTAAATGCAGGTTCGCCAACTAATTGTGATTGGACAAATAATTTTGTTTGTAATGGAACTTTTGTGACTCCTCTTGGATTAAAATGTAGAGGGCGTGGTGTTGGGACTGTTACAGTAGGAGCAAGCGGCTCATTAACAGGCGGCGGAATATTTCAAGTTAAAAATCATAATATTAATAACAGTGCAGGCGGGACTATTGACGTTGCTAATTTAAAAGCTTATGTGGATTTACCAGCCAGTACGACGACAAAAAGTTTTCTTGGTTCTTGTGATAGTGCCACTTTAGAATTTAGAGGCAATCCCAATAATGGAGTTACTCATACATGGAGATTTGGAAGCAATGCAACATTTACCGGAAACGTAAGCCATTCAGTTGAACCAACTTATGTAGGAACAGTAGGAATTGATCATTCTACCAATAACTCAAATATAACATATCAAGGCGATGTAACATTAACTGAAAATTCAGGAAGTATTTCATATTCAAAAGGAACAGGGACAATAACTGTAAATGGTGCTGGTGATCAAACATTTACAGTTCTTAATAAAGATTTAGAAACGATAGATGTTGACAAGGCTTCTGGCGCATTGATTTTTGCAGATGCTTTTACGAGCACAAAATTAAAACTAACACAGGGTGAATGTCAGATGAAAGAAGGTGTCGCATCTACTTTTACAGATTTTGAAGCTGCAAGTGCTACTATATTAAAAAGTGCTAGTGATGGCAATCAAGCAATTTTTGCACTCACCAACTCTGTAGCTGTTAATGGTGTATCATTTAAAGATTTGGCAAGAACAGTAGCAGGCGCAAGAATAAATGGTAAAGATAGCAATACAAATCTTGGAAACATAAAAGGAGATAGCGTCGTATTTAATGACGTTATGATAGCAGCTTAATGGCTTTACCAACAGCAACAGACGTATACGAATATCTGGAAGGTTTTGGCATAGACAATACTGATATAAGCTCGCAATGGATTGACAAAAGAATTACAAATAATGTCGTGCCATATATTGAGGAGACAATAAGGCAGTCTTTAGATAGCGAAACCGAATACGAGGAATATTTAAGCGGAAACGGAAACGATACTTTGGTATTGAGTCGCCGTCCGGTTATTGCCGTTTTATCGTTACGGCTTGTTCAAACACTAGAGATAGAATATTCCATAAGTTTGACAGCCATTGAATTGATAGCTGCCGCGGGAATCATAAAAAGCATAAGAAGTTTTGACACAGCTTTATATCAAAGGCCATTATTTCCAAGGGGCAACAAAAACATTTATGTTTCTTATACCGCAGGTTATGCGACTATTCCGAATGATTTGAATGATGCAATTATAATGCTGGCTGCAGAAATGGCCTTGTCTTTAAAGGCAAACAGGACAGGTGGCGGAAATTTATCCGTCCAGAATTGGAATAGGCAATGGGGAGACATGGGAAAATACACTCACATACGGAATGATTTGAAAAGACAAGCACACTCGATATTAAAACGATATTTTACAGGAGTAGCAAGTACATAATGCCAAGTATAGCAGTAACAAACGAAAGAGATGGTGCGCTAATTGATGCAAAAAGCGTTGTCGATGAATACGGAGACGAAATAAAACTTATACTGCGTAACGAAGGCAATGTAACGCGCGGAAAATATGGGGGGATAAAAAGAAAAACAACTACAACAGAATACACATTTAATGCGTATCCTATCATATACAATCCGGGAATATACGCACTAGAAAAAGCCGGATTGAGACAGGAAGTAAATGTAGTAATTTATCTGGCAGTTAAGGATTTTATAGACAATAGTTTAGACTTTGACGATATAGGGATAATAAGATCAACAGTACAAATGAAAAATGGAGCTTATGAAATAAAAGAAAAAGCACAGGTAAGTCAATTTGCAGATGTGTTCCTTTATTATACCTTAGGCCTTTTCAAGAGATAATGAATATAACAATAGAAAAACTAAAAGAAATAGAAAAAGTATTGAAAGAAAACCAAAAACAAAGTATTAGGAGGCCAATAAATGAAAATAAAAAAAATATTAAAAAGAATTATATTAAAAATTGAGATTGAATATAATATATTTATTGTAAAACATTATTTTAGTTATAGAATTAAATTACATAAAATTTATCTTGATATTATGTATTTTTTAGGATTGCAAAAATTTATTAAAAGAAAAAAAATAAAAGATGAAACAATTTTAATTAATAAACTTTAAAACGTATAGAAAATAGAATGAATTATCAAAAAACATTAAATAAATTAAAAAAAATTGAAAGTATCATTAAAAAGGCTATACAATATGTTGATCCGGGAACGCCGGGAGCACAGAGAGGGCCAAAGGGTGGATATTTTATAGAAACAGAACCTGAAGAAAAGAAACCTAAAGAAAAGAAACCTAAAGAAGAAACAGAAGAAGAAAAATTGTTTTTGAATTTACCAAAATTAAATAAATGGAAAAAAGCAATAAATGAAATAAAAAACAGGAATGAAATGGAAATGGCTAAACGTGCATTTATGAGTAAATTAAAAGATAATTTTGAAAAAGAATATTATCCAGATGAGGCAAGAAAAAAAGTAAATAAAATAATACGAAAATATAAAAAAGAAATGGGGCCTTTTGGCGGTAAACTGGAAGATGATAAAAAACTAATAACAGATATTATAGACGAATTGGCACAACATGTATAGGCGATAAAAAATGGCAGCAATAAAAGCAAAATATAGCCCTACTTATAGAGCACAAATGGAAAGAATAAAAAATCTTCCCAAGTGGATGATTGATTTTGCCAAAGCCCAGGTCAAAAGAGATGCTATTAATTTAATCAAGGAATTTAAAGAAGGACTGATAAAAAATAATTTTAGGCTTGACCCACTAAAGCCAGCAACTATAAGGCAGAAAGAAAAGATGAATTATCCCGCTCCTAAAAGACCTTTGTACGGGATAGGTGAAGACGAGCCGAGAAGTTATATGAATATGCTCAGAATTAGAGAGTTAAAGTATGGTTTTAAAGTTTATCCTAGCTGGGCTAAACATCACAAATCGGATTTGAAACTGAGGACACTTTTAGAGATACACGAATACGGAAAGACTTTTGAGAATAAAGGCGGGACGCTTACAGTAATACCACCGCGCCCTGCATTCAGAAAGGCATACGAAAGATTGTTAAAAAAAAGAAAAAAACTTGAAACGGAAAAAGTACGTAGAGAGCTAAACAGATTCATCAATCAAGGCAAAAAAGATTATTTTGAGAAACTGAAAGAAAGAATAGAAAGTGATGCCGAAAAATTAAGGATGTTGGATTGAAATTGACAGTAGAAGATTTTACGACCAGTACCGGATGGGTAGCCAGTGATGCCACTAAAGTGTCTGTTAAGGCATTGAATGAGTTGCCAGACTATATAGCTGGATATAACACGAAATCGCTTGTATTTGAATTTAAAAATGATGCATTAAATGAATACATAGAAAAAGATTTGTCGGTCAGCCCTTTTGATGTTACTAATTATAACGAGTTAGTTTTTCATGTGTGGAGCAGAGAACACCAAAACACGGGAGTTGGGCTTGTAAAAGCCTCTGATTTTAAATACAAGCTAGATATTTATTCAAGCGAAGGTTTTCTGATAGGATTATCAGACCATTTTCAGGATATTACTTTTGATATTAGCGAAATAAACACCATAAACAAAATAAGAATAACCGCTTTGAGCAATACGGGTGATTTTATTTTGTTTTCCGAAATGCTGGCAGTAAAAGATGAATTGCCTTTAGATATATTTCAAGGCACTAAAGAAGCTATTGAGAATGTGATAGATAATAATTATGCAACCCAATATCCGATAGGAACGGTTACGGCCAGTGCGGGTGATACAGATATAGACATAACAGGAAATAGGAACTGGATCGACAAATATGCGGTAATAACAATAACAGATGGAGTAAATAGCGAAACACATCAGATAGCAGAAAATACCGAAATTAATTTTAAATTTAATTCGATGTATAACGGTAACAGTATGCTTAAAAATTATACTGCTGCAAATGTATATTTAAAAATTCCTGTTGGATTTGGTCGAAGCGCAAAAGAAATATTTTTGCCTGGCATAGCTATCTGGGGAATGACGCCGGAACCAATTCTGAGGGGATCAAAATTGGATAAAATTTATGATACATACAAAAGCGATTTCAGCGCAACGGAACGGAGAGATGCTCAAATTCAAAATCATACTATTTTGGTTGATTGTGAGGCGAGAGAAACTCAAACTGAAATACTAGCCGATATGAGTCAGCTCGTGAGAAATTTTATTGCAAAAGAGGGATTGTGGATTAATGGCAAAAAATTTTATATTAAACATTTGGGAAGCCCCACATTTTTAGAGGGATTGACAAAATATAATCAAATAAATAAAATTCAGTGGGAGTTTTCGGTCGAGGTAAAAGAGGAAATTTATAGCAGAACAACAATACCTGCAATAACAACACAAAATTTAACAATGGAGGCAAGCGTATAATGAAAGACGAGAAAAAGATTGGGGAAAAATTCGAGCACTCAAAGGAAGACAAAAAATATTCGGCTAGTAAAACCAGAAAATATCTGATTGTTAATAGACAGAATTCACCGAATGAAATAATCGCAGGGCGATTTAGAAAACGTCTTGAGCCCAGGGGCAAAAAAGGCGATAGTGTTGAAATCAATGAGCAAATATATTTGCATGAAGATTTTAAGACGCAAAGAAAATATTTTGTGATTAAGGAGTTGTAAAATGGCATTAAATTTAAGGCGACAAGGGGTATATGCAGAAAATTTACCGACCAAAAAGACGTTGGGAATTGCGGCTAGTGATTTTTTAATTGGCAGTATAGTTGGTCAATTTGAAAGAAGTTATGATGTTGCTATGCTGTGTAATAATATTACTGAATTCAAAGAAAGATTTGGAACTGATTTTTCAAGCTCGTATTATGGATACGAGGCTGTAGAGGGGTTTTTTGCGAACGCGGCAGGAACTACGGGCAAACTATATGTAAAAGCTCATGTAGGATATGACGGTAGCGCAATTGATGGAGTTGTGGCTAGTGCGCAGCCGGTTGATGGCGACACTAATCCTGTTATAAAAATAGAGGCCGCGTTTAGAAGTGATTTGGAGTACGGAATTGGCGGCAACAGAACTGGATACCAGATTGAGAACGGAACGCGCACAACTACGGCTATAATGACAGCCACAACAAAAGATGACACTTTTATTTATACAGATAGCGTTTCTGATATAAAAGTCGGCGACATTATAAAAGTAGTTTCAACTGGTGGTGGTGGCGCAACGGTTCACAAAAAAGTTACGGCAGTTGAAGAAACTTCAAAAAAAGTGAGCTTTACAGGTGCCTTTCATGTGACAGCAAATCCAGAAATAGATGATGTGGTTACTGTTTTGGGGTTTAAGTTAAAAATATACAGGAAAAACATAAAGGGAATAGTCACTGAAGTAAACACGGATTTAGGTGATAAATGGGTATCTACTGAAAGCGAAAATACTGATTATTATATTGAGACTGTATTTAATGAGGTTTCTGATTGGGTTAAAATCACGAGATTAAGCACAACGCCAAGTGTTCCCGAAAACACTTTTCCGGTTGATGTGGCCACGACTACCTATCTGACCAGCGGCTCAGACGGAACGGCACCAACCACGTCGGCACACTGGTCAAGAGATTTAATCAAACTGGATAATCTGCCAGTAAGATTTATAGGAAATCCAGAAAGTACAGACGAAACTATTCAAAAAGCAGGTGAGACATATTGTAAAGGACGTACAACCGACGAACCAAAGTGGATAACAAATATTGCAAAAGATAGAACAAAGGCACAACTGATAACTATAGGTCAAAATTTTCAAAGAAGTGACGAAGTTCTTAGCGTGATTGTTGCCGAATGGCTTAAAATAACTGATCCATTTAATGATAACATAAATGCTCCCGCGAGAGAAATTCCGAATATTGGCCACGTTATGGGCTCGTGGATAAGATCAATCGGCATAAACGGTATTCATTATGTGCCCGCCATAAAAAGCAACGCTTTAAAGGGAATACTCGGCATTGTTAATGAAAATCTTGGTAACATAGGAGATCAGGATAGAACGGATATTTTAAACGCTGGTGTAAACATTATTCAGTTTGTGCAGGGACATGGGTATATAATAAGAAATCTTAATACCCCGTGTACAGCTTTGGATTATGTTTTTGCAAATGCGGGATTGATGAAATCCTACATTAAAGTGTCCATAGTTGACAGTTTACAAACAAGCGAAAATGAACCTAATAGCTTTGATAGAATAAAGGCAGGTCGTGATGCTATCGTAACATTTATGCTTAATCTTGCGCTTAAAGGAAGTACCGGAAGTGTGCCTATAGGTGAAACGTTTGGTCAAATCGAAGGCCAAGATGTCTTGGATACTTTTGAAGTTCAAGGTGATTTGGTAAACAATACTGCTGCTAGTATAGCTGCAGGCGAGAGAAACTACGACGGATGGTTTCAGAGACCTGCACCTACGGGATCAATAAGAGTCCGCTGGGGAATATTACTAAGTTAGGAGGAAAAAAAATTGCAAAGAAACGACATAGTCGAAAAAAAGAAAGTTTTATTTGATGGCGTGGAAGTTCCTGGGCTTATTAACGTGCCTGCAATTCCAGAGAATGAGGGTACGGCCGATGTGCCAAGTTTTTCCAAAATTGTAACCGTTAGAAACGGAATCACGGTATTTCCTGCGTTTGATTTGACGTACAAAATATCACAGGGAACGATAACGCTGCAATTTTTCCATGATTTCAAGAATAATAACGAAGTCAAGGATTGTACGATTATTCGAGTCGACGCGCATGGTGTTGAATTTAGTAGAAAATTATATTTGGCTTGTGAGTGTTACAGGCTGGAAGAATCTGGCTATGATGCGGCAACCCCGGTGCCTGCCTCAATTACAGTTGGATTAACACCGTGGGAAATTAAAAAAATCAAAACAACTTAAAGGAGATTAATATGATATTGCCAGTACCTATTAATATAGGCGGCGAAATTTATAACGAAGTTGAAATTAAAAAGCCTACGCCTGGAGTTATTGCAGATACGGAAAAAGTAAAATCAAACGGAAGTATATATTCTGCCCTTTTGACTTTTATTAGCGGAAGCATTGCTTCAATAAAAAGAAATTCTGGCACCGTGATAACAGACAGGACACAATTTAAAAGTATTTTAAAATGGATTCCGTTTATTTCCGCTGATTTTTTGGCGATTCAGATCGTTATTTTGTATAATGGAAAGGATACGGGAATAGAAGGAATATATCCGTGCCCTAGATGTGGGCAAAAGATTATTGCGGAGCAGCAAAAAGACGGTGAAGGAAATGTAGAATTTGATACTCTGGATTATCTTGATGCAATGCCATTAAAAATGATGAGCAATGGCAATCTTAATATTGAGCACGAACTAAGCGAGCCTGTAGAAATAAAAGATGAAAAAGACACAATATTGCAATCAATCAGGAAAGTAAAATTGATACAACCGTGTTTACAACATTGTATTAATGCTTCACAAAGATACGGAATGAGCGACTTAACTAGATTACAATTAGCTATTTATGTTGAAGCATTAACTGAAGTTGATGACAAGGAAATAGATCAAAAATGGAAGAATCGCTGGGGAATGTACTGCTTTGAAAACATGCCCAACGTGAAAGATTTGATAGCAATATCGGAAAAAATAAATCAATACGGATATGATAATAGAGTTTTGAAAACATGTCCTGCATGTGGGAAACAATGGAAGGCTGTTATTAACACCTCGAATTTTTTCGATTCCGCTCTCCAGCTCTCTTAGAGGGTGAGGGAGAGCATATAAGGTTTTTATGGCTTTCCGATGCCTTAAAATACATAGATTTTAATTATGATATTTTATTTTACGAATTGGCAGGCATAGGTAACGTTAGCAAAAGCATAATTAACTATAAAGACATTATAAATTTGGATTTTGATATATACGAAAAAATGATAAAACAGATACAGAAATATGATAAAGATTGTGCAAATGCAATAAAGGAATAAAATGGCAAACGTAACCGAAGGTGTAGCATTCACATTTGATCCACAAAGTTTTTTAAACGGAATTGATAAAATAATTGCCGGTATCGGAGATATGAATAAAAAAGTTGAGGCGTCGGCAGATACGATTTCTAAAAAAATGACAGATTCGTTTGGTGGTTTACGAAAACCGGTTACAAAAGCAAGCGAAACTGTCGAAAGTTTTGGGAAAAAAGGAAAGG
>Ga0180438_10003593_pt1 | contig 23272 bp, 19 predicted proteins | sample SS_ome_12_FD_132455 | JGI IMG/M metagenome (GOLD analysis project Ga0180438, IMG submission 132455) | Hypersaline lake sediment archaeal communities from the Salton Sea, California, USA - SS_3_D_2 metaG | ecosystem: Environmental > Aquatic > Non-marine Saline and Alkaline > Hypersaline >...
CATAGACATCATGGAGCCGCCCCCGCCCGCTCCGTTGAAGCCGATCACTTTTTCCTCGGGAGCGATGCTCTCCTGCATCTGGAGAAAGTAGAATGTGCCCCGGTAATCCTTTTCCTCCACCCGATAGGCGATCTTCTCCAGTTCGGTGGGGGGGCGGTCGAACTCCCGGGCCACCTCGATACCCAGCTCAGGATGACGGAAAACGGCGTAATCATCCACGGTGAAATGACAGTCCGCGGCGTAGATGCGGCCGTCCCGGGTCTGTACCAGGGGATTCATCTCCGCGGCGCGCGCATCATGGTCGCGCGCCACCCGGTAAAATTTGGCCAGCAGGCTCGACATCCGGACCTGGAGTTTTCCGGTGATGCCGGTACGGCGGATGAGGTTTCGGACCTCATACTCCCGCAGGCCGGCCAGTATATCCACGGGCATCTTGGCTATCTTTTCCGGATGGATGCGCGCGATTTCCTCGATGCCGCTCCCGCCCGCCGCGCTGAACACCAGCAGGGGAGCCTTGAGCGCGTCGTCGATGACCAAGCCGGCGAAGTATTCGGCCGCGATATCCAGCCTCTCCTCCACGAGCAACGTGTCCACCGTGAAATTCTTGACCTTCAGGCCCAACAGCCCTTCGGCCATGGCCCGGGCTTCCTCCGGAGTCTCGGCGAATTGGATCCCTCCGATGCCGGCGCGGCCCGTCACCCACACCTGGATTTTCAACACCACCGGGCGCCCCAGCCTTTCCGCTACCGCCTTGGCCTCCTCCGGTGTCCTCACCGCATCCCCCTCCGGGATCGGGATACCTGCCTGTTTCAGGAGTTGTTTGCTTTGGTATTCGTATAAACGGGCCACTGTGCGATCCTCTTAGGCGAACATCTATATTACTAGAAGCAAGGTGGGGTTTGTCAATCGCTAAGGATCGCGACCCAATAAGTCGCGGATTTCTCTGCGGCCGTCGGCTGACATGTGGGAGATGGGGCTTGAGGACCCGATCTTGCCGCACAGCGCCGGTTCTATCTGATCCAGATCCGGAAGATCACTCCGTCGTCCTCGTCATAAATCTCCAGCACCTCTCCGTTAAGCTCGAGGAGTTGTCGGACGATCCGGTCGAGGTCATAGCCTTTCCGCCGCAGACGCGCCTTGTCCTCATCGGATATGGCGGAAAAGGCCAGATCCGCCAAGGCCCAAGGAATGTTCAATTTCAGGGCCGGACGGCTCCGGCCTTCTTTGTAGATACGGATGCACATGATGCGGGCCTGCCGTTCTCCCGGTTCCTCGTCGATGTCTTCATAGGCGTCGGGGTCGATCCGGAGAATGGCCAGCTTCGCCCGGTCGCGCAGCTCGTCGTCGCGCGACTCCTCCAGGATCTCGTTCAGGATCGGCAGCGCCCGTTCCTGGGCTTGGGGATCTTTGACGAAACTCAGCTGGATGGCGGCGTAGTAGCGTACCGCTCGATTATGGCTGCGGAGCCTCTCTTCGGCATCGTCCAGATAGGTCCTCTTGCCGCTTAAAAACAACTTGATGGCCAGATCCACGATGGAATTCTCCGCCTCTTCCATCAGGTTGGCTTCGGCATCCTTCTGGCGTAGAAAACGGTTGTACACAGCCAGAGCATCCGCCTCTTTGCCTTTTTGCTCTGCCAGACACTTTCCCTTGTAAAACATGGCTTGGGCATAATAACGACTGTCCGGATGCCTATCCAGCAACTCGTCCAGTTTGGCCTGTGCCTGCTTCCACTTTTTATCGAAGATCAGGATCTTGGCCTCGGTGAACAGATCGTAGTCGGCTTGAGCCAGGAGGAATGCCGGAGAAAGGAAGGCGCCCACCAGCGCGACAAAAAGTATAACCGATGTCAATTTCACTTTAGACCTCACTTTCCTGCAATTCCTTTTTGACCAGTTTGATCTTCATGACCAACTGCCTTTCCTGGACAAGATTCTGGAGTTTCTCCAGTTCGGCGGCGGAAACCTCCTGGCTGACCTGGCTGAGCTCCAGAAAGAGCAGCTCGATCTGATCGCAGAGGACTTTGGCCTTGGCCATTCGATAGGAGTCCAACTGCTGGTCGATGGTCTTCTTTTTGAACAAAAGATCCTGTGCCTGCCGGGAGGCAAACTCGCTCCGCCAGAATTGTACGGCCCTATCGGGAGACGCCTCGACCAGATCCAACAGCAGGTATTGGCTTCTGTCCAAATAGTCCAGGGTCGCACGGCGGACGACCTCGATGTCCATGCTTTCCAGGGCCTCGGGTGTCACGATCAACTCATAGCTTCCCTGCCATTGGGATTGGGGGGGGCGGAGGACCATGAAGGTCAGGGCCGCTCCCAGGAGGATCCCCAAGAACAGGGCAGCAAAGACCGGACGCAGTCGGGGCAGAATCCAGAACCTCCGGATCCCGGCCCTGTATCCCGGAGCGGAAGGGGAGCGGCGCTTCCAGGCATGGTCGACGATCTTCTCGGAAAGGGCCTCCCAATCCACCTGATTCATGGCCGATTCCATCTCGGGATTCAGGGTGTCCGCCCCATTGAAGACCTTTTTGATCGAATTGAGCTCACGGGAGCATGCGGAACAGGATTTGAGATGGGACTCAAGATTTTGACTCTCCCGGGGAGAAAGCTCTCCATAGAGAAACGCGGCCAGTTCTTTTTTATAATCATCACACGTAATCATGGCTGAACTCCAACATAGGGACTCATGAGGGCCTTGAGATTCTGGATGGCTTTGAAATTGAGCGACTTCACGGTGCCCACTGCGATATTCAGGATCTGGGCGATCTCCGTGTACGGGAGCTGATTGTAATGCCGCATGACAAAGATCAAGCGCTGCCGCTCTGAGAGCCGGCTCAAGCACCGCCCGAAAATATCCTTCAGGTCCGACGAATGCGTGGGGTCGGTCTTGGTATCACCGTCTCCCCACTGGACCTCTTCGGAAGGAACATCCAGCAGATTTTCCTGATCCTTTTTGTGCTGCTTGCGGTAGAGGTCGATGCACAGGTTCTTGGCGATCTGAAGCAGCCAGTTCTGAAAGTTCTTGCCCTCTTCGAACAGATCCGCCTTCTGATGGAAGCGCAAGAACGTCTCCTGCACAATATCCAGGGCATCCTCATGATTGCGGAAAAAGGAGTACGCCAGAAGGTACACTTTACGCTGGAAGAGACGGGTCAAGACGATAAAAGACTCCCGGTCGCCGTCCCGAACCCGCTGCACGAGGGCGTGGACATGCGCTAGTTCAACCGTCCTGGCTGCGTCCATCACGCTGTCCCGCTAAGGGCCGGCGGTCGTACCGGGGAGGTCGGCTCGAGCTCCAGGATGGTACAGCTTCCCCTGCCGGAGCTTGGTCAGGGCATCTGAGAAGCGGCCGGGTTGTCTTGGATCGCATCTCTGGGCTCCTCACCGAGTCCTACGGAAGATATTTCAAAAAGGTTCATGCCCTCATTTATACCGGATCCATTTGATGATTTCGGGAAGACGGGGAGGTTTGCCGTACATAAGGACGCCGACCCGATAGATCTTGCTGGAGAGCCAGATCATGAACACGATGGTCACCACCAGCAGCGCTATCGAGCTCAGGATCTGGACCGTCGGCGGCAGCAGGATGCAGATGCGCAGCAGCATCAGCATGGGAGCAAAGAAGGGAAACAGCGAGAGTCCCACTGAGAGAGAGCTGTCGGGACTGCGCATTATGAACATGATCAAAAGCAGAGGTATGACCAGCATCATGATCACGGGCATCATCAGCTGCTGGGCCTCCTTTTCGGAATTCACCATGGAGCCGATGGCGGCAAACACCGTGGAGTACAGGAAGTATCCCAAGATGAAGAAAATAACGAAGTAGATGAAAATGTAGGGAGGAATGGTGGGAAATCGAAAGGCTTCCATCTGTGGAAAGGCCCCGGAAGCCAAGGATCGCCCCTTGGTGGCCAGCGCGATGCCGAACACGGTCCAAATGGCATATTGGGTAAACCCCACGGCGGCGATCCCTACGATCTTCCCCGCCATGAGCTGGAAAGGCTTGAGCGAAGACAGCACGATCTCGACCACCCGCGAGCTCTTTTCCTCGATCACACCGCGCATGATGGCCTGACCGTAAAAGATGAGCGTCATGTACAAGATGAGCACCAGGAAATAGGAGATGAGGAAGGTGCCGCCGGTGTCTTCCTCCACCCCCCGGCTGGTCACCTTTTGCGTGCTCAGCCTCACCGGCATCATGAGTCGGCCGATCAAGCTGGGATCCAGCGCCTCCCCTTTCAGCCGTTTTTCGATGATCACGCTGTTCAAGGCGCCGTTCAGGCTGCGGGTCTTATCGAAATCCGAAACGTGCTCGGATACGTATTCGGCTGCACCTCCGGCAACTATGTCATCCGGGAGAAAAAGGTAAGCCGAAAGTTCCTTGTTGAGGACCTTTTGATTCAGCTTCTCCCGGACGGAGGCGACACCCTCAGCGGCGGAATAGGATTCCAACAGGTAGCGCTGACTCCCGTCCTTCAGCTTGATGTCAGACAGCTTTTTATCCAGCTCGGGAAACACCTCGCCGCTCGAATCGATGACACCGATCGTCTCCTGCTCCTCCACAGAAATTACGGACATCACGATGGGGACCACAAACAACAACGACATGAGCACCGGCCCCAAGACCGTTCCGATGATGAAGCCTTTGGTGCGGACGATCTGCAGGTATTCACGCTTGATAACTGCCAATATTTTACTCATGGTCGGCTCCCACTTTATCAATAAAAATCGCATTCAAGGTCGGTTCCTGGACTTCGAAGCGGCTGACCTTGAGCCTCTCCGCCACCAGCTTCAACAGTTCCTGGGGATCAACCTGCTCCTTCAGCCGGATCTCCATATACCGGCCGTAGTCATCGATCTTTGCGATTCCGGGAAATTCCCCTAAAAATCCCGCATTCCCCTCGTATTCCAGCAACACCGTGTTCTTTCCATACTGCCGCTTGATATCGAGGAGATTGCCCTCCAGCACCATCTCCGCCTTGTTGATAAGGCAGATGTTGTCGCTGATCATCTCCACCTGTTCCATGCGGTGGGTGGAAAATATGATGGTGGCGCCTTGCCGGCGCATCTCCAGCATGACGTCTTTGAGCAGCTTGGTGTTGACCGGGTCCAATCCGGAAAACGGCTCGTCGAGGATGATGAGCTCCGGGGCGTGCAGGATGGTCGCGATGAACTGGGCCTTCTGCTGCATCCCTCTGGACAGCTCCTCGGTCTTCTTCAAACGCCAGTCCGTCAGGTCGAACCTCTCCAGCCAAGAATCAACGGCGGGCCGGGCCTGGGATGGGCCCAGCCCCTTTAAGGCGGCCAAAAAGAGTAGCTGTTCACCCAGCTTCATCTTAGGATACAGCCCGCGGTCTTCCGGCAGATAGCCGATACGCTGCTTCATGGCCTCGTCCATGCTCCGGCCCAGCACCTCGATACTCCCCTCATCCGGTATGAGGATATTCATCACCATGCGGATGGTGGTGGTCTTGCCGGCGCCGTTGGGTCCTAGGAGACCGTAGATCGAACCCCTCGGAATGGCTAGGGAAAGCTGCTTGACGGCATGAAACTTGCCGAACCGCTTGGAAATGTTGCTCAAAGTGAGTGCATTCTCCATGAGACTTCCTCCCTGGTATCGAACTCATTTTAGATAAGCGCCATTCTTAATGCAAATTTGAAAACAAAATCGATAAGGCTTTCCCGTTTAATGTCGGCCATGGAATCCTCGCGCTCCGAGCCGCGGGGGGAAAGACCGTCTTCGTCCGTGGACCGTAGCCGGCGGTTGAGGAGGCCTGGGACGGGGCCGGAAGGCAGACGACTCCCTAGATACGGTTTACTAAACCGGAGAAGTGGATTATATTAGTCTCCAATGGCTTAGGTGCCGAAGGGAGAAGAGTCATGCGCAAAGGAACCTACGTGTTGATCATCCTATTGATCTTCTTTATCTTGATCACGGTTACGATCGCTTCCTTCGTTTTTTTTCAGCTCGGCAAGGCTCCGACCGTGAAGGCCAACTCGGTGTTGGAGTTCAACCTGATGGGCGAGGTTCAGGAGAAGAGTTCTCCTGATCTTTTGAGTCTCTTCTTTATCAAGCCCGAGGCCCTTTCCATGTATGACCTCTGGATCAACCTCCAAAAGGCTAAGACCGACGATCGCATCACGGCCGTGATCCTACGCATGGGCAACATGGTCTGCGACTGGGCCAAAGTCAACGAGCTCCGCGAGCTGATCCTGGATGTGCGCGCATCCGGCAAAATGACCTATGCCTACATCGAAGAGGCCATCGATTTCGACAAAGAATATTATCTGGCGACCGCATGCGACCAAATCGTACTTCATCCTCAAGGATTCCTGATCATCAACGGATTGGGCGGATATATCCCCTTTGTCAAGCAGGCCCTGGATAAATTGGGAGTGGAAGCGGAAGTCGAGCACGTGGAGCAATACAAGACCGCCTATCACATGTTCATCGAGGACCGGCTGACGGCGCATCACCGGGAGATGCTCGATTCCATATATTCGAGCCTCTATTCCCGTTATATCCGTGAAGTGGCGCGGGCCCGGGAAAAAACCGAGTCGGAAATCCGGGCCCTCATCGACCGCGGATTCTTCCAGGGAGAGTCCGCGCGCGAGGCCGGCTTGGTGGATGCCCTCCTGTATGAGGACCAATTCCTCGATCTAGTGAGAGGCGACCTGGACAAGATTCACCGCATCTCCCACCGCCAGTATCTAAAGAGCAGGACTGCACCCGCGGGACTGGGACAGGGGAAAAAGATCGCTCTGATCTACGGCATAGGTCCCATCATCAGCGGAGAGGGGGGATTGGGATTCATGGGGAGCAGGACCGTTTCCCGCTGGATCCGCCGGGCCCGCGAGGACCGGTCCATCGCCGCCCTCGTCTTCAGGGTCGACAGCCCCGGCGGTTCGGCCGTGGCCTCCGACTCCATATGGCGGGAGGTCGTGCTGACCAAAAAAGAAAAGCCCCTCGTGGTCTCCATGTCCGACATGGCCGGCTCCGGGGGCTATCAGGTGGCCATGTCGGCCCACCGCATCGTCGCCCATCCCCAGACTCTGACCGGCTCCATAGGTGTCATCTTCGCCAAGATCAACTTTCAAGAACTGTATGCCAAATTGGGCATCACCGCAGAAAAAATCCAATACGGCCGGAGAGCCGATATGTTTTCCACCTTCCGTAAAGCCACACCGGAGGAACGGCTCCTCCTGAAAAAGGAAATACTGAAAACCTACGACTATTTCATCACCAAAGCCGCTGAGGGTCGGAAAATGACCAAAGAGGAGATCGACAAGATCGGCAAAGGCCGGGTCTGGACCGGCAGCCAAGCCCAGGAATTGGGCCTGGTCGATGAAATGGGTGGACTTTCGCGGGCCATCGCCATCGCCAAGGAATTAGCCGGAATCCCGGAAAAAGAATCGGTCCGGTTGGAGGTCTGGCCCAAAAAAAAATCTTTCTGGGATATGGTTATGGGCCGCCGCTCAGTGCGGCTGAACGTCGATCTCCCTCCCCGCGCTGAAAAGGTCCTCGCCGCTCTCTCGCTGCTGGACCGGAATGTCCCCTGGGCGCTCATGCCCTTCTGGCTTCCCACCGATTGAGGACCGCTCAACTGCGGCCGGAACACACACTCATTCCGGACGTGCTCCGGGGACGAAAGGCTTGAAAACGCGCCGACCGGACACCTCCTCCATAACGTATACGGAGCGTCGGTCGATCGCAATGGGGCGCACCGAGTAGACCTGGAATTCGGGATTGGAAAAAGCCAGGGTTAATTCATGACTCTTACGAAACTTGCGCACAACTTCCGTGCCCATGTCCCGGTAGCAGATTATATTGCGCGGCCGATCGGCCAGGAGGGCATGCATCCATTTGGAAGAGGAGACCAGAATATAGGCAACCCCATACGTATCCAGCACATCTCCGTTCAATCGGGGTTCCTTAAAAAAACGGAGGATATCCTGCCTGCGTGACTGGATCTGCTGCGGGCTCAGATGAAAGGTCAAAAACGAATGGGCCGAATGATCCAGCACCACGCGGCGGTCCTTGACATAACACACGTGCAGCATCCTCAAGGGATGAAGGATCGTCGCTTCCGGCTCGGAATGGCGCTCTATCCATCCCACCGCCTCGAGGAACGCAGAAGAATAGGATGTCGGCTGCGGCGTTCGATATTTAGTCCACAGAAAACGCAGGGAATTCGGCAGCCCCACGCCGATCACGCCGATTAGCAAGAGCGCTCGTGCGGTCCTTTTCCACGCACGGGATATAACGAAAATTCGTTCCGCCCAAAAGCAGGTTAAAATCATCAAGCCGATGAAATAGACATAGATATTGGTGACGTTCCGAGCCCTTCCTCCCAGGAATAGGTTGACGCTGAAATAATACAGTACGCTGCCGGCGAACAAGGAAATCAGGAATGAACGCAGAGGGGGACAGGATCGGAAGGAAAAAAATTGTTTGACCATGGAGGGCAAGGCCAGTCCGCTCAACCCGAAGCTCCCGGCGAAAAAGAACAGGCCGCCTCCCAGTACGGCCAGGATGGTGTCGAGGCGCACCAGTCCGCGATGCACGAGGTCTCCCCACGCCCTTTGCAGACCGATAAGCCGAAGATCCTGGAAGCTGAAGCGGATCCAATCCGCGAATCCGATGCGAAGCGTATAGTCCGGACCGTTCCGATGGGCAAAATACGCCACCAAGATGAGCGGGACAGCCAGGATAAGGACCATGCCCAGCACCTTCAGCAGCTGCCCTCGGTGCTGAAAAATCCAGACCAATATCCCGGCCAGCAGCAGAGAACCCAGGATGGGGCCGATCAAGAATAGTTTGAACTCCAGCACCAAGGCCAACTGCACGGCCGCCAGCGCCGCCCAAGCAGTCCTCCCGGTTGTACAGGCACGACTGGCCGCATACATTCCGACAAAGAGCACTGCGGCCGCCGGCAGGATCGAGTTGATGCCTAAAAAGTGAAACAGATAGAAGCCGTAGAAGACATTGCCCCAATTGGGGGCCCCGAGGATGAGGCCGGCCCAAAACGACAGGCCGCCGCTGGTAAAAACCAGCAGAAAGGTGCCCAGCAGAGCCGTGCGGTCGGAACCCGCCAGCTCGCGGATCAGGATGAAGCAGCCTCCCAAGAACAAAAAGAAGAAAAAGCTGATCGAGAAGCGGTGAATCAGATCCGGCACACTTAAGCCGAGACCGCGGTAGAACAGGGATAGGAAAAGATCCATCCCGTAGTGATAGCTGAGGGAGAATCCGGAGGCAAACGGCATATGCGGGGGGACGGAATGAGAAAGCTCCCGGACCACGGCGTTTCGTATGTATCCGTCATAATAGTGCAGATTGACCACCAAAGATCCGTCTTCCAAGGTCTGTCCGTTGCGGAAGTTATCGATGAGAAGCATGCCCGTGACCAGGACGGCGATAAGGGCGAAACCGATGCCGACGGGCGTGATTCGGAACGAGAAATCGCTCCTGCGTGGCGGCCGTCGCAGGAGCATAACGGCGAATATCACGACGGCCGAGCCCAGCCAGGCAATGAAGACCGTATCCGTGCCCAGCAAACGGGAAAGCTTGTACAGCACCGTGCTTGATAACATCCCGGTGGAAAGAGAGAGAATCACAAACGGGAAGCGGGGGGAATCGATCCGCAACAGCCGGCAGAGGACCGTGCCCGGCACGAAGACGATGAGAGCCAGGCCCAAAAGAAATTTCAGCGCATCCAGGATCGAGACCCCGAAACAGGAGAGCAGACCGCAAAATGCCGCGAGGCCCAGAAAGAGCCATCCGAAAAAATGCAGCGCACCCAGTTCTTTTTGCGACATGCCATCCTTCCGGAAGCCGTCACGGGCGTACCGGTTTCGGCCCTAGAGTATATCATCCTGAAGCGTTTAATGAAACTCGGAAATTCCCTGGAGGATGTTCGGCGCCCGGTTCTTCTTTATCGACGACGGCGGCGGCGGTTCAGTAGGCATAGGAGGAAGGACAGATGGTCTTGAAATCGCATTGATTGCAATTATGCCAGTCCGGCCGGGCCGAGAAATCACGGCTGCGGATACCGTGCTCCGCCTCTGCGATCTTTTTAAGGGCCCGCCGGAATTCATTTTCGCCGGACCGAGCCCGGCCCAGAATATCGGACTCCAGAAAATGCAGGCGCATTTCCAGCGGCGGCGTCCCCCAAACCTTCTGAAAAGAGAGGGCGTAGATATCCAACTGGAGGCTGTGGCGGGCGCGGCGGTCCGCCTCTTCCTGGTTCTTCACTTCCGAGGCCTTGAAATCCGTGATCACCCAACCCTCCGGCAGCCGGTCGACCCGGTCCCACCTTCCTGAAAACCGGATGCCGGCATCCTGCCATTTGAAGGGCTTTTCCAATAGCTCCGGAATCCATGGCGATTTCTGATCTCGACGCACAAAAAGCCGCAGGGCACGCTCACCTGCCGCCTTTTTCATCTCTTCATGCTCACGGCTGAGGAATCCCTCATTGACCCACCGGCGCCGGTATTCGGCCAGCACCTCATCCAGCGCAGGATTCGTGGCCTCCATCTTGCGCTGCAGATAGAAGTGAATGCTCGCGTGCAGCACCCGGCCGTAAACCAGATTATAATGGGGCAGGACCGGGATACGCACAACGTGGCGATATTGATATTTCAGTGGACAGGTCAGATAGTCGTCCACCTGAAAAAAGCTTAACGCAAGAGGTTTGGCATCGGAGTTACGCCGCTCTCGTATTCCTTTTGCCGTGGTCATTTCTGATCCCTCGGCAATGGAGGGCGGTGCGAAGCTTTCGATCGCCTCCCGTGGAGAGGCCGATCGGATTTCGTCCGGGATACGCACCAAATCCAATGCCTCCAGGACAAAGGGACTGACTTTCTTCAACCGCTTGAGCCCATAATCCCGCGCCCAGGTCAAATAGAGGTTCTGCTTGGCTCGGGTCATCCCCACATAGAACAACCGCCTCTCCTCCTGAATGAAGACATTGCCAGGGGACTCCGGATCTCTTGACGCCCCATCCAGCGGATCCTTCAGGATCTCCTCCGGGATGGGGATCTTGTCCCTGCGCACCATCCCGGGATAGCGATCCGCAATCAAGGCCACCATAAAAACCACCGGGAATTCCAATCCTTTCGCCTTGTGTACGGTCAGGACATTGACGGCATCTTCCTCCAACTCCGCTTCGGCGGCAGCGGGATCATCCCCGACCTGCTGCAGCAGCTCCAGGTGCTTCGCGAACGTTAACAAGGAATCATCTTCCGCGACCTCGGAAAGTTTTTTAACCTTGTCGAAAAATATCCTGATGTTCTTGATCCGTAGTTCGGCCTGTGTGGTCCGTTCTTGCGCCAGATTTTTCAGATACCCGGTCTGATGCAAGAATGCATAGATGACCTGACCTGCATTTTGGCGGGCGGCAAGGTTGACGAAACTCATCAGGTCTCGAAAAATCCGCCGTGCGGCCTCCTGGGCCGCATCCGAGACGGGGACAGGACTTTGCCCCTGGGACACAGCCCGAAAGACCTTGTGAAGGGTCAGGCTCTTTTTGTGGGCGTAATTAGCCAGGATCGTGAGGTCATAGGCGCTCATGCGGTAGATATCTGAAAGCGCGAGATAATAAAGGCTGCGGCTGTCATCAAAATCGCATACCGCCCGGATGAATGCGGTTAGGATCTTGATTTCGGTCTGCGCGTATAAACCTCGGCTGCCGGAAAAGCGGAAGGGAATGTCCCGCATGTTCATCGCCCGCAGAAAGGGGTCGGCATCCGCATTGGTCCGCACCAGAATCGCGATATCGCGGAAACGGCGGCCGGCGAGCACCTGTTCTCGGATTATGTCGACCACCCGATCTGATTCATGCGACAGGGTATCGAATTGCATCATATGGATGCTCTTGCCCTGCCGCTCGGTGACGGAGTGTAGGGATTTATCGATCTTGGCTTGGACTTCCAACCGATCGGGATCGTTGTGACGGATCAGCCGGTAGGCGGCGTCCAGGATCGGCTGAGTGGACCGGTAGTTGGTATTGATGACCACTCTCTCAGCCTGCGGATAGATCCGGCCGAAGCTTAAGATATTGCTGAGCGAAGCGCCTCGAAATCGGAATATGGATTGGTCGTCGTCTCCCACCACCGTGATATTGTTGTGTCCAGCCGACAGCAGTTTCAACAACTCGAACTGGATGTGATTGGTATCCTGGAATTCATCTACCAGGATGTATTTATACCTCTCCTGATATTCCTTGAGTACGGAAGGTCGGCTCCTGAATAATTCAACCGCCAGGGTGACCTGATCCTCGAAATCGATCATGCCGTGCAGGCGAAGCAGACGTTGGTAGCTTTTGTAGACCAAGGCCAGTTCTTGATGCTTCCGGGCCGATTCCATTCCCGCCGCATCTTGAGCGTGGAGCTTGAGGCCACGGGCATAACGGAGGTAATCATCGGGATCGACGCCTTCTTGCTTGAGTTTCTTCATCACGCCCAGAATCTCCTGGACATGACGTGTGGGTGAACTCAAGGGACGATAGTGCTTCAACGGCAGGTGGAATAGGTGTTCACGGAAAAACAGCGCCTGTTCCACCTCATCCAGCAGCCTGAAATCCAAATGCAACCCCATTTCGTGGGCATAGTGGCGGAGAACCCGCTCCCCAAACGCATTGAATGTGCTGATCTCCACAAAGGAATAGCCGTAGGGAATCAGTAGATCGACCCGCTCCTCCATCTCATTGGCGGCTTTTTCAGTGAAGGTGACCGCCAAGATCTCATCCGGCCGCGCCGCCTTGGTGACAATGAGGTAGGCGATGCGATGGGTTATGACCTTGGTCTTGCCGGTGCCTGCGCCGGCGATGATCATGAGCGGGCCTTGGCCGAATGTCACCCCTCTTCGCTGTTCCGGATTGAGCCCCTCCAACAGGTCATCCGTCGATCGCATGCCATCCATCATACCAGGGAAATCCACGGCAGGCAAAAGCCAAGGAAGAGGTATCCCGGCTAGGCGCCAATCTCAAGCGAGCTACTTGAGAATGACCTGTTCGTCAGCAGCCACGAGACCCAACTCGCGGGCCTTTTCTCTGACTGCCTCGGGGTTGGTTTTTAGCTCCTCAATCTCCCTCAGGAGTTCATCCCGCAGGCGCTGCAAGCGTTCCACCTCGGCACTGAGTTGTTCGGTCCTGTTGCCGACCTGATAGATCTCGATCAAGCCCCGGTCCCCGAAAAAGGAGGCGATGATCAGAACCAGAAATAAAAAAGTCAGGGAGGCGATCAGAAGTTTTTTTCTAATGGAAGCGCGCGGAGATGGCTGTGGTTTGGGCATCAGCTGATTAAATCCATTCCGGCGTTCATGAGCCGCGTCAATTCCTTTTGGGTTTCGGCCTCCGCGTAACAGCGAATCACGGGGACCGTCCCGGAAAAGCGGAGCAGGAGCCAGTTATCATTCTCGAGATCCAGTTTTAGGCCGTCGATGGTCTCTATATTCACCACCGTGCGGCCCGCCAGTCGGCGTGGGGGCTTCCGGATCAGCTGTTTGAGATGCCTTTCCCGGTCGGCTGTAATCGGAATATCGCTATGGCTGCTTTCCAGTTTGCCGTATTTGACAAAAAGTTCATCAATCTGTTGCGATAGGGGGCCGCTGCGGGCCGCCAGCATCTCGGCCACCATTAAGCCCGCTATAATCCCGTCTTTCTCAGGAAGATGATCCTTTACAGCCAGGCAAGCGCTTTCCTCTCCCCCAAAGATGATCTTATCATCCAGAAATAGCTCGGCCAGGTATTTAAAGCCTACCGGAGTCTTGTACAGGGTAAGATCATGGGCGCGCGCGATCCGGTCGAGCAAGTGAGTGGTAGCGATGGATCTGGCAACGCCACCCCGCCAATTCTTCATGGTGACACAATAATCCAACAACAGCGCCAAAACCAGATTTTGATCCACAAAACGGCCCTGCTCATCCACAATCCCGAAGCGGTCTCCATCGGCATCGGTGGTGATCCCCACGTGAAGCCCCTTATCCGTCACCAACTCCTTAAGCTCTCCCAAGTTTTCTTCGGTGCAGGAGGGGGTGATCCCCCCGAAGTAGGGATCTACGTAGCCGTGGATCTCTTCAAAGTCGATATGATTTTCTTCCAGTATCTCATCCAGATATTCCCGGCTGGCACTGAACAGCAGATCGACCCCGACCTTGATTCCGGCTCGGCGTATGAGTTCGAAATCGATCCGATTCTGGATAAATTCCAAATACTCCGCCTGAAGATCTATACGCTCGACGAATTCGGATTTCGGATAAAATGGGCAAACCGCATCGCCCTGCATGAGCCTCTTGACCTCTAGTTCGATCAGATCCGTCTCAGCGGGCAGGGCCGGGGCACCGGTTTCGACGTTGTATTTCAATCCATTGTACTCCGGAGGATTGAAGGAAGCGGTAAAATTGATACCGGCATGGGCATTGCGGCGGATGATCTGGTAGGCCTGAGCCTGCGAGGGAGCGTCCCGGTCGGATAAGAAGACGTGTATCAGATTGTGTGAAAGGACCTTTGCGGCCTCAAAGGCAAATCGTTCAGATAGAAAGCGGGTGTCATAGTTGACCACCACGGAGATTTTGTCACCAGAAAATTTATCATGCAGACAATTGGCAATGGCCTGGACAACGGTACGGACATTCTGGAATGTGAAATCTTCCCCCATGATGGCTCGCCAACCGGATGTGCCGAACTTGATCATGGTTGTTATTTCTTTTCATTCTAATTAACACATGTCCCCCCAAAAAGCAACACCTAGGGGACATCCCCCAAGGTGCCACCCTAGGGTATAGGGTGGCACCTTGGGGGATGTCCCCTAGCGTTTTTTTGAAGTCATGGGGACAAAACGAACGCCCAGCACTCTCTGCGTTTTTGGCTTGCCGTTCTTCTTGACGATCAGCGTCAGCGTTTGATAGGAGAGCGGATCGCCGAGCGGAACCACGATGCGTCCGCCTTCCCGGATCTGTCGGAACAGCGATTCCGGAACCTCGGGGGTAGCACAGGTGACGATGGCGGCGTCGAAGGGAGCCGCCTCCTCCCATCCCATGTTGCCGTCTCCCCATTTGACTTGGATATTATCGTATCCCAAGTCCGCGAGTGTGGCGGCCGCCTTTTGAGCCAAGCTCTCGATGATCTCAACCGTATAGACCTCGGCCTGCAACTGCGCCAGCACCGCGGCTTGATAACCCGAGCCGGTTCCTATTTCTAAGACCTTCTCATGGGGCTGTATTTGCAGCAGTTGGGTCATGAGGGCTACGATATAGGGCTGGGAGATGGTCTGTCCATCGCCGATAGGTAATGGGTGATCCGCATAAGCCATGTGTCGATAGGGAGGATCGACAAAGGCATGGCGGGGAACCGCACCCATGGCTTCCAAGACGCGTCGATCCGTGATGTCCCGTGCGGCCAACTGCCGCTCCACCATTTCCTTTCGCTGCCGCTCGAAGGTGTCGACCTGACCCGCCACCTCGCTCGAGCCTAAAACCAGCAGGGCGATTAGCCATTCCACTTTCCATGCTGCGATCTTCATCATGGCTGTCCCCTTACACGGAGGTTCCAGTCCACATTATAGCCCACCGTGCCGCCAATAAAAAGCCTCCGAGCATTCCACCGTCCTTTCGCTCTCTCCTCCCCAAGCTCCATGAGAATAACCATTTCCACCGACGTCCCTGTTAGGTGTGGAGATGCCGTTCCGTCCAGCACCACCCGGCTCGCCCCGTCCCATCGGTGACGAGACCGGTGTCAGTCTAACCCCTCAAGAGGAGAGAAGGTCGAGAAAATATCACCTCCTCAATCCTCCCCGGAGGTGATTGACGGTGAACCGAGGTTTTGTCAGTATTAGACACGCTAAATAGGGTGGAATGAAGATGCTGTCAACTAAGCTTACCCGCTGCAATGCCGCCGTTCTCATCGCATGTTCGGCCGTGCTACTTTTCCATTTGACAAAGGAATATCAATTTGATAATACCTTAATCAACCGAAGCTATGCCTTATTATTTTTTTGTGCGCAGATGAAAGCAGTCTATCCAGGTTCCTTTGATCCCATCACCAACGGTCATGTCGATATCATACACAGGGGATTGAAAATATTTCAAAGAATTGTAGTCGCCGTACTGGAAAATCCCAAGAAACAACCCCTCTTCACGACTAAAGAAAGAGTGGATATGATCCAGACCGTTTTCAGCCAAAAAACCAACGTGGAAGTCCGCTCATTCCATGGACTGCTGGTCGATTTCGCCCGATCAAATCAGGCCAACGTCATCATGCGCGGCCTGCGCGCGATTTCTGATTTTGAATACGAGTTTCAAATGGCCTTGATGAACCGCAAACTCGATCCGGAGATCGAAACCTTTTTCATGACACCTTCGGTCGACTACTCCTTTCTTAGTTCCAATCTCGTAAAAGAAGTCTCACTCTTGGGGGGCTGCCTCAAAGGTCTCATCCCCGAATCCATCGAAAAACGATTGCGACAGAAATTTGAGCAAAACCCCAACATCACTCTATATAAAGGATAGGAAAATGTTTGGAATCAGCCGAGGCAAGGATCTTGTCGGGCTCGACATCGGCTCTTATTCCGTTAAAGCGGTGGAGCTTAAATCCAAAAGGAAAGACGGGCAAGATGCCTACGAAGTAAAGAAGATCGGTTATGAACAGCTCCCACACGACGCCATCGTGGAGGGGACCATCATCGACTCCGCGGCGGTCGTGGAGACCATCAAAATGATTTTCGAAGAGAACAAGATCGCCAACAAGAGCGTCGTCATCTCCGTCAGCGGAAATTCCGTGATCATCAAAAAGATAACCCTCCCAGCCATGGAAAGTCAGGAACTCGCCGAATCCATCATCTGGGAGGCGAAACACAACATCCCCTACCCCTATGAGGAAACCAACGTCGATTATGCGATCCTCGAACCGCCTTCGGATTCCGTTGACCAGAATCTAGACATCCTGTTGGTGGCCGCCAAAAAGGACAAGATCGCCAACTACAGCAATGTGATCTATCAGGCCCGGAAGAATCTTGAGGCCATCGAGGTGGATGTGTTCGCCTTACAGAATATCTTGGAGATCAATTACCCGGAAACCTATCACGAGAAAACCCTTGCCCTCATCAACTTGGGGGCCAACACCACCAACGTGATCATCATCGAAAAAGGGATCCCCCAGCTCTTCCGCGACCTCTCCCTGGGAGGATCGTTCTTCACTGAGAACCTGAGCAAGGATTTGAGCCTGGGATTCGATGATGCCGAGAAACTGTTGAAGGGATTGCCGGTCCAGGATGTGCAGCCCGAACAGCTGCAGAGCGTGATCAACATGAACATGCAGAACCTGCTCGAAGAGATCGAGAAGACCTTCTCCTTCTACGAAGCCGGCGATAAAAAAGACAAGAGTGTGGAATTCATCTACCTCAGCGGAGGGCTCTCCAAACTCAAAGACCTCACGGGGTATTTTGAACAAAAATTTAACATAAAAACCGAGTCCCTGAATCCCTTTCGAAAGATCGAATTCGATGACAAAAAATTCGATCCCATGTTTTTCGAAGAGATGGCACCCCTATTCGGAGTCGCCGCAGGACTCGCAACTCGAAAAATGGAAAAATAAACCATGATCAGGATCAACTTACTCAAACCTGAAACAAAAGAAGTCAGAGAGGCCGCCGCCGCCGCGCCGGTGATGGAGTTTAAGGAGAAGCGGACCCAGCCCTTGTTCGGCTTGATCCTGGTGGTCGCTGTCCTGGCCATCGCCGCTTTGTTTTTCTTTCAAAGAAGCGCGATCAACAAAGAGCAGGACCTCCTGACAAAGGCCGAGCAAGAGAAACAAAGCCTGCAGTATGTCGTGGCGAAATTGGAAGAGCTCCAGACCCAGCGGGAGCTGCTCCAAAGGAAAATCGACCTCATCATCCGATTGCAGGCGGAACAGCCCAGCGCCGTCATCATCATGGATGAGCTGAGTAAGACCATGCCTGAATGGGTCTGGCTGACCGATGCGTCGTATGAAATGGGGGTTGTGAATGTGAAAGGGCGTGCCATCAACAACACCCTGTTGTCCGATTACATCTCCAACCTGAAACAGAGCGCCTACTTCGGAGATGTCAACCTCATATCTTCGATCCGCCGCAGCATCCGGAGCGATGAGTTTCACGAATTCTCGCTGGCCATCCAATTCCTGCCGCCCAGCGCCCCCGCCACGGCGGCCAATCCTGCCTCTGAAGGGGAACAAAAATGAGAGAATGGCCCTGGTATGGTTACGTCGCGGTAGCGGCCATCATTTTCGGTATGTTCTTCTTTCTCTATTACAAACCCAAGAATGAGGAACTGCAGGGTATTAGGGACCAGAGAATCAAGGCCGAAAATGAAGTGATCGAACTCAAGCGCATGAAGGATCAGTTGGACCAAATCGAGGTGGAACTGGAGAACATGCAGGTCAAGCTCAAGGAACTGGAGACCATCATCCCCCTTGAGGAAGAAATCGAAGTCATACTGGATCGAATCCAGCAGTTGGCCTATGATTCCCGGCTCACCATCAACAAGTTCATCCCCCAGCCTCTGGTCGAACAGGAATTTTTCGCGGAAAAACCCATCAACATTGAGATCAACGGAAACTATCACAATCTGGCCATCTTCTTCAACCGTCTGAGCAATTTTGCGCGCCTTTTCACCATCCAGAATTTCAGCGTCAAGGCCCTCCGCGACCAGTCGGACACCAACACCATCTCCGCCGCCACCACCGCCAAAACCTATATATTCAGGCAGCCGCCTCCTTCCGAGGAGGCGCCGGCCAAAAAACCGCCGAGGAAAAGAAGATGAGAAAAACCATCATCTTGATCTGTGCCGTCGCGCTCCTGTTCGCAAGCCTGCAGCCCGCATGGGCACAGGAGCAGGAAAAACAGACGGCCGAACAGCCTAGCCAAGATCTCAGCACCTCGGAAATCCGAAAACGAGGCGCCATTATCTATGACCCTGCCGGCCGCAGGGATCCCTTCCGGGACCTGCTGGCGGGGCAGGAGATCCCCGAGACGAGCGAGGGCGAGGGCATTGCCTATATGTCCATTGACGATGTGGTGCTGATCGGAATCACCAAGGTCCGTGGACAGCTGAACGCCGTCATCAATGGCCCGCAGGGCTTTCCCTATTCCATTAAAACCGGCGATAAATTCGCCGACGGCTTCGTCTTATCCATAGATGACTCTAAGGTTGTCTTCCGCAAGACACGAGAAAGGGGTGTCCCCCTTTACAAACCGAAAGACGTCACTAAAGAAATAAATCCGGAGGAGCGATAATATGAGAGGGAAAAAAACTATTCGGGTACTCTCCTTTCTGGGTGTCATTTGGCTGATTTGTGGGCTCACGTCAGGTTCCGACAGATCCCCGGTCAACATAGATCAGATCTCCGTCCAATCCGGAATCCTCCACACCAGAGTCGTGCTCAAATCCACCGCGCCGCTGGCCGTCATGGGATCCCAGTATCTGGATGGCACCCCGCCCACACTGGTCGTCGACCTGGACCAGGTCAGCGCTCAGATGAAGCCTGATGTCCAGCTCGACAATTCCTCACTGGTCAAAAACGTCAAGATGGAAAACGGATCACCGGACTCCGCACGCCTGATCCTGGACCTCGAAGAACGCGTGCCTTACCGGATTTACTCCAATAATAAAGGGACGGTCATCGAGTTCAATCGGTATCAGAACGGACAGAAAGAGTATGTGCTGGACCCGGACCTGGAAGCAAAGCTCGAACGACAATCCGTTCCGTCCGCCTACCTCAAAGACATTTTTGTCGAGGGCGGCAATGGTCGAGTGGATGTGGTTGCGGAGCTGACCGGAGACACACTCTCCCACGTCTTTGTGCTGAACAATCCACTCCGCCTGGTGGTGGATCTGCACAACACCCTGTACACGCGCCGGGCCACCAATTATCCCGTCGAGCGCCTGGGAGTGAGCCAAGTCAGAGCCGCTCAGTTTCAACTCGGTGACCCTTACACCATCACCCGCATGGTCTTCGACCTCGACCGGCCGCAGCTCTACTCCGTCGATACGCAGGGCGGTAGCCTGACCGTCTCCTTCTTCGAAACCCAAACCGGGGCCGTTACGGCCCAAGTTCCGTCCCAGGAAACTGAATCCGACCTCCTGACCGCAGAACCGCCTAAAGCACCGCCTGAAGTTGAATCCCAACCGGTCGCCGCCGCAAAGGTTGAGTCGGAAACAAGCCGGATCGAACCCGATGGGATGTCGCTGGGGGAAGACGCCGGTTTGCCCAAGGTCGACAAAACACCGGATCAGGATCCGGATGCATCCGGGCAGACAGCACAATTCCAGCCCATGACTCTGGCCCAACGCACGCAAAAATACCAGGGTGAGCCGCTCACCCTCAAATTCAAGGACGCCGACCTTCAGGCCGTCATTTTTTATCTGGCCGAATTCGCCGGACTCAATGTGACCTTCGATCCCGGCGTGACCGGCATTGTGAGTGTGAATCTAGTGGATGTCCCATGGGATCAGGCCTTGGACTTGATCTTGAAGCAGAACAAGATGGGGCAGGTCATTGAAGGAAATGTCCTGCGCATCGCTCCCATGAACGTCCTCACGCGGGAGCGCGAAGAACTCCTGCGCTTGGAAGAAAGCGAAGAATTGTCCGGGCCGCTGGTGACACGCACCTTTTGGCTGTCCTATTCCCGCGCACCGGATGTCCAGGCCCTTTTGACTTCGAAGCTCTCCAACCGGGGAGAGATCATAATCGACAACCGCACCAACACGCTGACCATAACCGATGTCGAAGACCGGATGAGCATCATCGAATCCATGATCGATGTTTTCGACACGCCCACGCCGCAGGTTTCCATCGAGGCCCGCATCGTGGAAGCCACCTCAACCTTCATCCGGAACCTCGGTATCCAATGGGGCTTCCGTTCCATCCAGGACCCATTCTACGGCAACCAGACATCGCTGAAATTTCCCAGCCGAACCCTGGTGGACGGAGCTCTAATCCCCCAGGGTATCGTGACCAAAGGAATATCCGGGCCGCTGGGCGGCTATGCCATCAACCTTCCGGCCCCGGCTTTCACCACCGCCATGGGTATCTCCTTCGCCAATGTGCTGGACACCTTCCGCTTGGATATGGCCCTGAGCGCCCTGGAAACGTCGGGCAGCGGCAAGATCATCTCCGCACCCAAGATCACCACCCAGAACAATCAGGAAGCCAATATCATCCAGGGCCGGCAGATCCCGGTCCAGACGGTGGCCAACTTCACGGTTACGACCCGTTACGTCAACGCCGCCTTGGAACTGAGAGCCACTCCCCAGATCACGGCGGAGGGCACCATCATCATGTACATCCAGATCCAGAATAATGCCGCCGATTTCGCCAACCTGGTCAACGGCATCCCGCCCATCACGACCCAGAGTGCCGAGACCACCGTCATGGTGCCGGACGGGGGCACGACCGTGATCGGGGGCATCTACCGCACCGAAGATTCCATCACACGGGAAAAGGTCCCGCTGCTGCATAAGATTCCACTTCTGGGAAATCTCTTCAAGTCCTTCGCGCGTACCAAACAAAACCGTGAACTGTTGATCTTCCTCACTCCCAGAATAATCAAATAACAGGGTGTAGAACCATGAAAAAAACAAAAATCATCTTAATGCTCATGGCGGTCATCGCGGTGGCATTCGCCCTGACCGCATGCAATCCGATCGAAAACGACACCAGGTCGGCCAGCATGCTGGTAGTGGAGAGTCTGTTCGGCACCGACCTGGAGGGCAACGACAGCAATTTTCTGGAGTCGGATGTGCTCTATCAGACCGAAAAGACAACGACCATCTATGCCGACCACGGCATCGGACGCCTCAGCGCCCGGCTGCTGGATCCGCTCTCCATCACCGGCCCTTCCCACCTCAACGACATAACCGTCGATCGGTACACTGTCACCTACACGCGGTCGGACGGACGCAACCTGCAAGGTGTCGACGTCCCCTACTCCTTCGACGGCCAGCTGTCCGCCACCATCAGTGTCGGGTCGACTGTAGACATCGCACTGACCATCGTTCGGGCGGCGGCCAAGATGGAGCCCCCCCTGGTCGATCTGCACGAGGGACGCGATGTCGGTGTGCTGACGGTTCACGCCAAAGTGGATTTCTATGGCCACGACCAGGTCGGACATGCCGTCACGGCCACCGGTTACCTGACCATCTACTTCGCCAACTACGTCAACGAGGAAGCCGGGGGCGAAACCGCATCGACCGGAGGGAGATTCCAATGAGAAGGATCAGGACAATGAAACTCGATAAACGAACGATTATGGCATTAAGCCTGACCGTGTTGATGGTCGCGGTCTTCGGCTGTAAACGCGACCAAGTCGGACTGCCCGGCCCAACCGGCCCCTCCACCCTAGCGACCATCCTCAAGCTCTCGGTCTCACCCAATGTGATCGCGGCCGGACTCAACGCCCGGCAGACGGTGGGAATCACGGCCAACCTGTCCAAATTCGACGGCGCTCCGGTTCCCGGGACCACCATTCATTTCGATCTGCGCGACGCCTTCGGAGGCAAGGTTTACCTGGGCTTCCTGGACGGCTCGCAGACCGTGGTGTCCAAGACCACCGACGGCTCCGGAAGCGTCTCGGTGACCTATCACGGCCCCTTCGTGAGCGAGCTCAACCTGGCTGCCGCCCAGATTTACATCTACGCCTATGTGGGCTGGGAAGGCAAGGAGACCATCAGCGAGCTCTGCCCCATTTGGATCATCGGCGATGTCTTCGAGACCGAGCTGGCGTTCGAAATGCAGGCCATCCCCAACGTGCTGTGGTGCACATCCGAGCGGCCCACCTCCACGATCCGCGGAATCTTCACCTACCAGAACGGTGTGCCCATCGTGGGGCGCAGGGTCTACTTCAAGATCCTCTCGGGAAAGGGACTGTTCGAAGACGGCTTCAACAAGACCTTTGCGGTGACCGACGCCAACGGTGTGGCGGAGGTGAAGTACGTCGGCCCCACCAGAGACGAGATCCCCTTCGACACCTTCGCAACCATCCAGGGACAGCCGGAGACGGACTGGGTGCATGTCAAAGATCCTTATGATCCCCTGGATGAGGAAAGCAAATTCTACCTCCATAAGGAGATGGATATCCGGCTGATCAAAGCGAGCGGAGATAACTAGCCGCTTCGTCGAAAGCCTCAGACAGTGAAGACGCCCCCCTGAGGGGCGTCTTTTTTTTTAACGGCTCAGGAATATATTTGGACCGACGCTGCGGCTCCGGCGTGGGCCAAGGGCTCGCGCAGGGCCCGATCG
>Ga0180438_10003597_pt1 | contig 23243 bp, 20 predicted proteins | sample SS_ome_12_FD_132455 | JGI IMG/M metagenome (GOLD analysis project Ga0180438, IMG submission 132455) | Hypersaline lake sediment archaeal communities from the Salton Sea, California, USA - SS_3_D_2 metaG | ecosystem: Environmental > Aquatic > Non-marine Saline and Alkaline > Hypersaline >...
TCCGGGGCGAACATCTCCTTGACGGTCATGTTCACCGCCCCAGGGATGTGCCCCTTGGCATAGTCCTCTGCCGAGCGCAGGCTGATGACGTAGGGGTCGTTGTCCGGGTCGCCGTCGTTCAGGTTCTCGTACAGGTCGGCCGCGTTGATCGTCCTCGGCCCTTCGCTAAAGTAGACCTCGGCCGCTTTCTGCAGCGAACTCTGCGCATGAAGGATCTGTCCAAGAGGAAATATCCCAACGACCGCAACCAAAGCCAGCACAATGAAGGCAAGTCTTCTTTTCATGGTCGAGCGCCTCTCCCTTTTCTGCGTTTGGGCAATTTGAGCCCCGGCGAACTTGATTACTCGTCTCTTCCGCAGATAGAATCGACTCCAAACTGAATGTGAGTCCAACAAAAAAGCGTATTCAAGCCAGGCAAGCGACTTTTCATCGGATTTCGCACGCATGGGCCACGCCGTGGTTTTGATACGCTTCTCTATTCAACCAACGGTGCTTCAATGAACCGTATAGGAATTTTCCCTTTCTTGAAGGGAAGTCACAGGTAACCGAGCCGGCAACCTGCCTCCAGTCCTAGAACTGCAGCCTAGTATATCACAAGAGCTTTCAACTGTCAAGTTATTAGGACGTTCTGCATTATGAAGGCATCTTTTTGTGAAGAATTCTGTACGTCTGTGCGAGTGAGCGTCATGCGTACTGCGAGATCGGCTTTGTATTCAATTTAGAATGTGATATAATGGAGCTACGGACTGACAGGGAGAATGGAAATCATGAGCGAGAAGGAATCATTTGACATTGGGGCCAGACTACAAAGACTACGCAAGCGGCGTGGCCTCTCGTTGCGTGCCCTGGCGGAGATGTGTAGCGTTTCACCTAATACCATTAGCTTGGTTGAACGCGGCCTTAGCTCACCCTGTGTAGATACCCTGCAATGCCTGGCGACTGGCCTGGGGGTGCCAATTACGGCCTTTTTTGAAACGGATGAATCGCCTTCCCAACTTGTTCTCACGCGGGCTGATGAGCGGAGAAAGATCAGATGCCCGGGAATGATTATGGAGTCTCTCGGCTCAGGTCTGCCCAATCAGAAAGTGGTACCTTTTCTGGTCACCCTAGAGCCCAATAAAGACATGCCCTCCACCCCCATTGTTCACCCGGGCGAAGAATGGGTCTATTGCCTGGAAGGAGTCGCCGTGTACCAAGTGGGAGATAAGCAGTTCCGGCTGCAGTCGGGAGATAGTCTCTTGTTTAGAGCCTCTCTTCCCCACCGCTGGCACAACCCGGGCACCCAGCAGACCCTGCTCATCTTGGTTTTGGAGATAGGGCAAGATCACGATATGGCTGTTGAACAGCACATCGGTTGAGGACGCAGAAAGGCAATCGGGGTCAGGGTTCATTTGACTTGACAGGGAGGGCTTCGAAAGCGTGAACTTGGCCCGGTACCGATCAAGCAACCGCACTCCTACTCAGCCCTTGTCGTCCTTCCGCCGCTCGGGTCGATGAAAGTGCCCTCGGAACTCGTCGGCGGGATAGCGATGCTCGTTGGTCCGCAGCTTGTCCAGCACCGCCGAACTGACGTCGAGATGGAGGGCATTGCTCAGGCTGAGGCAGTAGATGAGCACATCGGCCAGTTCATCGCTGATGGCGGCCCGTTCGGTGGGATCCTCCACGGCGGCCTGCGCCTCCCCGGGGGTGAGCCACTGGAAGCGCTCCATAAGTTCGGCCGCCTCGATGGCGATCGACATGGTGAGGTTCTTGGGGGTGTGAAAGGGTTGCCAGTCTCGTTCGTCCACAAAGGCGCGCACCCGGGCACACAGATCGGCCACGGTCGTATCATCGTCGGGCATGATTCCTCCATCTTGTTCAGGGCGGGGCATTTCTCAAAACTATTGGCAGGAAAAGCTGGTCCGAAGCGACCAGGAAAGCGTCAGGCAGGGTGATGGGGATGGATGGTGCGTTGTTGACCACGACTGTCCACAAGCCGATCTCGGCACCGCTCACGTCTACCCTGCCCGTCAGTCGCGACAAGGAGACACGGGTCACGTTCGTCGGCAGAATGTTGCCGTAACCGGGTCTGGTCAGATAAAAAGTGGCTGTGGACGCAAAGGGAATGCCAGACACCGCAAGGGTGACCGTCGAACCTTGCAGTGCCGCGCCGGGTACCACGATCATCTGCAGATTTAACCGGCCTGCGCCATAGGCGTTGTCCTTGCCAACCGTTCCCAAATCCACGGCCCGATCCTCCAACCAGTCTAGGATCTGCGCGGCCGTGAGAGTGGGCAGGGCTTCCAACGCCAGGGCTGCCGCGCCCGCCACGTGAGGCGCTGAGGCAGAGGTGCCGAAAAAGCCGCTGTAGCGCCACGCTTCTGTGCTGACGCTGACGCCGTCCGGCGCGGCAAGGTCCGGTTTGATCCGCCCGTCTCGCGTTGGCCCCTGAGAACTGAAATTCTCCAGGGCGTCGTCTTGCCAGTACGTGGCCGCTACTGTCAACGAACCGGGACTGTCGGCCGGAACCTCGAGGCTGCTCTTGCTGGTCTTGTGATAGAGATCGTGGTCATAGCTGAACAACTCCAGCTTGCGCGGCTGCGCGCCCGGTACCTGATAGATGGCCACATGATAGACACCTGGTGACGGAAAAAAGTAGGTGATGAACTCGTATGGGTCGTCGTCGCCATCCTGCAGGTTGTCTGAGACGGCCACCGGTTCACTTTCACCATTTTTATAGAGAAATAGGTCATAGTCGTTGGCCGAACCGCCCCACGGATCGTTCCACCGCAACCCGATGGCGATCCGTGACTCGCCGGCAACGGTGACCTCGTTGGTCTCGTCGGTGCCGGTATAGTTGTGCCACCCATCGCCGTCCGGGTCGTTCCATGTGGCCATCCAGTGCCGCTGCGCGCTGTTGCCCGCGGCGTTGACCCACAGGACGCCCACACTATGGACATCGTTCACTTTCTCGGCCAGGGTGCCCGTGCCGTTTCCCGGCCCGCCCACCGGCCAGCCGGCAGAGAACGAAATCAGATCCACGCTCTGGGCCAGTAGCCAATCTACGGCGTTGGCCCATTCCACCTCGGTGCCGAAGTTGACCAGGTAGAGCCGCGCGCCAGGAGCCATGTCGTGTACGATCTCGCTGCAAGCTGTGCCGTGGGATGTCCCTCCCCAGAAATCGATCTCAGAGCCGCTGCCGGCGAACGATTTGGTGATGACGTCAGATGGCAGTTCCCCTTCGCCAATGCGATTGGAGTAGCCGAGAAAGCCCACGTCCAGTATGCCCACCTTCACGTCCTGGCCGCTGAGCCCAGCCCCGTGCCACTCGTCAGCGCGGGTGACGGCGACGCCTTCGCTGGTCGTGGCTGGCCGAGGCAGCCATGGACGGCGGACAAAGCGCACGCCCGGCGTGTCAGCCAGGGACGGCAGGGCCTCCACCGGCAGGCGAGCCTGGGTCCAGGCGTCGTGTGCTGTTTCTACCTGGCCGCCCAGCGCCATGATCTTTTGCGCGATGGCCGACTGATCTGCGCCCCCATCCCCGACGACGACAACCTGCGCCAGGCCCTCGACGAGGATCACCCCGTGCTCCATGGCCAGGTCGGCTGTGGCCGCTACGTCGCCAGCACTGTAGGCAGCCACCAGGTCTCGCAACGCCGACTCCAGGCGCGGGTGACGATCCGGCAGGCGTTGCGCGGTACTCTGGGAGGTTGTGACCATCAATGCCCACAGGAGCCACAACATGCCAACTGCCAGGGCCAGGGACGCTACAGTCCACTTCTTGCGCCTCCCAAAACTCTCGACTGGTTTCTGCATGGCCGTGGGTACTCCTATCTGAACAAAGCAGGTATAAATAAGGCCGAGAGGCCTTCTCCCCCTCGGTCTGGCAGACTTGGCTATAGCATTATAACATAAGGTAGTATAGCATAGTCAGCGGGCATTTGTCAACCTGACATGGATTGACTCACAACTTGCGGGTTGTCGTCTTTTGGAGTACAATACGGCCGCTCGGCGTGAAAAGCTGTCCCGTTGGTTGAGTTTGTTGTCACGCCTGCAGGGAGTTTGGCATGAGCGCGGAAAAGGCCTATGAATTGATCAAAGAATGGATCGTTTCGCTCGAACTAGATCCGGGCGAATCCGTGACCGAGATTATCCTGGCCCGGCGGGTGGGCCTGGCGCTTGGGCCGGTCGGTGAAGCGGTAGACCGTTTGATTAGCGAGGGCTGGCTGGAGCGAACCGATCGAGGGGTCAAGGTTACGGAGGAGAGTCTGGCCAACATCCTGGATCAATTGTTTGAGGTGCGCTCTGTGTTGGAAGGGCTGTGCGCGCGTTTGGCCGCGGAGCGAGCCACCGCAAAGCAATTGGCGTATCTGGAGGCCATGATGCCCCAGTTCGAAGAGGCGGCCCGCAAAGCTGATACTCAGTCCTGGATTCAGTTGGATCAGCGGTTCCATGAGGCGATCTATGGCGCGTCGGGCAATATCTTTCTGGAAAACGCCCTCCGGGAACTTTACACCCTGGACCTGCGCATCTTTTACCTCGTCCTCAACCGGATGACCGATTTGCCCCGCATCGTGGAGAGCCATCGCGCAATCGTCCATGCGCTGAGCGAACGAGACACCCGTGCCGCCGAGCGTGCCTTAACCAAGCACATTCAGGAGTCGCAAGACATTGTGATGCCTCAGCTATAGAGCTGATCGCTTGCTCGAAACCCAAAAGAGACCCTCCTCCGTTCCTTCTGCGGAGAAGGGTCTCTTTTTATTAGGGCCAGTGATGATTATTCCGCCGCTTCCAATAGCTTTTCCAGGAACATCGGTTCCGGTACCGCGCCCTCGACGTACACCGTTTCGTTAAAGATCGACCGTGGCACCCCATAGACGTGATAAGTGTTGGCCAGGTGCGGAAACTCGATGGCCTCTACCATGTCGGCGCGGATGAGGTCGCTCTCGATAGCCATCTGGTGAGCCAGGCGAACTGCCCGGGGGCAGTGTGGTCAGGTGGGTGTGATGAACACCTGGATGTGCACTGGCTGGGTGAGCTGAGCGATGGCTTCTCGCGTCGGTGCCGCCAGGCCTGAATCGCCTTCCGACACTGCAATAATGTCTTCGATGAGCGAAGTGAACTCGTAACCGGAGGGGATGCCATAGAAGCGCACGCCATAGTCTTTGGCACCGAGGACGGCGATGGCCGGGATCTTGTCCACATTGTACTCGTCTGCTTTTTCCTTGTCGGTGACAAAGTCGTACACCTCGGCGTCAATCTTGTCCGACAGGGCAGCGATCTCTTCCACGAGTTGGCGAGTCTCGCGGCAGTACTGGCACTCGAACTCCTGGGTGAACATCACCAGGCGCACCGGAGCGACCAGTTTGTCTGCGAACTCCTTTTTCAAAAAGTCTGCGTCTTTCGGTCCAATGAGAGGCATAGCTTGCTCCTTTCACTTTCACTGCGGATGAATACCTGTGCCTTAAATACACCTTGGATAGGGCAGTTCTCGAAGGGGTTCATCTATCTGGTCTGCGACGCCTCACCTGGTAAGCGAGGGTTGTTTGCATACTATAACGCAGTCCGGACGGAAAGTCAAGCCCTAACTCATCATCTCGCCGACAGCCTGCGCCAGGATCTCGATCCCTCGCTCAATGTCGCCCGGTGGCACAAAGCTAAAAGCCAGACGCAAGTTGCGCTCGCCGCCGCCAGCGGCGAAAAAGCCTGGTCCTGGCACAAACAGCACGCCACGCTCGCGAGTCACCTGGCGCAGCGGTTCAACGCTCAGCCCTTCCGGCAACGTCAGCCAGACAAAGAACCCGCCTTGCGGGCGCGTCCAGGTTGTACCGGCGGGCATGTGACGCTCCAGTGCGGCCAGTGTGACGTCACAGCGGTGGCGATAGACCTGTCGCAGCTGGGCGATCTGCTTCTCCAGGTGACCGGCGCGGCAGTATTCGGTCACGATATGCGCCACGAGCGGATTGGCTCCGCCACCCATCTGCATGGCGCCACACTCGACGCAGCGTTCGATCTGATCCGGCGGAGCGATGAGCCAGCCCAGGCGCACCCCTGCCGCCATGATCTTCGAAAAGCTGCCGATACGCAGCACCCCCTGACCCTCTGCCAGCGCGTAAAAGCTCGGCGGCACCTCTCCCTCGAAGGCGAGGTCGCGGTACACGTCGTCCTCCACGATCAGAAAGCCGTGCTCGCGCGCCAGCTTCAAGATCGCCTCTCGCCGTGCTGCTGTCAGTGTCACCCCCGATGGGTTCTGGAAGTTGGGGATGGTGTACAGCAACCGGGGCGGCTTGCCCTCGCGCTGGAGCGCATCCAGTTGTGCTGCCAGCGCGTCGACGATGAGACCGTCGCCGTCTATCGGCACCGGGCGCAGGTCAGCCCCATGGTCACGGATGACGTGGAGCGCGTCGTGATAAGTGGGCGCCTCGACTAGCACGACGCCGTCGTGTCCGGCGTACAGGCGGGCGATCATGTCCACGGCATGTGTCGAGCCCGCGACGATCATCACCTTGTCATGGGTCAGCCCCAGCCCTTCGTCACGGTTCAGCTTGGAGACGAGATAGTCTATCAGCGCTGGCGTGCCTTGTTCCGGCCCGTATTGCAGGGCCAGGCGAGCCTGTGGGCCGCGAAATGCTGCTTCGGCGGCGGCGTGCAGATCGTCCACCGGCAGCGTTGTTGCGTCTGGGTGACCAAAGACCAATGAGATGGAGCCGGGCAAAACGCCCTGGGGGAGTTCTTGAACGGACATGTGATGATCTCCTCTAGCTAGTGTCCAATGACCTGATGCCTGACCAACTGGATGGCCGCCACCTCTGGCCGGCAGTTGAATCGCACCGCAGGCTGGATGAGACCCACACCCCGGCTGGTGTAGAGCCACATGTCGCCCACGCGGCGCAAGCCGTAAGGATACTTGCGGCCCCATTTGGGCAGGACCGGTGAGCCGAACAGGGGCAGCCGCACCTGCCCACCATGGCTGTGTCCCGATAGCTGCAGGACCACCCCGCGACCGACCACCTGGTCGGCGTAATCCGGCTCGTGGGCCAGGAGGATGGTCAGCGCTCCCGGTGGGATACCTGCCAGCGCACGATCCACGTCGGCGTGACGTTCCCACACGTCGTCCACGCCGGCCAGCCAGAGGTCGGCATCGCCCACCGTGATGCGCACGTGGGTGTTGAGGAGCACCGGCAGGCCAGCCGCCTCCAGTCCGGCCCGCACCACCTGGGCGTTGGTCCAATGATCGTGGTTGCCCAGAATGGCGTACACGCCGAGGGGGGCGGTCAGTCGGGTCAGCTCGCGGGCGCAGTCCTCAATGTCTCGAGCACTGTGAGTCACATAGTCGCCGTTGAGAAGGATGAGGTCGGGTTTGGTTTTCTGGGCCATGTCCACTGCCCTGGCGATGTGACTCTCTTTCACATCTTTTCCCCAGTGCAGGTCCGACAGTTGGGCGATGGTCAAGCCTTCTATTGCCGGCGGCAGCCCGGCTATGGGTACCCTCACCCTCTCCAGGGTCAACCACCACGGCTCTACTTCCCAGGCGTACTTCCAGCCGCCAAAGCCCATCGCTCCAATGCTGCCCGTCGTCAGTCCCAGCCAGCGCAGGAATCGGCGCCGCGTCACGCTTGACTTTCCCTTCATATTCCTCAGGATAGCATAGAAGGCGGGCGATGTCAATTTCCCGTCATGGTCCAGAGGGAGGGTCACCCCATGCAGGCGCAAGGGTTGCTCTTTGGGATGGGCTATGTTACAATATGCCCACCTGGCCGGCCCCAACTCCTGGGGAGTAGTAAGTAGTAGGAGCGTGCCGTGCAATACGAAGCCGTCATCGGCATGGAAGTCCACGTACATCTTCAGACCAAATCCAAGATGTTCTGCACGTGTGACGCGGACATCTTTGGCGAGCCGCCCAACTCACACGTGTGCCCGGTCTGTATGGGGATGCCAGGTTCACTGCCGGTCATCAATCGTCAGGCGGTGGAATCTGCCATCATGACCGGACTGGCCCTCAACTGCCAGGTGGCCGAATACTCGATCTTTGCCCGCAAAAACTACCATTACCCCGATCTTCCCAAGGGATACCAGATCTCGCAATATGAACTGCCCCTGTGCCGTGAGGGCTGGATTGACGTCGAGGTGGACGGTCAAACTTGCCGCATCGGTATCACCCGTGCCCACCTGGAGGAAGACGCCGGCAAGCTCTTTCACGGCGGAGGCAGCAGTCTGGTAGATTACAACCGCGCTGGCATTCCTGCGTTGGAGATTGTCACCGAGCCAGATATACGCTCCGCAGAGGAAGCCCGACAATTCCTCATTAAACTGCGCACCATCGTGCGCTACCTGGGGGTGAGCAGCGGCGACATGGAGAAAGGCGCTATGCGCTGCGAGCCCAACGTCTCGGTACGGCCCGTTGGCAGTGAGGAGTTCGGCGTCAAGGTAGAGGTGAAGAACCTCAACAGTTTTCGTGCCGTCAAGCAGGCAGTAGAGTTCGAGATTCAGCGCCAGGCCAAAGTCTTGGACACTGGCGGGGCCGTGGAACAGGTGACCATGGGCTGGGATGAGCACCGAGACATGACCGTCGTCCAGCGTAGCAAAGAATATGCCGAGGATTACCGCTATTTTCCGGAGCCTGACCTGCCGCCATTGGAGGTGAGTCGCCAGTGGGTGGAACAGATTCGGGCGCGGCTGCCAGAGTTGCCTGATGCCAAACGAGACCGTTTTATGCGCAATTATGGACTCTCTCGTTACGACGCTGGCGTCCTGGCCGCTGACCGATCTGTGGCTGCGTACTTTGAGGCTTGCGTGGCGGCCTATCCCAAGGCCAAGGTGGTGGCCAATTGGATCACCGGCGACCTTTTCCGTCGGATGAAAGAGACCGGCACAGATATGGACACGCTGCGTATCACGCCACAGGGGTTGGCCGAGTTGCTGATGCTGGTGGAGAAAAAGACCATCAGCATGTCCACTGCGCGCGACATATTCGGCGTGGTGTTCGAGACTGGCGGGTCGGCGGGAGGGATCGTAGCCGAGCGTGGGCTGGCACAGATCAGCGACTCAGGGGCGCTGGCGGAGGTTGTTGCCCAGGCGCTGGCTGACCATCCCGATGCGGTGCAACAATACTTTGACGGCAAAGAGACGGTGGCCAAATTTCTTATGGGACAGGTGATGCGCGCGACACGGGGCAAGGCGGATCCCCAAGTAGTGAGGAGGTTGTTGCAGGCGCAACTGCAGGCGATGCGTGATGAGCGATAGGCTCTGCTTGTTACAAATCGTGTTGTGTGCTATAATCCTGCCCGCAATGGAATGTGCCTTTATGCACAAACCTCGTGCGAATAGGCGCAATGACCCAAGCAAAGCGTCACAAGGAGGTGATGATCTAGAAATCTGCCACTCAATCCTCAGCGGTTTCAGGGCAACGACCCCGGCCTATTCTTCTCAGATGGTCACTCAAATCCATACGTTTTGCAAGGAGAAACAGAAATGTCGAAAGAACTCAACCCGTTCAAGATCGCTCAGTCGCAGTTGGATCAGTCAGCAGAGATTCTGGGTCTCGATCCGGCGACCCATGCCCTGTTGCGAGAGCCGATGCGCGAGTTTCACGTGACGATTCCCGTTCGCATGGACGATGGCACGGTCAAGGTGTTCAAGGGCTTCCGCGTGCAGTACAACGATGCCCGAGGCCCCACGAAAGGCGGCCTGCGCTTTCATCCCGACGAGACTATTGATACCGTCCGGGCCCTGGCGGCCTGGATGACCTGGAAAACCGCCGTGGTGGACATTCCTCTGGGCGGTGGCAAGGGTGGCGTAATCTGCAACCCGAAAGAGCTTTCCATAGGTGAGTTGGAGCGTCTCAGTCGAGGCTACATTCGCGCCATTGGCCATTACATCGGGCCAGAAGTTGACGTCCCGGCGCCTGATGTCTATACCACGCCGCAGATCATGGCCTGGATGATGGACGAGTACTCCAAGATCGTGGGCTACAATGTGCCCGGCGTGATCACAGGCAAACCGATCCCCTTGGGCGGCTCGGCGGGTCGCGGCGACGCCACCGCCAGAGGTGGCATGTTCACCATCCGCGAAGCGGCCAGGATTTCGGGCCTGGAGCTCAAAGGTGCTACCGTGGCCGTCCAGGGCTACGGCAACGCTGGCCAGTTTGCCCACAAGCTCACCACTGAGATGTTTGGCTGCAAAGTCGTGGCCGTGTCCGACTCCAAGGGCGGCGTTTACAACCCCGATGGTCTGGATTTTGAGGCGGTGTCGGCTCACAAGAAAGGCACCCGATCGGTGGTCGGTTTTTCGGGCACCAAAAAAGTCAGCAACGCTGAGCTGCTCGAACTCGACGTGGATATCCTCGTCCCGGCAGCGTTGGAGAACCAGATTGGCGACTGGAACGCCGGCAATATCAAGGCCAAGATCGTCGCCGAGCTGGCCAATGGCCCTACCACCCCTGAGGCGGACGAGATCTTGTACAAGAACGGGGTGTATGTCATTCCTGATTTTCTGTGCAACGCTGGCGGTGTGACCGTCTCTTATTTTGAGCAGGTGCAGAACGCTTACGATTTCTATTGGGAGGTGGACGAGGTCTACGAAAGATTGGACAAAAAGATGACCGCTGCCTTCCACGCCGTGCACAACGCGGCGCAAAAATACAAGGTGCATAACCGCATGGGTGCTTATGCCGTGTCTGTAGCCCGCGTCGCCGAAGCGGTCAAGTTGCGCGGCTGGGTCTAGGCTCGACGCGTTCTGTACGTACCTCGTTAGCGAGATGCAAAAAAGCCTTCGCTGGTGAAATCGGCGAGGGCTTTTTCAAAGAGAATTGAGCCCCTCACGTTGAGGGGCTCAACCGGGATAATTGGATCACTATCGCTTGGAATCAATGGTTGCTTACAGGTTGGCGACGATATTGCTGAAGACATTGCCGATGATCGGCCCCAGCAGCAGGAGAATGGCGATCACCACGATAGCGACCAATACCAGGATCAGCGCGTACTCGACGAGACCCTGTCCCTCTTCGCGTGGCAGAAACAACATCTTGGAGCTCACCTCCTTCCTTTCAATCTTATAGATAGAATGAGAGTTCTCTTGACAGTCTCCCAGATTTATGCCTACCCTATTATACACTATTGTGAAGCCGCTGACAAGGGCCAGTCGACGTATTGGATGGGTTTTTAGTGAACAAATAGTAGAGAAACGATTGAGGAATGGTTGACAAGCGGCAACAGCTCTCCTTCTCTCTGACCGATATGGCGCACGGTGGCTCGGCGTTGGGTCGCCACGAAGGCAAGGTGATCTTTGTGCCTTATGCCCTGCCGGGTGAAGAAGTGACGGTGGAGATTCTTGAAGACAAGCGGCGCTTTGCCCGTGCTCGTCTGCTGGAGTTGCATACCGCCTCGCCTGACCGGGTAGTGCCGCCCTGTCCCTTCTTTGGCGAGTGCGGTGGCTGTCAATGGCAACATGCCACCTATCCCGCTCAACTGGCTTTCAAAACGGCGGTCGTCCACGATCAACTGGGCCGTCTGGGCAACTTTGCCGATCCGCCCGTGCAAGACACCCTTGCCAGCCTGGAGCCGTGGCATTATCGTAACCACGTGCAGTTGACCGTCGATCGTCGAGGCCGTCTTGGTTTCCGCGCCGCCGCCAGCCGGCAGGTCGTGCCCGTGGATGAGTGTTTGCTACTGCACCCCCTCTTGGATGAGCTCTTTCTTGCCCTAGATCTGGGCGCTGATGGCGATCTACCGCCGCTGAAGCGTCTTTCCTTGCGGGCCGGGGTCAACACCGGCGATCAGATGATCATCTTTGAGGCAGTCGGTGACGAGCCCCCACAGCTGGAGGTCGATTTTCCCGTCTCCTGCGTGTTGCTGCTTGAGGACGGCACGCCGGTCAACCTTGTTGGCTATAATCATATCACGGAGCGTGTGGCAGGGCGAATCTTTCGCATTTCGGCCGGCAGTTTCTTCCAGGTGAACACATCTCAAACAGAAATGCTGGTTCGACTGGTCACAGAATTCCTCGCGCCTGGCGGGGACGAGACGCTGCTCGACGCTTATTGTGGCGTCGGCACCTTTGCCCTGGCATTGGCCGAGCAGGTGAGCTACGTCATCGGGGTCGAGAGCGCGCCCACTGCCGTCGAGGATTTTCAGATCAACGCCGGGGGGAGGGACAACGTCACCCTTTTGCCGGGGGCGGTGGAGGACGTGTTGCCGGGTCTGGAGGCGCCCGTTGACCTGGCTGTAGTGGACCCGCCCCGTGCCGGCGTGCACGCCCAGGCGCTGGCGGCGCTGGTACGCCTGGCTCCCCAGCGCATCGTCTACGTTTCTTGCGATCCGGCCACGCTGGCCCGCGACGGGCGCGCGTTGGCGGAGGCGGGCTATGAGCTGGCCGTCGTCCAGCCGGTGGACATGTTTCCCCAGACGTACCACGTCGAGACGGTCTCGCTGTGGGTGAGAGGAAGGCGGGCGTAGGCGTAACCTTTTCACCCTGCGCTGCGTAGTCGTCTTGCCCAACGGTGTGGCAACCTGAGGCTCCACGGCCTCCCGCAAGTGAGAGATGCGAACGGGGCAACCGCGATCGGTCTCGCCCTGGCTCCTATTGTTGGAGCCCGTAACTTGTAGGTGGCGGGCAAGTCAGCAACAAAGAGTATTGTCGAATCAGACAGCGTGTGGTATACTGCGACAGGTTGTGGTGACAGGAGGAACCCATGACAAGGTCGGACCAATCCGCAGTTGCTGAGGATCTTGATATGGCCTTGGCCACTCATACTACATTGGCAAAAGCTCACCAGTGGCAACAAGATCACAGACTATTGACCATTCTCGAAATGGCCAAGCGCTTGATCACTGAACAAGAGCTAGAAACCATGCTCCAAGAGGTACTGGCTTGCCTTGTCGAGACGTTGGAGGCGGCCGACGCGGGTGCCCTGCTGCTATATGACCCTTCCGATGGACGATTGGTCGTGAAGGCGGCGCATGGCTATGACCTCGCTAGCCTGGTGAATGTCCGTCTCGCTCCAGGTGAGTCGCCATGTGGCCAGGCATTTCAGGCCGGGCGGCCCGGGTTGTATCCTACCCCGGAGTCTATCCAGGCATCCATGGCCGGCATGACATCACAGAATCGGGCAAGGCTCAGAGTGGCGTCCATCAACCTCGAGAAACCGGCGAGTGCCGTCTGTGTGCCCTTGATCGCGGGCCAGACAAAAGTGGGCGTCTTGATGCTGGAAAACCTGCGCCAGCCTGAGAGTTTTGCTCAAGCAGATTTACCCTTTTTTCAAGGCGTGGCCGACCTCATTGCCCGGTCTGTCGAAAGCGCCCGTCTGAATGGGGAACGACAGGCTGCCCTGGCCCTGGAGGAGGCCAATCGCCTGAAGGCAGAGTTGGTCTCCACCCTGGCCCACGAGATGCGCACTCCGCTGACCTCGATCAAGGGCTATTCTACGGCTTTGCTTATGGAGGAGGCGACGTTTAGCTCTGAGACCCAGCGTGAGTTCCTGCAATTCATAGATCAGGAGTGTGAAGTCCTCGAGGGTCTCATCCGTGACTTGCTGGAGTCGTCTATTATTGATGCCGGGTTGTTGAGGCTCGAGCCCCAGCCGGTGAGGCTACCGCGTCTGGTCAAGAATGTGAGTGACGATATGGCGCGTCGTACCCAGGAACACCGTTTCTTGCTTGATTTCCCGGAGCATTTCCCCATCCTGGACGCCGATCCTGAACGCATTGCACAAGTGTTGCGCAACCTGCTGGACAATGCTGTCAAGTACTCGCCGCACGGAGGATTGGTCGTCGTGCGGGGCGAGGTGCGCGAGGATGGGGTCCGCATCAGCGTGGCCGATCAAGGAGTGGGCATTGCCCCCGAGCACCTGAGCCAGCTTTTCGAAAAGTTCTTTCGGGCCAAGTCAAGCCTCGGTCGCCACGTCGTCGGCTCAGGGCTGGGGTTGCCCATCGCGCGCACCATTGTGGAGAGCCATGGCGGCCGTATCTGGGCAGAGAGCCAATTGGGACAGGGCAGCACGTTTTACTTCACGCTTCCCTTGGGAGGTCCGAGTCAGGAGCCAACAGAGCGGGAGGTGAGTCGCAATGAGTGACAAAATCCTGATCGTGGATGACGAGCCACGGGTGGTGCGGCTGGTCAGTGAAGTGCTCAAGGCCGTGGGCTACCAGGTGATCGCGGCCAATAATGGCAAGTCTGCTATCGAAATGGTGGCCCTGGAGCAGCCCGACCTGGTATTGCTCGACATCCTGCTTCCTCAAGGTCCGGATGGTTACGAGGTGTGCCGCCGCATCCGCGAGTTCTCCGACGTGCCAGTGATCATGCTCACCGCCAAGGCCCAAGAGACGGACATGTTACACGGCTTCGATGTGGGAACGGACGACTACCTGACCAAGCCTTTCAGTGCCAGAGAACTGGTGGCCCGGGTCAGGGCAGTCTTGCGGCGCGCCAGGCGACCCGAAGAGATGGTCACGGCTGCGTTGACGTGCGGTGAACTGGAGATCAATTTCGCGCAACGCGCCGTGAAGGTGTGCGGCGAGCAGGTATCGCTCACCCGCACGGAATATTCGCTGCTGCGCCAGTTGGCTCTCAACGCCAACCGCGTCATGTTGCATCACGACCTGCTGACAGAGGTATGGGGGGTGGAGTATCGGGATGACATAGACTATTTGCGTGCCTATATCCGCTACCTGAGACGCAAGCTAGAACCAGATCCTTCGAATCCTCGTTATATCTTGACCTCACAAGGGGTGGGCTACATGCTGGCTTGCCCTGATGAGAGCTGCGATTAGACTCTTCCCTGCCGGATTCCCTCGGTTCTTCAGGAGGGGCAGGTTTCGCACCCAGCGAAACCCGCCCCTCTTTTTTCATACATCTTTAATTTCCCCTTCCCCCTTTTCTATGAGAATCTAGCGCCCTTTGTGATATACTGCACAAGGAGTCTAGGCTGTCGTGGGAAAGCAACCCCACGTCCTGAGGGGGCAATTCGCCCCGGGAGGTAAAGGTAATGGATTTCGAACCGAGTGAACTTGAAGAGACAATAGAGAGGAATGGCACAGGAGATTCTCTCATATCCGTACTGGAAGAGGTCCAGGCCCAATATCGCTACCTGCCCCGGGAGGCGATGATCCTGGTCAGTGAGAGAATGGGAGTGCCGCTGAGTCAGGTCTACAGTGTGGCAACCTTTTATAACGCCTTCAGTCTGGTACCACGTGGCAGGCACACGATCCATGTCTGCACCGGCACCGCCTGTCACGTTCGGGGGGCCGTACAAGTACTGAGTCGCCTGGAGAGCAGGCTGGGCATTCGGGCAGGCGAAACGACCCGTGACCGCCAGTTCACGCTGGAAACAGTCAACTGCCTGGGTTGCTGCGCCCTGGGACCCGTGGTCGTCTTGGATGACGAATACGAGGGACAGATGACACCCAAGAAAGTGGACGCACTGTTAAAGCGTGCGATGCATCGGTCGGGAGGGGAGCAATGACCGAGTTGCGCAGTCCGCAGGTCCTGGCCGACTACCGCCACAGCATACAGACGGCCGCCGATCCGCAGCAGCGGCGTATTCGGGTTTGTGATGGCACCGGCTGCCGTGCTTTGGGTAGCCGCAAGGTGCTGGCTCGCCTACGGGAGACCTTGCAACAGGCAGGTCTGGCAGACCAGGTAGAGGTGATGCCCACCGGCTGCCCTGGCTTCTGTGAGCTGGGACCGCTTATCACCATTGACCCCGAACAGGTCGCCTACAACCGGGTCTCCGTGGACGATGTGCCAGCCATCGTGGCCGAGACGATCGTCCAGGGGGAGATCATTGATCGCCTGGTCTTTGTAGATCCGGTGACTGGCCAGACCATCATTCATGACAACGAGTTGCCTTTTTACACCAAACAGATGCGGCGAGTGCTGGAGTTAAATGGTCGCATCGATCCTACCCGTATCGAAGACTATATCGCTCACCGTGGCTACGCTGCCCTGAGCAAAGTGCTCTACGAGATGACACCGGAGCAGGTGATCCAAGAAGTCAAGCAGTCTGGGCTGCGTGGCCGGGGTGGGGCTGGTTTTTCCACCGGCATGAAGTGGCATTTCTGTCGCCAGTATCCGGGCGATGTCAAGTACATCATCTGCAATGCCGACGAGGGCGACCCCGGAGCCTTTATGGACCGCAGTATTCTGGAAGGTAACCCCCACAGCGTTGTAGAAGGCATGATCGTTGGTGCGTATGCCATGGGTGCCACCCAGGGATACGTTTACATTCGGAATGAGTACCCTCTGGCCGTCCAGAATCTGAAAGTTGCTCTACAGCAAGCGCGCGAAAAAGGTCTGTTGGGGAGCAACATCCTGGGCTCCGGCTTTGACTTTGACATCGAGATCCGGGTCGGCAGCGGAGCCTTTGTCTGTGGCGAAGAGACGGCACTGATGGCTTCCATTGAGGGCAAGATCGGTGAGCCCCGGCCGCGTCCCCCTTATCCGGCCCAGAGTGGCCTGTGGGGCAAGCCGACCAACATTAACAACGTCAAGACCTGGTCCAATATTCCTCTAATCATGCGAAATGGCGCTGACTGGTTCGCCAGTGTTGGCACTGAGGAGAGCAAAGGGACGATGATCTTTTCGCTCGTCGGCAATATCCGCAACACGGGTCTGGTCGAGGTGCCGATGGGCATCAGTCTGAGAGAGTTGATCTACGATGTCGGCGGGGGCATCCCTGGTGGCAAGGAGTTCAAGGCCGCTCAGATTGGCGGCCCGTCCGGTGGGTGCATTCCCAAAGAACATCTAGATGTGTCCGTTGACTATGAATCGTTGACAGCGCTGGGGGCCATCGTCGGTTCTGGTGGGTTAGTCGTGACTGACGAAGATACCTGTATGGTGGATCTGGCACGTTACTTTCTGAAATTCACCCAAGAAGAATCGTGTGGCAAATGTGTTCCCTGTCGCATTGGCACGCGGGCCATGCTGCAGACGCTGGAGCGCATCTGCGCTGGTCAGGGACGCAAAGGGGACATCGAAACCTTGATCGAGTTAGGCCAGGAGGTCAAGCGTTCGTCGCTGTGCGCCCTCGGCGGAACCGTGCCCAACCCGGTACTCACCACCATCCGCTACTTCCGCGATGAATACGAGGCACATATTTACGACAAAAAGTGCCCGGCCAAGGTCTGTAAGGGGCTCATTACCTATGAGATCGTCGCCCAGTTATGCACGGGCTGTATGGTTTGTGCGCGCAACTGTCCGGTCGGCGCCATAGCTGGCGAAAAGGGCCAACCTCATGTCATCAACCCAGACGTGTGCAGCCGGTGTGGGGTTTGCCAGTCGCTGTGCAAGTTCGATGCTATTGTGGTGCATTAAGGGGTGAAAAAATGATTGGTCTAACTATAGACGGTCAGGAGATAGAAACTGAACCCGGCCGCACGGTTCTTGAAGTGGCCCGGGAACGTGGCATTCATATTCCTACTCTGTGCTATCATGAAGCACTGGAGCCGTTTGGGGCCTGTCGCCTATGCGTGGTTGAGGTCGAGACAGCCCGCGGGCGGCAGCTGGTGGCCTCGTGTGCCTATCCTTGTACCGATGGCCTGATCGTGCATACCAACTCGGAGGCGGTGTTGCGATCTCGCCGCATTACCGTCGAGTTGCTGATGGCTTCATCGGCCCATGTCCCGATCATCCGCCAATTGGCCGACGAGTTGGGCGTTGGTGAGCCGCGCTTCACGATGGAGAAGAACGACTGCATCCTCTGCGGCCTGTGCGTGCGCGCCTGCCAAGAGATCGTCGGCGTGGGTGCCATCAGTGTCATCAACCGGGGCATCGAGAAAGAGGTCAGTTCGCCATTCCACATCGCCTCCCACGCTTGTATCGGCTGCGGCACCTGCGTTCTCGTCTGCCCCACTGGGGCCCTCACTCTGGCCGACATCAACGGCGACGCTCCGACGGTGCACCCTTGGAAGTCAGAGTTCGAGGCGCTGGACTGCCGGGTGTGGGACCATCACGTCCTGGCTCCCAAGTTCGCCGATCATACGGCATTGCTGGCAGAGGAGGTCGCGGCATGACCGACGTCAAGCTGGGTGTTTTCATGTGCGACTGCGGCGACGAGATTGCGTCTATTTTGGATATGGATACTCTGGAGAGAAAAGTCCGTGACCTGTCCACTGTGGCTTTCGTCCGGCGGCTGTGCCACTCCTGCTCTCCCGACGGGCTGTCGGCCATCCAGTCGGCCATCGCTACAGAAGCGCTTAACCGGGTCCTCGTCGCTGGCTGTACACCCCGTACGCTGGCGCCCCGCTTCCAGGCTGCCTGCGAAGAAGCTGGTCTGGATGGTGGCCTCTTTGAATTGGTAGACATCCGGGAGAACTGCGCCTGGGTACATCAGGATGAGCCGGAGGCAGCCACCGCCAAGGCACTCGATCTGATCTGCATGGGAGTTGCCAGAGTAACGCTGCGCCAGGCGCGCCAGCCGGCCAGCGCCGAGGTTGTGCCTGCTGCGTTGGTTATCGGTGGAGGGCTGGCTGGCATGACCGCCGCCTTGACACTGGCCAACGCCGGCCTGCCGGTCAAGCTGGTGGAGCGAGAACCGGCGTTGGGCGGGATGCTGCGCGGTGTACACACGCTCTATCCTGACCATCGCAGTGCAGCCGAGTTTGTGGCCAAAAAGATCGAGGCGGTAACCCGCCATCCGCGCATCGACGTGCTGTCTGATCGTCAGGTGACGGGCGTCTCGGGGACGGTGGGGCATTATACCGTCAGCGTCAAGGGGAATGGATCGGGGGCGCACCAAAATGGGCGGTTAGACCTCGACGTGGGAGCGATCATCGTCGCCACCGGGGCGCGTGGCTTGCAGCCGCGAGGCCTGTTCCGCTACGATGGGCGGCGGGTGGTCACACAGCTCGAGTTCGAACGACAGCTACGAGACGCAAGCGACGGTGCGCAATCCATCACTTTCTCATCCGACGTGGTGATGATTCTCTGCGCCGGGCAGCGCAATGGGACTATCGCCTATTGCTCCAGCGTGTGTTGCATGGGTGCGCTCAAGCAGGCGATCGAGGTCAAAAGGATCAACCCGCAGGCCAACGTCACCATCCTCTTCCGTGACCTTTATTTGCTGGGTGAGGACATCTACGAAAGCGAAGTGTTACACGCTCGGCAGGCCGGCGTGGCGTTCGTCCGCTATGTGCCATCGGCGCTCCCGGAGGTGACGGACGAGGTAGTTGAGGTTCATGACGAGCTGACCGGTATGGATCTTCGCCTGCCCTACGACCGCGTCGTCTTGGCAGCCCCGCTGGTTCCGCAGCCTGACGCCAGTATGGTGGCCCACATGCTCGACATCCCTCAGGACGAGAATGGCTTTCTCCCCGAGGTGCGCTATCGCCTGCGACCGCAGAACTATGCCGAGCGGGGTATCTATGTCTGCGGTGCGGCTCACCACCCGGTGGGCTGGGCTGAGGCCGAGTTCCAGGCCATGGGTGCCGCCTTCAATGCCCTGCGCCACCTGCGATCTGGTCAAGTCACCAGCCAGGCGCCTGTCGCCGTCGTGGACGAAGAACTCTGTACCGGCTGTGGCCACTGTGTGGAGACATGTCCTTTTGGTGCCATCTCGATGCACAAAAGAGAGGGATTGTTGGACCTGTCCCAGATTGATCCTCTGCTGTGCAAGGGTTGCGGCAACTGCGTCGTCGCCTGTCCGGTCAAAGCTATTGGCCACCCGTTCGACAGCGACGTGCAAGTATTGGCCCAGATCGGCGCAGCGCTGGCGAGCGCATGGCAGGCTGGCCAACCGCGCATCCTGGTCTTTGGCTGTGAGTGGAGCAGCCACGCGGCTGCCGAGTTGGCCGGGGTCAACAGGTTGAGCTACCCGGTTGAGGTGCGCCTCATCCGGGTGGGCTGCTCGGCTCGCCTCGACCCCACGCATATCCTGTGGGCCTTCTTCAGCGGTGCCGATGGGGTCTTTTTAGGAGCCTGCCCGCCGGGCGATTGCCACTATGTCAACGGCAACCGTTACGCTCAGGAGCGTATCAACGCATTGAGGGGTATGCTGGCTGAGAGCGGTTTCGACCCGCGTCGCCTGCGTCTGGAGTGGATTATCCCGGACGATCCGCACGATTTTGTGGGCAAGCTCAAGAGTTTCACGAACCTGGTGCGGGCTCTGGGACCGAGTCCCGCTCGGAGTGATTAGCTTCTTCGAATATCAAGTTATGAAAGTACGATAGGGTGAACCTCATCAAAAGATACGCTTCTGCAGGCTGAAACTAAAAGTCAGTAGAGGAGGACAACGTATGTCAACAAGATTGCAGCAGGAAGTGTGGGCCCTGGACCGCTGCTCCGGTTGCGGGGTATGTGTGGCGGCCTGTTCCAAGGGAGTGCTCTACTGGGACGAGGAGCAGCATCCCCTCCTGGAGGAACGCGAGAAAGCGCTCGGCCTCTCGCGCCTCAAGCTGCGGACCTGCGAGGTCTGTGAAAAGTTCTGTGAGTTGAGCTGTCCTCGCCTGGTAGACTGGGCGCCGATGGCCACCTATAGCATGGCCTCGGCACGGTCGGCCGGTGTCGTCCACAGCGGCACGCCCAATGACGTCATCCAGGCGTTGCTGGTGGCCGCGCGCTCAGCTGACCTGATCGATGGTGTGGTCATGCTCGACATGGATCCCTGGAGACTGGAGCCAGTCGCACGCGTGGCCACGACGGTGGATGAGATCGTCAGCAGTGTGGGCATGCAGTATCTCTGGGCACCGGTGCTCAGTGTGCTCAACGAGGCTGTCTTTGAGCTGGGTCTGACCAGGCTGGCCATCGTTGGCACTCCCTGCGTCGCCGAAGGGGCGCGCCGGCTGATGAATGCCGAGAATGAACGTTTGCGGCCTTATCAAGAGGCGATCCGGCTGACCATTGCTCCCTTTTGCACCGGTGTCTATATGCCCGATATGGTCACCAACCTGCTTGAGCGGGGAATGGGTATTTCCCGGCATCAAATTCGGAACCTGACTGCCTCGATCACCGACGACGCACTGACGGTGTCGCTATGGGACGGAACGGAACATACGGTCCCGCTGACTGACGTGGAGCCCTTTACGCGGCACGGCTGTGGCAGTTGCGACGACTATCTGGGCGAGTCAGCCGACATTGCCGTCGGGACTGTCGGTGCCTTGCCAGGTTACGCCACGCTCATCACCCGCACGCCGGCCGGCGAGGTTTTTGTCCAAAATGCTCGCAGCTTTGGCCTGCTGGAAACCATTGCTCAGGTGGACGAAGCGGCGCTGAACGCAGCCAAAGAGGAGAAAGACCGGCGGGCGCGGGCCCAGGCCTTTGATGAGTTCCGCATCCTGATGATGGATGCCCTGAGCGATCCCAGGCAGCGGGCTCAGGTCAGGAAGCAATTCGTCAGTCTATACGGCGCTCCGCAAGTGAGGGCTTCAAAGAGGGAGGAACGTCATGTCGTTTGTAGTGGATGCTAATGGTCGCGATCTGCGATCCGTCAGCACAGAACTGAAAGAGTCGGTCGCCAAGGGGCCGGTGGTCGTCCACGGAGCGGCCCATCTGCATGGTCTGGCGGCCGGTTTCAAGTGCGGCGAGGTGACCCTCGGAGGGGAGAGTGGTGACTACCTGGGTGTTCTGAATGACGGGGCAACCATCCGGGTCGACGGGGACGCTGGCCGCTACCTGGCCGACAATATGACACAGGGTGCCGTCATCGTCGAGGGTGATGCTGGCTACGGCGCGGGTCAATATTGCTACGGCGGCACCATTGTGGTTGGCGGGAACGCCGGTGACTTTACCGCCGTGATGAACAAGGGTGCAACTATCATTGTCAAAGGAAACGTAGGCGACGAAGTCGCAACCTACATGCTGGACGGCGACCTGGTCATCGTCGGCGACGCTGGTAACAACCTGGGCAATTATCTCATCCGTGGCAACATCTACATTGGTGGGCAGTGGGAAAGTCTGGGACACAACACGCAGTTGGAAGAGATGACCCAGGTCGATCTGGCCAAACTGCGGGGTTACTTTGACCAGTATGGCATCGAGGCCGACTCAACGACCTTTCGTAAGATCATCCGTCTGTCGGAGAAGCCTTTTTATAGGGCAAAAAAGCCCGTCCGACTTGAACGCTCTCTGGCGTAGCGGCCGCGAGATTGATTGAAGGAGAACTATCATGCCACCAGTTAATGGGACATTTTGTGTTAGTGTGATGAGAGATCGGTGCATCAATGCCAGGATGCCCGGCAAATGCGCCACCTGTGCTGAAGTCTGTCCGTACGACGTCTACGCTATTGACAGCGCAGGGAACGTCCACGTTCAGAATTACAATGCCTGCGTTGGCTGCCGCATCTGCGCCGAGTTCTGCCCGGAGGACGCCATTCGCATCAACCCTGCCGAATCAGAGTTTCTGGTGCGCTCGCCGTGGACGTTCCCCCAGGTAGAAGAGATTCACCAGAAGGCGCAGACCGGCGAGTATGGGCTGCGCGGCTTTGGCACGATGGGCTACGCGCCCAACTTTGACCACATCACTGTCGTGCCCTCCCAGATCGCCTCTGCCGCTCCTCGCGACAAGTATCGGGAGGAGTGTAACATGGAGGTGGTCATCGGCGAGGATACTTGCGAGAATCCGATGCGCCTGCACTATCCTTTCATCTTCCCTGCCATGTCGTTCGGCGCGCTCTCCAGAGAAGCCAGGATGGCACTCGATATTGGCGCTGCTCAGACAGGGATCAGCAACAACACTGGCGAAGGTGGGTTGCTGAAGGATGAAACCTGGTTGATCAAGGGTTACGAGAACGAAGAGCGGACACTGAAACGTTGGGAGCCGGGTGGCTACCTCGTCGTTCAGTGGTCCACTGGCCGCTGGGGCGTCTCGGCCGATTACGTCCGCGCGGGCGATGCGGTCGAGATCAAAATCGGCCAGGGGGCCAAGCCTGGCATGGGCGGCCACCTGCTGGGGGCCAAGGTCACCGAAGAGATAGCTGCCGTGCGCGGTATCCCCGTTGGCAGCGACGCGCTCTCTCCTTGCCGCTACTACGACGTGCAAGATCTGGAGGACATGAAGCGCATGGTTGCCTTTGTGCGCGACGTGACGGACTACAAGGTGCCGATTCTCTTCAAACTCGGCCCCAGCCGTCCCTACGAAGACATCAAAGCCTGTGTCGAGGTCGGAGCAGACGCTATCTCCATTGACGGGCTGGTGGGTGGCACCGGCGCTTCGCCAGCCATTGTCACCCAGGGCGTGGGCATCCCGACGGTGGCATTGATCCCGCCGGCCGTGCGGGCGCTGAAGGACATGGGCGTCCATCGCAAGGTCAAGCTCTTTGTCCTGGGAGGGATGCGCA
>Ga0180438_10003598_pt1 | contig 23238 bp, 15 predicted proteins | sample SS_ome_12_FD_132455 | JGI IMG/M metagenome (GOLD analysis project Ga0180438, IMG submission 132455) | Hypersaline lake sediment archaeal communities from the Salton Sea, California, USA - SS_3_D_2 metaG | ecosystem: Environmental > Aquatic > Non-marine Saline and Alkaline > Hypersaline >...
ACCAGATTTTGCGGTAGCATTGGGCAATACGCGCAATCAAACCGACTTGGAATGATTTCGTTTGCAAACGGAAGGTTCGCCGCAACCGGCGATGCCCAACGCGCCCGCTTCGTCATGCGCAACAAAACGACGAACGACACCGCCACCGAGCTTTTCCTCAACGGCTCAAGCGTCCGCCTCAACATCCCCAGCGGGAAAATCTTTGCCTTCACGATCAATATCTCTGGCGTAAAATCGGACGGCACCGCAGTCGCCCACTACCTGCGCCAGTATTGCCTGAAGAACGTCGCAGGCACAACCAGCGAAGTCTACGCGCCCGTGACTATCGGCACCGATAATGCCGCAGGAACAAGTATCGCATTGAGCGCAGACGACACGAACGACGCACTCAAGGTCGAAGTAACAGGCATCGCCGCCGAGACATGGCGCTGGGTTGCCTCGGTGGATGCAGTCGAAATCGAATTTGGAACATAAGCTATGAAAACATACGGAGTCATATTCGCAGATGGAACCAAGGAACTGATCAGCATCGTGCTGGATGAGAACGACGAGCCACGCATGGATACGCTGGCACCCTATCCCACGCCGGAAGACTGGGTGGAGCCACAGATCATCCCGCTGGTCAAACTACCAAAGCCCGCCGAAGGAGAGTGGACACCGAAGGTCGTCTGGTTCTCTGATCGCGTGGAGCGTCAATGGGAAGCAGTATGAGCCTAGCCTGCACAGGAGACAAGAACTGGGACACGCTGAACTACGAGCGGTATCTTACTATCGCCACGGCTATCGGCAACGATAATCCGTATAGCTTCGCGTGCTTCTCTGTGCTGAACGAGGCCCAGCAGAATCTGCTGATCAGCCAAACGATTGCGGCAGGATTCACCGGACCATACGCCACCGCCTTGCGCGGGCAGGCAAGCCGGATCACGGATGACACCATCGACATTGGCTCACAGGGCGTCTACCAACCAACTGGGCTGGTCGCAAATTTCGACACCCCCATGGCGGTAGGGATGAGCTTGGGAACCACAGATCAATTCGCGCTCAAGAATACAAGCGGCTCCACACGGGTCTTCCGCTTCTACGCAAGCTATGATGGCACGGCAGGGAACAACCAGATGCTTGGCATCAAGCTCGCAAAGAACGGAGTCTTGATTGACGAGACCGAGTGCCGCGCCTTCACCGGAAGCAACATCCAAGAAGGCAAGAACGTCACAAGCTGGCTCATCGAGATGGATGATGATGATGAGGTAGCAGTCTGGGTTGCAAACCATTCCGGCACGAATGATATTGTAATGAAGAGAGGAAGAATCCTCGCAACATCAGTAGACCAATGAGCGACCACCCTACCATGACAGGAATTATCGGAACCGCGACTAGCATCTCGGGGGTGTTGGTCTCCCTCCTCCCCCATATTGAAACAGGATTACGAATCTCGGGCGCAATCGTCGGCTTGGTGGCTGGCGTCTTGACATGCGTCTATATGTGGAAGAAGATACAGAACCTATGAAAATCGTAGACTACATCCTCAAGCGACTGAAAGAGAAATCAACGTGGGCTGGTATCACGACGATCTTGGCCCTTGTCGGGCTGAAGTTGGACCCCGATCAATTTGCCGCGATCAGCACGGCGGTCATCGGAATCATCGGGGCCATTGAAGTCTTTCGTCGGGAGAAGAAATGAACCATCGGGCACTCATTGCTCTGACAGCTTTATGCATGTTGGTAATCTTATTGCTAACTGGCTGCGAAACCTTGCGTTTTGGAATAGCGACAGACTTCGGGACATTCAGCTACGAAATCCCGACGAAGACGCTCCGAGACAAGTGAAGCCCAGTTATAAAGAAGTTATCCGCTCCACCCCTAACTTTTCCAAGGGGCGAGCGATAACTCCGAAGGCAGTGGTCCTCCACCATACTGCCGGTAGCTACGCAGGATCGGTATCGTGGTGCCTCAACCCAAAGAGCAGGGTGAGCTACCATTGTATCATTAAACGAGACGGAGAGCGCACAATCCTAGCAGAAGACAACAAGAGGACATGGCACGCGGGGAAGAGTAAGTGGAAGGGAAGGAACGACCTGAATAGCTGGAGCCTTGGGTTGGCATTTGAGGGGGATACCTACGAGGAACCACTCTCCAAGGCAATGATTGAATCCGCCATCGAGTATCTTCTCCCCAGAATGAAGAAACTATCGTTGACGATAAAGGATGTCACCGATCACCGCACGGTCAGTCCCGGCAGGAAGAATGACTTGAAACTGTCGGAATATGACAGATTCGTGCAAGAACTAAGAAAACATATATGAGCAAATGGCAATTCCGCGAAGCTAGTAGGAATGTGCATATCTTCGATGTGAACCTATCCAAGGTGGGGGATGAGCAATGGTTCCTACTCCAAAGCGATGTGCATTGGGACAACCCGCATTGCGATAGGAAGAAGCTCAAGAAGCACCTTGATCTGGCACTAAAGAGGAATGCCCCCGTGCTGGACTTCGGCGATTTCTTCTGTGCCATGCAGGGGAAGTATGACAAGAGGAGCAGTAAGAATGACATCCGGCCCGAACACCAGAACGGGAACTATCTGGATAGCTTGGTGAATACCGCGCATGATTATCTTAAAACTTATGCTAAACTCCTCACGTTGAGAGGTAACGGGAATCACGAATCTGCCATCAACAAGAATCACGAAACCGATCTCAATGAACGACTTGCAGAAAGATTGAGGGCAAGTGGAAGCCCTGCACGCAGGGGCGGCTACTCTGGCTACGTCCGCATCCAAGTGAGCGACAAATACCGCCAGCATGGATCAATCGTGCTGTGGTATTTCCACGGTAGCGGAGGAGGCGGCCCAGTCACCCGAGGCGTGATCCAAACCAATAGGCAAGCAGTCTACGTCTCGGATGCTGACATTGTTTGCACGGGCCATGTCCACGAAAGCTGGCAGGTCGCCGTCGAGAGGATCAAGCTCAACCACAAGAACAAGGTCGAGATCAAGCGGCAGTCCCATGTAAAGATCGCAGGCTACAAGGAAGAATATGGAGATGGATATGGGGGATGGCACATCGAGACAGGCAAGCCGCCGAAGCCCACGGGAGCATGGTGGCTACGGCTATACATACCGGAATATGGTAAGCTGAAAAAATCGGGACCGGAATATGAACTATTTGAGGCAAGATAAAATTTGCAATAGACAAATGAACCGCTATCGTTGACGATAAATACTACTATGGGAAACTGCTCCTCCACATCGAACTGCAATCCTTGCGGACCAAACTATTCCGCGATCAACCAGCTTGCCACCAAAGCAGGAGCCTACGCCCGCCAAGCCAATAGCTACTCGGTGGACGCACAGAACGCTTGGCTTGAGTTTAACGCCCTCTACCTCGGAGCATTCGCAGTAGCGCCCACAGTAGACAATGAAGGTGATCCGCTTCAAGTGGGAGCGTTGTATTGGAATAGTGTAAGCAGCGAGTTGTTCGCTTGGAATGGGACAGTATGGGTTGCAACCAACTTCAACGAGTTCACACCATTCTTGGCCACAGGAACCACCACGCCACGCAACCTTGTTACTCGGGAAGCTGATGTGGTCAATGTGAAGGACTTCGGCGCGGTCGGTGATGGTATCGTTGACGATACTGGCGCGATTCAGGCGGCTGCCAATACCGGAAAGAATGTCTATTTCCCATCTGGAAAATATTTAATCACAAGCACTATTACAATATCAACAAGAGGTCAGAAATTTTTTGGCGATACAAACATTGATGCAAGCACCGAAGCAACGATTGCAGGAACAATACCAACAGGATCAGTTATTCTTTGTAATTTAATAAATGCAACATCGTTTTTGGTTACACTTTCTCAAGTCCAATTTTGTGGAATTTCATTTTACGGATATACTAAAAGCAACAATAATAAATGTATTGTTTTTCAAATGAACGTTCCTTATGGAACTGAAAATTTCGATGGATACATAGATGGATGTCTTTTTCAAGAATTTGATGTTTGCGTTGAGTGCTATGGCAGGGCTATTACAGCAAAAAACAATATTTTCGTTGGATCAAATACTGGAATTGTTTTAGACTGGCCCTCAGTTGGAGCATCAACAAGCCCTCCATCACCGAGTAGTTTTGTTCCGCCATTAGGAAATAGGTCTTGCAGAATTACATCAAATAGATTTCACGCTATTGCAACACAAGCAATACTTTCTCAAAATACATCAGGGAATCCATCTGCATATTTAAGGTCTGCATTAATATCAGACAACATGGTTGATGTTGGGAATGGTGCAATATTCAAGGCAACTGGAGGGGTATATGGAACAATTTTCAATAATAACACAAGAGGATTTGGGAATATATCTCCATTTATTTTTGATGGAGGAATTATTGAAAATGTATCATTCACATCAAATTATCTTGGTGGAGTAAATGGGAGCTTAACGGACAGTCCATTTGCTGGTATTCAGTTTGTAAATTGCTCAACAATAAAAGACATAAGCATTAACGAAAATGTTTTTGCTGATATTGATGGGTATTGTTTAACATTCCAAGGTTCTGGAACCAATATATCTACAGTTTCATTCTCAAATAATGTTTGTTCAAACATTGGGCAAGATGGTCTATCTACAAGATCAATCATTTCTACAGATTTTGATATAGATGGATTTGTATTTTGCGGAAATATTGCAAAAACCTTTGCTCCGCCAACAATAATTAGATTTTCTTCTTCTTCATATACATTAAGCAATGCAAGAATATTTAATAACATTGTAGACACAAGCAAGCTATTTATAAGCGGAGTTACATACGGATCAAATGTATCTATAGAAAATGGCAACGGAAATTTTGGATTAAATACAAATCCATCGACAAATGTCACAATAAATGGGACAACATCCTTGCCAATAAACGCCAGAAGGGATGGGTCTTCAGCTGCTGTCGGAATTAGATATGTTAATTCGTTAGGCGATATAGATATTTTTGCTGAACCTAGCGGGGCGCAATCTGGATCATTTACACCGGGATCAGACAATCTAGTTGATCTTGGTTCAGCAGCATTCTCATGGAAAGACTTGTTCTACGATGGAGCAGTCAATCCGTCTGACGATAGGCTTAAAACATATCTTACTATTGAAGATGCCGAAAAAGCGGCTGCATTGGAAATCAAAGCCAACATCAGAAAGTTCAAATTCAATAGTGCAATTGCAAAGAAGGGTGATGGGGCGCGAATCCATTGGGGTGTATCTGCCCAGCAGGTAGCAGACATCATGCGCTCACACGGGTTAGACCCAGACAGATATAGCTTCTATTGCTATGATGAATGGGATGAGATTCCAGAAGAGGTAGATTCTGATGGCAATGTTATCAGAGAAAAGGTTCCCGCTGGAAATAAATATGGAATCAAATACACGGAACTTATCGCATTTATTTTAGGAGCAATATGAAAAACTTTGAAGATTGGTATTCAGTTACAGGATGGAAATATTGCAAGAACAAGGAAATCGCGTATAAGATTTGGGTTTCAATTAAGCTCCAATAATGCCAACAGAAGGATCAGTATTTGATAATTATGAAACTAGAATTCAACGAACAGCAATTGGCGGTCCTTAACGCAGCCCTTGTGGAACTTCCATTCCGCGTGGCAGCGCCGGTCATCCAGCATATCAACAACCAAATCGCGGAGCAACGCGCATTAGAGTTTGACGCTCGCCGCGAAACAGCCGAGAATCACCCACAAGTATGAGTAATTGTATCCCATGCCCGCCTTGCGAAGGCGACGAACCGCTCGTCTGCGAGCCATACGGAACCGTAACCACAGGCAACCGCATTCTGGTGGAAGACGATGCGTTCTGCACGAAGACGCTGACCAACCCGTCTGTTCCAGCAACATTGGTGTGGGACAATGGGATCAAGTGGGAAACGCCGGGGACCGTAGGGTTCGATGAGTTTACTGATTACACCGCCACAGGAACAACCGAAGCTAGGAATCTTGTAACGAGGTCATCCGACTATATCAATGTGCTGGATTTCGGGGCAGACCAAACCGGGACCGCAGATAGTTCCCCCGCCTTCCAAGCGGCAGTCAACGCTTGCGGGACATCTGGGGTTGTTAATATTCCGAGAGGCATATATCGCTTGAATTCAAATGTGTCGTCCGGCTCAAAAGCAATATCATTCAACATTGATGCTGATGTGACCTTTACTGGCGGAGGTCAAATTTTGGACCCGGCGCTATATGGATACTTCTACAATGGGAATATCCAAGACAGTCCGACATCGCGCATTGTTGGAACGAGTTCCTCCCCAGTAAATAATTCCGCAGCCTCTGCGGCATTCACGAAGCATTCCAGCCTTGGGGCATCCGGCACATTCCAAAACCCGGCATTGTTTGCGGTTGGATACAAATACAGCACGGCAGTCACATCCCGCGTGCAGGGAATCTACGCAGAGGCAATTGACAAGGCTGGTGCATTTGGAACCTTTGTCGAGGGCGGAAGGTTCTCTGGAATCGTTGACTCTGGATACAATAATAGGGGAGACGCCTATGGAATTATTGCGTATGCCCAAGCTGGAACCTCTCCGGCAGATACGCCTAATGGTTCTTACTGCGTTGCGGCGGAGGGTGAAATTCAATGGTGGCACCAAACCCCAAGGCCAGCGATTAGGAGCCTAAACCCAAATAATTTCTCAAGTGCCTTTGTTGCAACCAACAGGACTATTGGAAGCACAGAGGGTGACGCAGCGTTCATGGTCAATCCATTCACGGATGTTGGGTGGAAGGGCGGCTTTATCGTTCCCGATAGCGTGGGGGCGGCTCAAGTGACCGATGCAGCTTTCGGATGCTACCAGCAAAATATTGCTTACGGGTTGGACTTGGCGCAGGGATCGTATTCATTCGCCGCCATCTCGATTCCAAACAATACCGCGATCCGCGCATACAACGCCGCCGGGACATCGGAAGAAAACATTCTTACACTCAATGGGATTGATGTTCTGTCGGTTGGCATTGATACGAATGTTGCCCATGTCCAAACTAAAAACCTATTACCATCCGCCGGGAACACATGGTTGCTTGGATCAAATCCAGCCCCATGGCAGAACATCTATTCAAACAACCCGCTCAATGTGGTGTCGGATGCAAGGCTGAAGAAAGACATTGAGGACTGCGATCTCGGATTGGACTTCATCAAGGAACTTCGCCCGGTCAGCTACAAGTTCATTGAGGGCAGTAAGAATGCCGTCAAGTTTGAGAACGGTGAAGTTACTGAAACCGAATCCATTCCCGGCGTCCGCACGCATTATGGCTTGCTTGCTCAAGATGTGAGGGATGTTCTCGGTAAGTTCAACTTGGATGGCAATAGCTTTGCTGGATGGAACTTGGCAGACAAGGATGATCCGGAGAGCGCCCAGTCGTTGCGCTACGAGTCTTTTATCTCGCCAATTATCAAAGCGATCAAAGAGATTGCACAGAAGGTTGAGGAAATTGAATCCAAACTTAACTAATTATGTCTTGCTGCAAAACATACGATCCCTGCCTTGATGGCAAGCTGAACCAAATCGGAAGCTACGCCTCTGCCGCTAGACAGAGCGCAACAAGTGCCGCAGCAAGCGAGGCCGCTGCGGATGCTGACGCCGCCGCCGCCGCAGCCAGCGCAACCCAAACAAACAACTACCTAACGCAAGTAACAAACATCTTTGAGAACTTTGACGAGCGTTATCTTGGATCGAAAAGCGTTCCGCCTACGGTAGACAATCAAGGAAACCCCCTACAAGAAGGGGCGATGTATTGGAACTCGGTAAGCAATGGGTTGTTTATTTGGGACGGATCGGTGTGGGTGGCTCTGCCTACTGGATTTGATGAGTTCACAAACTTCCTTGCAACTGGAACTACGTTCGCCCGCAACCTTGTTACTCGGGAAGCTGATGTAGTGAATGTAAGGGACTTCGGCGCGGTCGGTGATGGCGTTACGGATGATACTGCCGCGATTCAAGCGGCGATTATTACATCTGATTTTATTTTTATTCCAAAAGGAATTTATTTTATTAACACAAATCTAACAATACCACAAAATGTAACATTTGAATTTGTTAATGGAGCAAAGTTTCTTTTAGGTGCTGGAAAAACAATCACATGGAATGGAGGAATTATTGCTGGTGATTACCAAGAGATTTTTTCTGGAGATTTGATTCAATCATCATTTATTCCAAATTCAGTAATTCCATATACATTCGGAATACAAGGGAATCCTAAAATAAAATATAGCACACCATTTTGGTTTGGAGCAAAAGCAGATTACGATCCAATTTCTAATATTGGAACTGATGACAGAATTGCTATTGTTTGCGCTCAATACTTTGGGAAAACAACATATTTCCCATCTGGATCATATAAAATAGTAGGGAATATAAATGAAAAAAGGTCTAACACATATATGTATGGTGCAGGTGCATCATCTAAAATTTACCAAAGAGATACAGGCCCATCAGGAACTGGAGCATTGATTAATATTGGAGGTAACAATGGTGGCGTTGGTATTGAATATGCAATCATTGAAAATATATGGGCAGACTGCGATCAGTTAACGAATGAAAACATGATTGGCATTGGTTCTGACGCAATTGGATTCGCCCGAAAATGTAAAGTTGATATTACAGGAGGAAATTCTGGTAGAGCAGCGGCAACAATGCAGGGGAATGTAACGGAATGTTATATTAATCTTATTGCAGAAGACGCTGTTACAGAACTTTCAGCATCAGGAAGATATGCGGCATCAATCGAAAGCACATTTGGAACTCCAAGCACCATAAGAAGCAATAAAATAGATATTGTTATTAATTCATCAGTTCAAAATGGTGCTACAATTTATGATGCTGAAGATTGTGAAATAAACTTCTTATGTAAAAATATTATTGGTGATCCAGCTATAGGAGAAGGAACACTTGTAAGATTAAGGGGTATTGGTAGAGGCAATAAAATAAACGCTATTGCTGAAGAAATTAATAACAGATTAATTTCATCTGAGGCAACTCATGTTGATTTTATTGTAAATGCACAATGTAAAATTGTAAAGTCAGATTTATCTTCAGTTGTTTATCCGTATCAAATCAATGGAATTAATGGGAAAGTAAATATAATTATTCAAGATCATCAAGATGATGGTTCGGGAGAAATTAATGGGACTGGAATTGAAGCAAATATATCAATTAAAGCTAATTCTAATACAACACTTGCTCCTATTGATATAACTGGAGATTATTGCGAAGTTAGACCGAATGTAGAGGGAACATCTTGCACAAATGGAGTTATTCTTGTTCGAGGAAATGGCAACAAAGTAATTGGTGGATATGTAAAAAGAGGAACAGGATTAAAAGGAGTAAGAATTTTAGGAACAGATTCCCAATGTATTGGAACAACTGTATTGGGCGATGGAATTGAAGCTATCAGAGTTGAATCTTCTGCTGTTCGCCCTATCGTCACAAGCAATTCTCTTATAGGCTCATCTCCAACAATAGTGACAATTTTTTCTGGCTCATCTTCTGGATGTATTGCAAACAATACAAATGATACAGGAACATCTACTGGAAAAATGATTAGAATTGGAAATTACGCATTATGGACTGATGCGACTGGAGATTTAAGAATTATCAATGGAACTCCAACATCAGACACAGATGGAACTGTTGTAGGGACGCAATCATAATAAATGCCAACAGAAGGATCAGTATTTGATGGATTTACTAGTATCGTAGCACAAGACGCCGATACTCATCCTTCTTATCTGCCAGAGTTCTATGTAGCCGAGTCGGTGAATCGGACCTTTAGGGGAGGAGTAAACCGCACTAGACCAGCTATTAGGTGGCTGGAGCTTTACCCCGGCGAGGAAGAATCACCGACTATCGTTGACGATATTCAGAACGGGAACTTCCAAGGGAGCTACCCGTATCGTGCTACCAACTACGAGACGAGCGACGGGCTACTCTTGTCGGTGTCCGGCGTGATCTACTTCATCCGCATCGTGAACAATGTCGGGTATTGCTACGAGATACCAAGGGACAATACCACATTCACTACTTGGAACGACCCAAGCCTAATGCACACATGGTTCGTGCAGGCCGAGGATCGGGTCTACATCCAGAACGGGTATCAGGCGGCTATTGCATGGGATGGGAATATCAATAGCCCAGCGAAGAGGCTGAACCCATTCTTGCAGCAGATGCCGATTGGCACGCTGATGGAGTATGCCTTCGGGCGGGTCTTCGTGAGCGACCGATTCAACCAAATCTACGCATCGGACATCATCTTCGGCAACGGTTTTACCGATACGAGCAACACCGAGAACTTCACGGAGATTACCTACTGGGCAGAAGGTGGAGCATTCGCCACTCCAAGCACGATGGGGAACATCACGGCAATGAAAGTGATGCCATACATCGGCGGCAACCTGCGCGGGCAGGGAGAGCTTGTGGTCCTCACAGAGAACGGAGCCTTCTCGATGGATGTGGGCCTTCCCCGCTCAGTCTGGAACAGCCAACAGGTTCAGCGCATCTCGCTGCTGGGTCGGGGCTGCACCTCTCCATATGTGGCATTAGCGAATAGTGAATTGTGGTTCCGCTCCCACGATGGTTGGGCATTCTACTCCAACAGCCAATCCGAGTTCGGGCGATACTTCTCCATGAGGAAGCTCTCTAGGGAGGTGAATAAATGGGTTGGCAGAGACACGCCTTGGCTGCGTCAGTTTGCAAGCACAATGTTCTTCGACAACTATCTGATCAGCACAGTAGCCCCAGAGACGCAGAGAACCGACGCCCCCGGCTTGAACCGCTACCACAGGGGTATGGTTGTGCTGGACCTAGACAACTCCTCTAGCCCCGCGCCGGATGCGAACCTCTCTTTCCGCTGGAATGGGGTGTGGTCAGGCGTCCGACCCACTCAATGTCTCGCCGCCCAGATCAACAGCGATAAGAGGGGATTCATCTGGAGCTTCGATCAAGACGCCAAGAATAGGCTCTACGAGATCACCACAAACAACCAAGACGATTACGGTCCCACGGGAACCTCGCCGATCAAGAGCTTCTTCATCTCTGGCAGGTATGACTTCAACCGCAGCGGGGCTACCAACAAGTTCCAAAGGAAGAAGCTGACCGGAGGAGAGATGTGGATGAGTGAGATACCCGGCACGGTGGGTAGCCAAGTCGAGTATCGGAGCGATTCGTATCCTTGCTGGTCGGAGCTAAAGGTTCCAACAGAATACGGATGCAATCCCTGTGTCCCGCAGGTGGAATCATGCACCCCGCTCCGTAGTGGTAATCGCTACAAACGCTACAAGTTCACCACCCCAAATCCCCAAGAGTGCAATGATATCGCAGGAATCCCATCGGTGGAGGGAAGCGAGTTCCAACTGAAGGTAAACTTGGAAGGAACCGCCACAGTAGATCGGGTGAGGATCATGGCGAACATCAAGGATGGGGCCATGAATACGGTGGGTGACTGCCCCGAAGATGATGAAGAGTGCAGCAAATTTCTCTGTTGCCAAGAAAGATATTACGATTATTCTATAACTTAAATGGACAATCAGCAAAGCAGTCCTCAAATTATCTTTCCCAATGTCCCAAGCGACTTCTGTCCTACTGGGGATTGGAGCCAAGTGCTTCAGCAGTTTATTGATACGGTGCTGGCTAATGGCACGATCAATGTGCCGGGGCTTGGCGATGTAACGCCCGCCGAGATTACCGCCATCAACAACCAACTCTCCTCTCAACAGCTTGAGATTGATGCGCTGGACACTCGCTTAGTTACCGCTGAAAACGAGATCGACGCGCTCCAAGCTGGACTTGTTACAGTTAGGACCGGAACGGTGTCGGTCCCCGCTGGGAATAGCACATTGAATATTACTTTCACGGCACTCCCCGGCACGGATTACGGAGTATCAATTATTCCTGTAGGAACCTCGACAAGTCGTGCTACTATGGGAAGCTATGTATTGCAAGCAGGCCAAACGACCACAGGATTCACGCTTCTTGTGGAAGACAACCCTGCCACAGTAACCACTCTGCGGTGGACAGCAATTCACACCGCCTAAACCACAAAACCAGAAAAACCAAAACTATGTTAAAAGGAACAGACCCCAAGTTGATGAGCGGTGGTGCCCCCACTCGCGGCAAAATCCAAGAAGGTATGGGCAACAAACCCAACCTCGGCACCAAGTCGGCTACTGCCTACTCTGCCAAGCCCCTTCCCACGGTCGGGAAGATGATGAAGTAACTATCGTCAACGATAATGCCCCTCACCCTTGAACAGATGGTCGAGGAAGTGAAGGGTGCGGTTGGCGATAGCGGCACTTGCAGCTACGACTTAGCCAAGACCTACATCAATCGCGCTCGACGCCTCCTTTGGGACAAGCGAGAGTGGAATGCGACCAGCGAATACGTGTGTATTTGCTGCGTTGAGTGCTGCTTCACGCTACCCCCGCGCTATAGCCAGATACGGGCGGCATGGGTGAACAACGACGCGGCGAGCTTGTCGGATGAGTGGTATAACCTGACACCGAATGCGAAGTTCGTGTGGCAGAACAGTTGCCATAGGCAGATCATCGAGGTGGGTGGAAAGCATGTTGTCTTCCGCGATTACAGGACTCGCCCCTACCAGATCGCCGTGCTGGCGGAGAACATCGAGGATGTGGGAGTAGAGATCAGCTTTGAAGCCTACGACGAGTATGGTAGCTACAACCAAGCCACGGTAACAACTGTAGCAAGCCCCGACCTCGCCAAGACGGAGCGCACCTATACTGGTATCAGGGCAGTTAGCAAGCCCAAGACAAAGGGTAGGATCAGAGTGTATGCCTACGATCCTGTGCTGGAGATCAGCACGCTTATCTCGATCTACCAACCTCAGGACTCCAACCCAAGCTGGCGTCGATTCAAGGCACCGAAGGGGTGCAATTGCATTACACTCTATGCATCCAAGACATACGCTGATCTTGATGATCCTAATGAGCTAGTCGAGTTCACGCCGGAAGCCATGTATTTCGCGGTTCTGGCGATTAACTCCAAGGAAAACCGCAAAGGTAATGAGTATCTAGGCAATCTCGGGCTGGCAATCGCGGAGGAGGAGAAGGCTATGGAGAGCGACGAGATTCCCACAGCGAGTCCGCCGAGGTTCATCGACTACCGCAGGCCGGACAACCTGATCCACGATACCTTCGTCTCCCCCAGAACGAATGATTACTTCTATTGGCCATGACAATAACACTACAAAACAAGATCGACGCATTGAGCGTGGAAGGATTCGGAGACCCCGATGACTTCTTGAATCAATGCGATGTCGAGATTCTGAAGATGCCGCCGAGGGAATGTCCGGTGACGCACAGGTTCACGCCGGGGCTTTATATCAGAGAGATATTCATGCCGAAGAATACGATTCTGACCAGCCTGCTCCATCTGACCACCCATCCCTACTTCATCATGCAGGGAGAATTATCGGTGTGGCACAAGGGAATCCAGATTCAAAGAATCAAAGCTCCCTACACGGGTATCACGGAGGCCGGGACGCGGAGGCTCTTATTCATCCACGAAGATACTATTTGGACAACCTGCCATGTTACTGATTTAACTGATCCGGATGAGATCATCGAGTCGATTACTTCAAATGACTTCAATCCTTTAGTGGACAAAACCACTCCCCGACTTAATAGTTGGAGACACAACCGCAACCAAATTAAGGATTCGCAATGCTAGACTCATTTATCGAAGACCGCTATAGCAAGAGAAGCAGACCAATATTCCATAGCTCTGGGTTTGCTATTGCTGCTGGCGTGGTGGGAGTAGGTGCGGCGGCGGCGAGTGCGGGCATCAGTATGAGTGCGGCGGATAGGGCGGCGAAGGCTCAGTCTGCTGCTGGGAGGAAGCTCCAAAAGAAAACCGCTGAAGCAACGAGTGCTTATGAGAGAAGGTTGAGGAGAGCAACGCGCAAATTCACTAGGCAGCAGAACAAACTTCGCAGGGAAGTTGAAGCAATTGACCCCACAATCAATATTCCTCCTTACGATCTGCAAGGCGCAACGGCAGAAGGCATTGAGGCTGCGAACAAGATTACCGCAAATACTCTTCAGCAACTTGAGAGGGTAGCCCCCGGCAGCACCGAAGCTAGGCAGCAGGTTGGTAGTATCATTGGAAGCTATTTGAGGGGAGAGGTTCCGCAAGATGTGCAGGAGCAGACCATGCGGATGATTGCCGAGCGAGGTGGGGCAGGATTTAATATTGCCACGGCAGGCAGAGGGATGGGACCGCAAGCGCCTCAAGCCGATCTCGCCAGAAGCCTTGGCCTTACTTCCTTGCAGTTGCAACAGACGGGCATCAACGCAGCGCAGAGTTGGCAGCAGATGGCCGGTCAATTCATCCAGTCTCCCACCCAAATGATGGCACTCGGCCTGCAAGGTCGAGGCCAAGATATCAATGTCGCTCAGGCCAACATCGCCAACCAATTCCGCAGGGCTGGAGCGTTGAGCGGGATTACCTCTGATATTTACGGAGCGCAGACAGGGATGGCGCAAACACTCTACGGGGCGCAGACTGGGCAGGCGCAGCAAGCATACCAAACCTCGCAACAGAATATTGCTGCTACAGAAAGGGCGCGAGGAGAAATTGGAAGAGGCATTCAAGAAACCGGAGAAGCATTATCTGGCGCATTGGCTGGAGTATCGTATTCCAAGATAGCGCAGATGCGTGCCGGAGGTGGCGGCGGCATTGGCCCCGGCGGATTCAACTACGAACAAGCCTATGGGCCAGCTACATACGGAACCGCTGCGCCGGGCTTTGGCAACTTTGACTACGGAGTATAGCGACTATGGCTGAATCATACGGAACCCGCATTGCAAACAATCTAATGATGCTCGGCAGAGATGTCGGCGCAGCTTTGGCATACCAACAAGACCAGCGCGAGGCCGCAGCCCAGCTACCATTCATGCAGGAAGCCATGAAGGGTGCCATGAACAAGATCAACGCTGGCGATGTATCTGGCGGGTATATGGAAGCAATGATGGCGCTTCCGCTGGGTAGCCAGAATCCTATTGTGGCATCGGCTGCGGAGAATTATTTCAATGGATTGCAGCAGGCGGCGGAGTTCAAGCAAAGCTCTATATGGAATCAATTGCAGCGCGATCAGATGATGAGGCGTGGAAGAGGAGTAGATTTTGAAACAGAGGTGGTCTACGAAACGCCCACAGCAGAACAGATGGCCGATCCGAACTACCGCCCAATTGCTAGAATCGTGCCAAAATCGACGGGTGGAGCCGCGCCAATCACGCCAATGGGTGACTTGAGCTTAAGAGAACAAGCCCTAGAAATAGATAGGCAGACGCCCCTCCCTAGTCTTGATGTTGATTTCACAGAAACATTAGCGGAGACGGATATGGGCGATCAAGGTGGCGGACGATTTGAATTTGGTTGGAGCTATCAAGAGGGATACCGCCCGACCGCCGACCGGCGCAAATCATTTGAAAAGGAATACAACGACTTCCTCAACGCTCCCGTTGAAGAGCAGGAAAAAATAAAGGAACAAGCTCAAGTTCCTCAAGAAAGTGTTCCGGAAGGAAAACAAATGATTCCATTCCGAATGGCGCTTAATCCGGATATTGTAGGAATTGTTGGGCCGAAAAGCTCTGTTGAAGTAGAGAAGATTACACAGGTATTCAAGAATGGAAGCCAAGAAGATCGTCGGGATTTAATAAAGAAAGACCCTCTTGCAGCAACGATCAATGATCTACAGAAGGCTGATAGCATTATTTCAAGCAACAACACATTGCTAAATGTCCACAGGCAGATTGACGGCAATTATTCTAGGGTCACAACGGAAAGGGAATTTATATCGGAAGACCCTAAAAATGATCAATTCAAAATCTTTATTGATGGAAGCGAATTGCCAGATTTAATAACAGACGCCAATGGAGCGGAGGCTATAGGAATAATGAAAGCCAAAGATGTCGCCGCTCTGACGGGCAAGTATGGTTTCGTCACAGGTCAGCCCGCCGAAGCCCCAGTGGAAGGTGCGCCCAAAACAATCGCAGAGAGAGTCCGCTCCCAGTTTGGAGAAGCACAGCAACCAGCCCCTGCCGCCGAGGCTCCGGCAACCCCAACTAGAGAGCTTACGCTTGCTGAACAAATATCCGCCACGGCATCTGCTCCAGCGCAACCCGCTGCGCCAGCGCCAAGAACCCCAATAAAATCCCGGCGAAGGGGTGCTTCGGTCGCTAGGGCATCGCAACAACTAAACAAAGAGCGCGATGAATTGCGTAGTGCTTTATATGATTTTACTCGCAGAGGAGAGGTTTTAGGCTTGAAGCGAGGGCTTGATCCAGAAAATCCAGTAGTCAAGCGCGGCATTGAAAGACTAAAAGAAATTGAAAAAGAGTTGTCTTCATTGTAAAGAAAAGAGATGAATTTCACCTTTGAAGACCTCAAAGCCCTCCGCTCGGAAGGCTATACGGATGACCAGATAGCTTCTGTTCTTCAAGAGGAAGACCCAAGTATCGGCGATGTGATCAAAGAAGGATATACTCTTGATCAGGTTACCTCTGTTATTTCAGGACAACCAATTCCAGAATCCGCGCCTCAAGAGTTCTTCAGCTTTGAAGATGCGGTATCGGCGATAGGCACGATACCTGAGGCTTTGGCGGTTGGCATCCCTGCTGCATTCCAAAAACTTGTAACCGGACTTGAGATTCCAGAAGAATCCGAAGCTATCGAGAGTGAGATGGCATTCCAAGATAGGATGCAGCAAGAGCAGGCGGACCGTGAAGCGTCTGGCAAGGCAACTGTATTTGGCTCTGCTATACGCGAGGCCGCTCCCAGCCTTGGATTTAGCGTGGCATCAATGGGCGCAGCAATCCCTGCGGGGATTGGTGGCGCTATTGCTGGCGGTCCTGCGGCTAAAATCACAGGACCAGCGGCGGCAATGGCGGCATCTGGAACAGTAGCCTATCGCATGGCTGGCTCCGATCTGATGTATCGGGCCTACAAACAGCTTGAGGAGAAGAAAGGATCGCCACTTACAGATGAAGAGAAAGCAGAGTTTTACAAAACAATTCTTCCTATCGCACAGAACGCCGCATTATGGGAGGCTGGGCCGGAAGCAGTAAGCAATGCCATATCTATTGGCGTAGGTAAGTTTGTGTTTGGATTCGGCAAGGGCGCTGCAAAGCAGGTTGTCAATGAATCCATCGAGGCAGCAAACAAGACCCTAACCCGCAAGATTGCGGAGAAGAGTGCTGCCATAGCAGGCGGTGTTGGGGCTGAATTGGGAACGGAAACCATAACGGCAATAGGGCAGTTCCCGCAAGAAGCCAAGGTTCAGCAGTTCGTGGAGACTGGAAGCACAGAAGGTGCGCCCACGGAATATCCCGGCGGGGTGGCGCAGGCAGCGAAAGACGTAGCTCCAGCCACATTAGCGTTGTCTGGAATGATGCTTGGTGCTGGCGGTGGCGTGAAGCTCGCCACACTTCCTTTCCGCAGGCAGAAGTCTCCAGAGCAGATCGAGGAAGATAATATCAATCTTGAGGCCGAAAGGGTGTCGAGAGAGCTTTCCGTTGGCGAGACAGACGAAGAGACGAAGGGTATCGTCGCCTCGCTCAACACCGCTAGGGACAATCTCTCCGCAAAGAAAGAAGTCTACACCGCGCTAGAGCCTACCGATCCCGCCGCAGAATCCCTTGGTCTGGAGATTCGCCAGATGGAGCGGGATGTGGCGATGCTGGATGCGGAACTACGCAAGAGGACTGGCGAACCCCTCGCCCAAGCAGAGGCACAGCAAGCAGAGATTGCCCGTGGGTTGGAGGAGCCAGTATCGGCAACGATAACGCAAGAGCAAAGGGTGACCGATCTTCGTGCCGTATCGGAGAATACCGCTACACCGGAGCAGATCGCGTCTCTCTCGCAAGCTGGGTTGGTCGATGTGATCAAAGGCCAGCCCGTCGTTAACGAGGACGGAGAGGCTGTCCTCGCGCAAGCACAGGCTCCCCTGCCGAGACTTACGCCGGAAGAAAGGGTCGCGGAGATCGAGGGTGAAGCTCCGGTCGCACCTACTATCAGAGAAGAACCGCAAGTTTCTCCAATGATAGGCGAGGAGCCAACTCAACCTGCGCCAGCGGAGGGGGTAACACCAGCGCCGGAACCCGCCGCCGCACCCACACCAGAAGCAGCGCCTGCCGCCCCATCAGGCATCGCAGCAGGCAACCGTGTAAGAGCAGGCCGCTCACCCCAGACCTACGTAGTAGAAGAGGTGCTTGAGTCTACCCCGCAAGAAGCGGAGCTTGGAGAACAATACTTCACCATCCGCAACGAGAGGACGGGAGAATTGCAGACGGTTGAGCAAAAGGATATCAAGCCCGTAAGGGAAAGGCGCGAGGCGGCAGTAGAAGAAGAAGTCCAGCCCGTCCCCGCAGAGGAGCAATACACACCCAAGCAAGCGCAGAGTGCGTTGAAGAAACTTTTCGGTCGCAAAATCCCGGATCGCATCAAGATCATCAACGACCCGGAGAATAAGAACAAAGCTGGATACTATGTAGATAACGGAGAAATTGAACTCAACCTCGCTTATCTTGAGAAGACCGACAACTTGGAGGACATCATCACCCACGAAATCGGTCACTTCATTTACTCCGACCCCGAGTTTCAAGAGGCATTCCAATCATTCTGGGAATCAATTCCGGATGACAAGAAGAAGAACATCACCAATTACGTTAAGTCTGCCTACAGCGAGAGGACTGGCGAGGTGCAGATTGAGGAGGCGCAGGTCATTGCCTTTGAGAAGATCATTGCCCGCAGCAAGCGCAGCGTGAATTGGTGGACGAAGCTCAAGGACATCATCAATCGCGCCATCAACCGCATCTTTGGAACTGATTTCGAGGTATCCGACCAAGGCGCTATGGCAGTCTTGGCTGCGGGCATCAAGCGATACGGTAGCGGGGAGAGGATCATCCGCGAGACGAAGAAGCTACCAGAGGGTAGCGATATCCGCAGAATGGCTGCGGAGCCACGGAGAGAGCAAGAGGCTGGAATCAAGAATATCGGTAAGATTATTGATACGCCGGTGGGCATCAACCGCCGCACCGAGGAAGTGATCCGCAGGGATGTGTTCAATTCTGATGAAGTAAACCCAGAGCAAACCGCAAAGGCATACGATCTGATTGATCGGTTGAGCCGTGATCCAAAAGAGGCGAACAACTACGCCGACGAGATCAATGAACTCACTAGGAAAGAACTCTCTGCTGAAGAGAACAGAGAGGTTGCACAGACAATTGGCGCGGTGAAACTCGGAAATGAACTCTTCAAATATGCGGTGAATCTCGCTGGCAAGGGGGATATCCGAATGCTCCAACTTCTCACCGAGCGGTTCAATGATTTGGCCACAGGCGCAGGAGGGGTTGGGCAAGACGCACGCAATTTGCAAGCCCGCCAAAACCTAGCAAGCTGGGTAAAGCGTGCCGCTGAAAGCCAGAAGACAGGCATCGTCAATGCGGTTGCCATTCAAATCTACGGACCTCAAGCCACTCAAGAACAGATCGACGCGATCCGTGATGCGGTGAATGCGGTGAACAAGACGAAGGTGGAGGATGCCGACGCTATCTACACCGACCTAGAGGAGACGGGTAGCCGCACCGGCGTCGAGATTCGCAAGGCGGTAGAGAAGGCGATGGACAAGGCGGACGCTTCCAGCAAAGACCCGTGGGTGATGGCGCTGGAGATCGTAAAGGCTATCGAGGGATTCCAGAAGTTCACCTATGAAGGACTGACCATATCTGTTCCGCAGAACATCAAGAACCTTGTTAGCAAGAACCTCGCCAACTACCGCAAGAAGATGAAGACCAAGGGAGCGGACGGGTTGGAGAAGACATTCTGGAAAACGATGTCTGACCAAGAGGACAAGATGGGGCCGCTTGGTGAGGTGGACATGGCGGTGGGCAGGAACTTGGCTGGCATCGTGAAGGATACGCTGATCAAGCTGGGGCTGAAGGGTGAGCCGCCGGATACCAAGATGACTTTGATCGAGCAGGTTGCCAACATCCTCTCCAACAACGAACTATCCACAGACCGCATGGCAGAGGCGGACAAGCGAATCTCGGAAGAGATAGCGGCACGCCGGGGGCAAGAGGTTTCTGATGCGGAAGATGCCAATGCTAGCCCGGAGGTCATAGACGCTATCGAAGCCAAGTGGGAGGGTATCCAACAAGCATGGGATGAATCCATGTCCCGTCAGATGGACATCCCGATCAGCGATGCCACGCTCCGCCGACTAATTAGCAATGAACTGAAGGAAGATAATACAACCATCTCGCAATTCGTGAAAGAGGTTGGTGACGATATTGCCATCTCCAACGCAAGGAAGGGAACCATCATTAACAAGATCATCTCCAAGCTCAATGGTCTGAATGAGGATGGGTCTACCAAGCGCGACTACACCAAGCTAGAAGAGTTTCTTTCCAGTCAATTTGACCAAATGGTTTCCAACCAGAAGCTCAAGAACCGAATGCGTTCTGCGGTCAAGAAGGTGGCGAAGGAGGCTGATCCCAACAAGCAGGCGGAGCGCCAAATTGAGCGCCTTGCCGAACTCCAAAGCGATGTCCAGAGGTGGCCGCAAAAGAGGGAAGACAAGGTTCGTGATATTGTTTCCCAAGATTTACGAAACAAGCTGGACTTGGGGTTGAGGGTCGCAGACAAAATCAAGCGCAACTGGAAGCCTGTGCTTGTAGACAGGTTGGTCAATGCTGGTGTCGATCAAAGCACGGCTGGCATTCTCGCCGACATTGTGTGGAGGCAGCATGAGATCAACTATCTCAACAGGAAGATGGCGCAGGTCGAGCGTGCCGTGACCAGAGGCAGCTTGGCCCCGATCATTGATGCGATCAAGAACACCCCGCTCGCCCAGCAACAAGACCCAGCGTGGAAGAGGAAGGTCGCCTACGATTATCTGATCAACGCAGGACTGGATGCAAAGACTGCCGGACGATTGGCAGACCTCATGGATGCCACGCTCCAGAAGGTTCTCGCCGCCGCGCAGGCCAAGGCATTTGAGGACACGCTTAAAGGCAAGCTAGGTGATCAACGCTCCCGCCGTGGGATGGAGAAGTTCTTGAGGGCAATCCGAACCGGGGCAATCGACCCGACCAAGAATATAACAAGCGAGATCGCCGCCGCCAATGGGTGGACAGGGTTCACAAGCGAGCAATACGCCCGCCTCTCCGAACTGGATTCTATCGTCAACGATAAAACGAAAACCGAGTTGGAGCTTGCTACCGCCTACAAGGAGATTCAAGACATCCTAGCGGACGCAAAGCTACAACCAAGGGTGAGGGAGGCATTGGCTGCATACTACACGGCGAACGCATTGTCTGGCATCCCGACCGCAACGGTTAACATCTTCTCCCCAATTGGATTCTCCCTCCGCAATCTAATGACGGACACGATGAAGAATCTGGCGACCAACCCCGCCGCATTGCCAACGACCTTCGACACCTTCGTGTCTAGCTGGAAGACCTACTTCTCGGAGATGGCATTCAGCTTCAAGAACAATGTTCAGCGTCGAGGCGTGGTGGAATACCTTTCCAACGACGATGTTCTCCTTCGCCTCTACAACAAGGGCAAGAAGCAATGGCAGCAAGGTCAGCGGGCGGAGGGAATGAAGAATATGATTGTCGGCATGATGGAGTATGTCGGCAGGATGTTAAAGGCTTTGGATGAGGGAGCGGTGTCCGTGCTGGAGCAGCAGGGGCTGACCCGCTATGCCATGGATGCCATGCAAAAGGCGGGAATCCCAGCAAAGGACGCTAGGGCCGCAGCCAATGCTGTCCTCTCCCAAAAGCAGGCATTCATTGAGGAGATGGTGGCGAAGGGAGTGAACAAGACGCAAGCGAGAGCAATGTCCGACGATGTGTTCCGCTCTGCGTGGGTTGAGGCGCTGACCAACTTTGAGATTCCAAGCCAGCAGGTTCTAAACGCCTCGCTCAACGACGCCTTGGCATCCATCGGAAGGATCAACAATACCTTTGATGCGTTGAAGAAGGAGGATCGCAACATCCGCGACCTTGGCTTCGCCTCCGCGCCTCCGATTGGGTTGCTGGAAAGGCTTGGAGAATCATTGAACAGCGACAAAGCCACCGAGACACAGAAGGTCTTCTACCGCATGGTTTATGGTTTCGCCATCGTTCCTGCTCGCGTCTTCCGCGAGGCGGCGTGGTTCTCTCCTTATGGATTCGTTAGATTTGCTGTGAACAGCTTCTCCAAGAGGGGCGGAGGAGCGGGCCGATATGCCCAGTCCCTTGGAACGGATGCCCAGTTCCGCCAGAGGATGACTGAAACAATAGCTGGAACCGCTGTGTTTGGCGCACTACTTGCACTATCCAAGGGATCGGACGAAGACCCGTTCGATGAACTGCCATTCAAGATCGTGGTCACAGGCAACGGTCCCGAACGCAGGCTCGACCCGCAGTTCTACGATTCATATAACAAGAAATACAAAAGGAATGCTTTGAATGTATTTTTTGGAAAAACCAAGTTTGCGATCAACATTGAGCGTGGCTTTGAGGCGTTTGCCATTCCATTCATGCTGGCTGGAGCCTACGATGACATGAAAATCCGCAAACGGTTTGAGGCAAGCAAAGCAACGCCCTCCGATCTTACGGACGCATCCATTCTGCTTGGGTCGGCATTCACCTCCTTCAACCAACGCGGACCCTACGCCGCCTTTATGGATGGACTGATCCGGTCACGGAATGCGGACGATGCCATTCCTGCACTGGCGAGGCAGGCAATGTTTGTTGGAAAGACATTCATCCCCGGCGTGGGAACTTCGCTGGCACGCAACGTATCTGATTTCATATCCGACCCCGTGGATAGAAGGTCAATGGAGGGGGCACTGTGGAGCAACGTGCCTGTGATTGGGCCGATGATCGGGACGAAGAGCATGAATGCATTGGGGCAGACAACGGGGCCAAAAGACCTATCGGACAGGATGTATAAAGGTGGGCTTCCCATTGTCTTTGATCTCCCTAGCAGTTCACGCGCCGAGAGGCTCCGCGATCTTGTGATCAGCAAGGGGCAAGGACCGGATATACCAACCCGCTATGACGTTCGCCGCCGCCTTGGGTATGAACCTACCAACAAACAATACGAGGTTTACGTCACGGAGTATGGCAAATACATGGCAGACAGAATGGACAAAGCCTACAACTCTCTTCGTAGATTGGATCCAAGGC
>Ga0180438_10003599_pt1 | contig 23230 bp, 31 predicted proteins | sample SS_ome_12_FD_132455 | JGI IMG/M metagenome (GOLD analysis project Ga0180438, IMG submission 132455) | Hypersaline lake sediment archaeal communities from the Salton Sea, California, USA - SS_3_D_2 metaG | ecosystem: Environmental > Aquatic > Non-marine Saline and Alkaline > Hypersaline >...
CCTCAAATCCGGGTACCTGGTGTGGCCTTTAAGGCTGCTGGACTTTTGTCCGCAGTCCTGCGGTGCCTGCGCCCTCATATTTGCCTCGGAGAAGAGGGCCGGGAAAATCACCAAGAGACCTGTCTGGGTTGCTGATGTGGAGGTTGTGCATCAGGAACCTTTCCGTGCCGGGACCTTCGGTGACCCCACCGGGAAAGAAACCTACACTCAGCATGTGGCCTGCGAGAGACTCTACAAGAGAAACGGCATAACTAATCCTCGAAAAGATATTGACGTGGCTGAGATTTACGAGCCGTCAAACTGGGAGGAAATGAGTCTTTATGAGCATTTCCACTTCTGTGAGAAGAACGAAGGCTGGAAGCTGATAGAGAAGGGCATAACCGAAATAGAAGGGGAGTTTCCGGTAAACTGCTCCGGCGGTGTACTAGCTACCAATCCTATTGGGGCGACACCCGTCATCCGCGTTGCCGAGGCCGCCCTACAGATTCGAGGAGATGCTGGCGAGCACCAGGTTGCCAGGGATGTGAAGACAGCCCTGGCTACTGCTCTGGGTGGCCCCAACTGGACTGTGCTGACTTTGCTTAAGAGGTCGCTGTAGGAGGCGGTAAAATGGCAAGAGAATCTCCGGAAAAGAAGGCAAAAGAGTCAACGCCAGAGTATGTTCAGGTGGCTTTTGATGCTCCCCGGCATTATGACTGGTCAACAGGCAAGTACCTGGGTAAGTTCTACGCAGAGGCCAAAGAAAACAAGAAGATTGTAGGTAATCGCTGTCCTGAGTGCAGGGAGATCTGGCTGCCGCCGACAGCGGTCTGTCCCAAGTGCAAGGTTGACATGGGTTGGGACTGGGTGGAACTACCCCAAACAGGCACCGTGACTCAGTATACTTATCTTGTCTACCCTCTGTGGGACCCGCACTACGGTGAGAAGTGGGCCAATCCATACCCTTCGGGCATCATTCAATTGGATGATGGTACCTATTACAGGCACTTCCTTGAGGAGACGGACAAGGACAAGCTGAGGGTAGGTATGCGAGTACAGGCTGTTTGGAAAGAAGATTACGATGAACGTGGGCAGGGTCCGAATGACATACTCTATTTCAAGACCATCGAGGACTAGGAGGTTAAAAGATGGCGCAGGTAACCGAAAGGCTGGAGGGGATGGATGTCTGGATTTATCATGGACAGATATACATCCCGAATACCTATTCCGCTGGCGCCGTGGGGAGCCGCTTTCTTCGTGAACTGAGGGATAAAAAGAGGATTATGGGTATGAGATGTCCTACCTGTAACCGGGTATATGTCCCAGCCAGGTCTGTCTGCAAAGATTGTTTTGGCCAGCTTGATGAGTGGGTTGAGGTGAGCGACAGAGGCACCGTGCTCAGCTATTCTGTTTGCCACCAGCCTAATCCCGTCCAGCCAGTGGAGGCGCCGCTCGTCTACGGGATTATTCAACTGGATGGTGCTGACACTGGCCTGGTTCATATGCTGGGCGAGCTTGATTTTGAGCAACTGAGAATCGGCATGAGGGTTCAAGCGGTTTTCAAGGAAGAGCGTGTGTCCAGTATTCTGGACATTAAGTACTTCAAACCGCTGGGATAGAGCGAGCAGGTGGGGTGGTTAGGGACCACCGATTGAGCGAAAGGGGAAGATTCTATGGCAGAAAAAATTCTCTCCACCGGACTTTGTGATTTGCTGGATATAGAATACCCTATCATTCTGGCCGGTATGGGAACCATCGCTGGTGCTGACCTGGCGGCAGCCGTTTCCGAGGCTGGCGGCCTTGGCGTCATCGGTGCCCTACTTATGACACCTGATGAGCTGGATGCCGAGATTAGGAAAGTCAAAAAGCTTACCAGCAAGCCCTTCGGCGTGGACAGTATAGCTCCGCTTGGCACTGTTCAATCAGTCACCGTGGATGAGCTGAGGGCCCTGATTCCCGATGATGCTGTGGAATACGCAGTTGACCTGGCCAGGCGCCTGGGGATACCTGTGCCGGAAGCGAGGCAATTTGTTAAAGAGGGTGTTGCGTGGGCGGCAGGGTTGACCCCCAGGCAGATTGAGGTGGTCTATGACCATAAGGTCCCGATTTTTGCCGCCGGGCTGGGCAGTCCGGCTTTCATGCTTCCCGAAGCCCATGCCCGGGGGATAAAAGTGATTGGTGTGGTGGGAAATGTCAGTCAGGCGCGGCGTGAGGCAGAGGCGGGGGTGGATATAATCGTGGCCCAGGGACATGAGGGTGGAGGGCACACCGGGTATATTGCCACCATGGCACTGGTTCCGCAGGTGGTGGATGCCGTTGCTCCCACTCCCGTGGTAGCTGCTGGTGGGATAGGGGATGGCAGGGGACTAGTAGCTGCCATTGCTCTTGGTGCCTGTGGTGTTTGGATGGGTACTGCTTTCCTCTGCACCTATGAGGCGAATTTTGACCAGGCGTTTAAGCAACAGGTGCTTGAGGCCACGGAGAAAGATACGCGGATTACACGCGTGTTCACGGGCAAGACCGCCCGTATTATCAACAATAAGCTCATAGAGATGTGGGAGGCTGAGAAAGGACCAGTGCTGCCATTCCCCGTGCAACTGCTGTTGAGCACTGAGATTACGAAGGCTGCGCTGGAAAGCGGGATGACCGAACATGTCTTTACTCCAGCCGGCCAGATTTGCGGGTTGTTTAAGGAGATGAAGAGCGCCAGGCAGATTGTGGAGGGAATAGTTGATGGGGCAATCCGCATTTTGGATGAGGACTTTCCGGCTAAGGTAAGGCTGAGCAAATGAGGATGGCTTAAGTCTGCAGCGGGCAGAAGAGGGTGTACTGACCCGGTGGGAGGGTATTTTTCAGGGAAAAATGAGCAAGTTTGACAACTCCCGCCTCCAGCGAAGTTGATAGAGCAGAAAGATGACATAATACTAACAATTCAGTAAGGAGGGTTCTTTTAATGTCATACGAGACTATTTTGTACGAAAAGGAACAGGGATTTTGTGTTATTACTCTGAACAGACCTGAATCCCTGAATGCCCTGAATATACAGATGTGGACTGACCTGGAAAAGGCGTTGGACGAGGTTGACAATGATCCTGAAATAAAGGCATGCATTTTCACAGGGGCGCCGAGGCCCGATGGAAGGCCTTGCTTTTGCGCCGGCTTGGACCTGAAGGAGGCGACGGGCTATACGGTTGAGGGGCAAATACCTACCGCGCCCGCGCGCCCTTCATTTGTGACAACGCTATGGACTCAGAGGCAGCCCAAATTGGCGATGGTCAGGACTTTTGAGAGGATTGCCTGGAGCCCGAAGATTTCGATAGCCGTCATTGATGGAGTATGTACGGCTGGCGGCATTGAATTAGCCCTCAGTTGTGACATCATCTTAGTCTCGGAGACGGCTCAGATTAGCGATATGCATGTAAAGAATCTGGGCTGGATTGGTGGTGCTGGGGCGACGGCAAACATGGCCTGGAGAGTGGGAGTAGCCAAGGCCATAGAGCTTTGCTGTACCGGCGATGTTATCGATGGCAAGGAAGCTCACCGTATTGGTTTTGCCAATCAGGTCTTCCCACCTGATAGGCTTCTCGATGGGGCAAAGGAGATGGGCAGTAAGCTTGGTGGTATGCGCCTTGCTGCTCTGACCATGACCAAGGCAACTTGTCGGGCTGTACAGGATATGGACCGCCGCTCGTCATGGCATTATTGCGATGCCGGTTTTTATGCTTTAATGGCTGAGCCTGATACAGCTGAGTGGGGGCCAGGACGCTGGGTGGAAAAACGCTAGCTAATATTTCGTTTTCTTTGATAGACAGGATGATTGTTCGAGCAGGGTAGTCGACCCAAATCGGTTATCCAAGGAGATCTAGGTGGAACTGGAGCTAACACCGGAGCAAAAGAAACTGGAGAACGAGGTCTATACTTACCTGAAGAACAATGTTCCACCGGAGCTTGAGGATGAACTTCTGACGCATATTGAAGGGGATGGGCCTCATTGCCGGCAGTTTGTGAGGAAGCTTGGCCTGGATGGCTGGGCGGGCATAGGCTGGCCCAGGGAATATGGAGGCCAGGGACGTACTCCTCTGGAGCAGTACATATTCTTTGACTTGGCCATGGGGTATTTCTTCATACCCGTACCTGTGCTTTCGCTGATGACTGTGGGCCCAACGCTCATGAAGGTCGGCTCTGAGGAGCAGAAAAAGAAGTTTCTGCCCCACATACTCACCGGTGACATCACCTTCGGCATCGGGTACACGGAGCCCGAAGCGGGTACGGACATATTTTCGCTCAAGACCACGGCCGTTAAGCAAGGCGACTATTACATAATCAACGGCGAGAAGGTCTTCACGTCCATGGGGCACTTCTGCGACTACTTCTGGCTGGCGGCCAGGACGGATCCCGGTGCCGCCAAGCAGCATGCCGGGATATCGATATTTCTGGTCGACGCCAAGAGCCCCGGCCTTACCATCGAGCCCATGCCAGTCATGGGTGGCTTCCGCACGAATCATGAGTTCTTTGACAATGTAAAGGTGCCCATTGAATGCCTTGTGGGCGAGGAGAACAAGGGCTTTCAATACATGCTTATGCAGCTTGCTCACGAGCGGATTAACCTGGTCCCGCACTCTATTTCAGTCCGAAGCATCGAGGACTGCGTCAAGTGGGCCAGAAAGGCCAGGCTCAATGGGAAGCCCGTTGCCGAGCAACAATGGGTGAAGAACAAGCTCGCCGAAATGACGGTTGAGGCCGAGGTGCTGAAGATGCTCAACTACAAGACCACCTGGCTGATGACCAAGGGCATCGTTCCCCATGTCGAGTCCGCCATGTCCAAAGCACTGGGCAGCGAGCATTTTCTGCGGGTAACTGGCGGTTGTTTGCAGATAATGGGGCTCTATGGTCAGCTGACCACCGGGTCGAAGTATGCCCCCTTGAACGGCATGATGGAGAGATATCACCAGATGTTCCTGCTGCTGACCTTCGGCGGCGGCACCAATGAGGTCATGAGAGATATTGTGGCCATGATGGGCCTGGGCATGATGAAGTCGAGATAGCGGTTGAATTACATGCGATTTATCTACGTTAATAACTTCCAGGAGACACAATAGTGGATTTTGCCCTTAGCTCCGAACAGGAGCTTCTGAAGAACGAAGCGAGGCAGTTTCTGGACAGCGAATGTCTCAAGAAGGTGATAAGGCAGATAGAGGAGAGTGAACTTGGCTACTCTCCCGCGATATGGAAGAAGATGGCCCATCTGGGATGGCTCAGCTTGGTCCTCCCCGAAGAGTATGGTGGTGTGGGTGGTAGCCTGCTCGACTTGGCGATTCTATTTGAAGAGCTGGGCAAGACAGCTCTGCCTAACCCGATGTTCTCCACCATCGTGCTGGGAGCCCTTCCTCTTCTGGATGGGGGCAGCGACCAGCAGAAGGAGAAGCTTCTGCCCAGAGTCGCCCGTGGGGAACTGATTCTCACACTGGCGCTGTCGGAGCCTGAGCTTGATTACAATCCCGCTTTCATAAAAACGAAGGCAAAGTATGATAACGGCAACTTCGTGATAAGCGGCACCAAGCTATTTGTGCCCTATGCCGGCGTTGCTGACTATATGATTGTTGTCGCCCGTACTGCTAGGGCTATATCCAACAGTAAGGGCATAACCGTCTTCCTTGTCCCAAGCAAGTCCAAAGGCATAAGACTGACCGCCCTGAACACAGCGGCCGGCGACAGGCAGTTCGAGGTCGTATTCAACCGGGTCGTCGTGTCAGCAAGTGATGTTCTGGGGGATGTGAGCGAAGGCTGGCCGCTGGTTGAAAAGGCCCTGTTGAGAGCGACCGCCATTCAGTGTGCCCAAACGGTGGGCGTCATGCAGCAGGCCCTGAGCATGACTGCCAACTACACATCAACCAGGATTCAGTTCGGCCGACCGATTGGCAGCTTTCAGGCTGTGCAGCACCGCCTGGCCAACATGCTGACCGATGTGGAAGGCGCTAGGTGGCTGTCCTATAGGGCTGTCTATCGGCTGGATGGGGGATTGCCTGCCGCCAGGGAGGTCGCCATGGCCAAAGCCTGGACCAGTGATGCATGCCAGAGAGTGGCCTATGGTGCCCAGCACCTGCATGGTGGGATCGGTATGGACATGGACTACGATCTCCATTTCTACTTTCGCTGGGCAAAGGTCATGGAGCTGGGCCTCGGGGCTGCCCCGTTTCACCTGGCCGCAATCGAGCCGACTGTACGCTAGCCATGCCCCATTGAGCCTGGGGCTTAGAAAGGAGGAGTGATGAAAAGCAATCGTCTATGCCAGATTCTAGATATCCAGTATCCCATAGTGCAGGCGCCGATGAACTGGATCACGGGTGCTGATCTGGCCGTCGCCGTATCGAACGCCGGCGGACTGGGAACGCTGGGACCAAACGCCGGTGCCCACACCGTTACCACGGACGTAGCTGAGACGGGAGAGAGGTTGCGCCGCCAGATAAGGAAGATGAAAAGCCTTACCAGTAAGCCCTTTGCGGTTAATTTCCCCATCGGCATGGAAGGAGTCGAGCAGGCGGAGGGAGGGAGGAAGTACTCCCAGCGCTGTATAGAGGTGGCGCTGGAGGAGGGAATACCAGTAGCTATAACCTCGGTGGGTGCGCCTTCCGTCTACACAAAGGTGTTGAAAGATGCCGGCATAAGGGTCTTGCATGCTGTATCTACTGCCAGCCAGGCTAGGAAAGCCGAAGAGAGGGGAGTGGATGCAGTTATTTGCGAGGGATATGAAGGTGGTGGCCACAAAGCATTAACTGAGTTAACCACCATGGCCCTGATTCCCATGACAGCAGACGCCGTGCAGATACCAATCATAGCCGGTGGGGGCATCGTTGATGCCCGGGGCGTGGTGGCAGCCCTGGCTCTGGGTGCCGATGGAGTCTATATGGGGACTCGCTTCATCGCAACGCGTGAGTGCGATGCCCACCCCGGGGTGAAACAGGCTGTAGTTGAGGCTTACGATGCCTGCACCGTGAGCCTAAGAAAGTGGATAGTGTTTGGGCGAGACTTGAAGAATGCCTTCACGCAAAAATACCTGGAAATGGTGGAGGCAGGGGCTCCGGCTGAGGAGATGCTCCAATTCCTAGATAAGCACAACATGTACCAAGCCCTGGTCCAGGGAGACACGGACGAGGGTGAGTTGCCCTGTAGACAGAATGCCGGAATAATAAACGATCTCCTGAGCGCTGCTGAGGTAATCGAGAGGATGGTGGCTGAAATACCTTCAGTCTTTACGGGACTGAAAAGCAAATTACCGGTGACATGAGCCTATGAAGGGAACTCCTTACCGGCTTATAGGAAATCTCAGTTTGCTGCCGCCTGGCGTAAATTTCCTCGCCGTGATTAAGACTATTGCTGTCAATGACTGCAGATTCAGGGCACAAGCATGGGAGCCTCTTGCCAATCGCTTACAGGTACTACCTCCCCACCTTGTACCTCGTATATTCTTGTCGCTGGGGTGCCTCTGTGGTCCTCCCGGGTGTAGGTAACTGGTCTGCCAATATGGTGGGGGTCAAAATCCCTGATACTGTACATGGCTTCTTTTACAGCACGACTGTCCAGGTTTTCATAACCCACCTCTTCTATAGCTATCCTTATGGCTTCAATCATCACAGGTACAAATTGCAGCGTACAGGCGCCACTACCAGTAGTGTCCAGCCTTCCCTCATACTCCCTCAGGATATCATACAGAATTGGGGTCTCCGTGTACCAGGGAAAAGTCTTTGCACCGAAATAACCCTCAGCAAGAGGCCCTAGCGCCTCAATTAGCGGTATTGCCACATTGTCTTCCAGCCCGGCACCGAAGCGCATCTTGTCCAGAAGTCCCAGCCTCTCAGCATCTCTCAGGATTGGTATCGCCGCTGACCAAATAGTAGTGATATAAACGTAATCTGCCCCGCGTTCCTCTAGCCTCACCAGTTGAGGAGACACATCAAGCGGCATATGGGGAATGACTTCAAAGGGCAGCATTTCTATGCCTACGCTCTCAGCATAAGCGGTCCCCATTGCCTCTGGCGCTCTTCCTGTCGGCGTATCTGTGCCCATCATGGCTACTATGGGGGGGCATTCCTCCTCCCAATTTTCCATAATCCAGTCACACACAGCGGCAAACCTCTCCGACTCAGTAGGGAATACGGCGAAGAACCAGCCCGGAGGATACACTAAAGCTTCGTCTACGGCCATGGTCATGGCGGGTATCCCATCCCTTTCCAACCTCGACCTTATTGCATAATCTTCGACGGGGCTGGCCAAATCCAGGTATACCACATCCTGGTAGATTCTCTCGTAGACGCTTATTGCCCGGATTGGCTCATATCCACTGTCTCCCCATATTAGCTCGATGGTCACTCCTGGTGGGAGCTCCATTCCGGGAACGCCTACCTCGTCAAAGTATTTAATGTAATCGACTAAATTCCTGAATCCCACTTGCATAATGGCAGCGGCGGGCCCGGTAACAGGAAGTATCGCGCCAATTTTCACCACCTTTTTCTCTTCTATGGGTGCCCCTGGGGCGCACGCGGTGAATAAGAGCAGTGTTGCTAAAGATATTGACAGGATGGCAATCTCCAGGCGTCTTCCCTTCACCATTTCACTTCCCTCCTTACATATCTATGCGCTGGTCTGATTGTATGATTGCTCTATTTTAATGCTACGTCCAAGCGGGCGTTTTGTCAATAGCTTGCGGGATATTGGAAGAGCAAGAAGAGATAAGAGGTTTTTGAGTTTCAGTGCCAGTAGAGCGAGGGGGCAGGTTCATTAAGAACCTGCCCCCTCAGTATTTTCAATCTAGACTTCAGATTCGAGCGCTGCGTCGCCTCAGGATATACCAGCTTATACCGCCTGCCAGGACTACACCTACGGCAATCCAGGGTGCCAGGAGAGAAGCCTTGCTCACGGGGTAGGCCTCGCCGCCCACCGGCGGGGGCTGATAGACGCGGAGCAGGTAGTCCTCGGTCTCGCCGTCCTCAAACTCCCCTTCGCCGTTCCAATCGTGGAGGACCGGCTCTTCCGTGATGGAGAACCTCACCCAGACATATCCATCATTGGGACCTATCTGGAAGTCAGGTGGACCGAGGGCGGACAGAGTCCCGTCATACTGGGGTGGTATGACGAAGTTTACGAGCACGTGCTCGGGAACCATAGTGCCATCGCAGGTAGTCCCGGGGTTGTTCTGCCATTGCCCATCCTGGTTCCAGTCGATGAGGACATTGACATATCCGGGAATATATTCCGGGTGACCGGGCATCCAGTTATGTATCAGGATGTCTATGTCGCTGCCCCATTGCGCCCACCCGCAGGGATTTCCCAGCGGCGTACCACCTAACGGCACACAATCGGGACATCCTGCCGCATATAATTCGCCCGGGAGCACGTCTCCGGGGTCAAGTCCGCCTGTCCCTTCTGACCGTACTAAGAATCCCTGTGAATCATAAATGTAGTACTCATTTTCATACGACCAACCGCCTGCTGTCCAGTACACTGTAATCTCATCCCCATCCCCAACTGGAATGGGGTGACATTCGGGACCCGAGCCGGAAGCCAGTGTCAGGCCGGTGTAAACAGGATTACCATTGACATAAACGTCCACGTATCCACCGTTCCAGCCATCTCCATACGAGTCCTCAAGGCATATCTCATACTCGCACGAGGAACCGCCGCTGGACATGATGCAGGGAGCGACAACCCCTCCCTGGATGGTATAAGGTTGCGGCAGGATAAGTCCGGCATCGCCGTCCCCGAAGCACTCATCGTTATCGTAGGGGGCGAAGCCGGGACACAGGCCATGGTTACCATCGGACTCCATATCGAATCCCGGTCCGAACCAGGTGCCGAAGTTATCGTGCTGGATCCATCCCGCGCTTGTAACGTTCTTGCATGTGGGAAACGCTCCGGTGACACCCGTGGAGGGATAAGCCAGGGCTCCCTCGGGCGCGTCTCCGTACTCTAACCATCCCTCTGGGTAACTCTCGAGTCGGAACGCCAGGTCATGAACCGGGGTGTAGTCGGTCCACGGCGTCCAGGAGGTCCATCCATAAGCAAATACATCGCACGGGTCGATGACCTGAGCAACGGCGAGGTTGGTGGTGACAGCCGTGTCCCAGAACCACTGGCCATATAAATCTACGTCCAGCGATGGGTAGAAGCAGAGCCAGTAGGTGCCGGGTGGCAGATGAAGAAGACATCCCTGTGCCTGTACTATGTCTAGGGTAACTTCGCAGTTGTAAGGACCGCTGATGGTCACTTCTGGAGCACTGGGCGGGCAGCTGTGGCTCCACAAATGTCCCCCAGTGTCTGGGTCGCCGGCCGGCACGCCAGCGGCATCGGGATAGATAAACCAGTTGAGGCTGTACGCGTAGAGAAGTGAGTCTGTGTAAGCACCTTCAGGATCACCGTCTACGAAGATGAATTGAATGTTCCAGGGGACGATATTCCTGAAGTCGTCAGCGCTATACACGCCGCAGCCATACCCCAGGAAGTATTGGGAAGCAAGCGCTGTGAAGTTATCACTGGGCTGGTCCCAGAGAACGTCTGGAGACCCCAGCGGTGAACCGTCAACGCCGTCACCCGATGGCCCGGTGCTGGGCACGATAGGTGGCTGAGCCAGGACCAGTGCTGGCAGCGATATCAGAACCAAGGCTATCGCTGTAGCCCATAAAAACCTTGCTTTCATTTTTCCCTCCCGCTTGGTTGGCAATTGCCAAATTCAAGCGCTTTCATTGTATCATTACGACAGGAAATGCCTCTCAGTAACTTTATTCTATTATGCTACGCCGAATGGTGCGAATTTGTCAATAGGTTGACATTGGAATTTGGGAAAGCTGGGCTTGGGCGTTTTTCAGGGGTGTTTGCCCGGAAGGGGGACTACTTGATGTCACCGCGGCGCTTGGGATGGGCATAGGGGTGTCTCCAGCCGTGCTTGCTGGTGGGCATTTCTGCGAGCTTCTCACAGACCCCGCTGCATCGCTTCATAAGCTTATCCTCGGCAGCGTAGTCGAAGGGGTCACCCAGGTTCTTTTCTATTTCTCCTCCGGGCTCCAGTCTGTTTTCCTCCAGCCACCTCACAGTTAGCTCCAATCCCTGCTCTGCTGGAACAATATCGTGGTAGCCCAATTGTTGTTGTATTTTGGATATATCCATTATTTGATGGTGTCCAAACAGAAGCGGGACTGGGATATAGCGAGGGCCAAGCTGGGCTATAGCGAGAGGCACTCCCACAAATTCGAACTCGTGATTCATGGCCTTGGCGATGATCTCTACCCACCGGCGCATGGGGAGCAATCTTTCGTCCCTTATATTGTATATCTGCCCTGCCGCGGCACCCGGATTGTCGATAGCCAGGAGGATAGCATGAGCCACATTCCCCCCGTATCCCCTGGATACTATAATCTGCCCATCACCGGGGAGGATGAGACGCTTTCTCCCATCCAGTATCCGCCGCATAATGCACCACTCTCCGGGAGCGATATGTCGGGGGCCATAGACTATGGGATAGCGGAAGTGAGTGGCGTTGTAATGGCCCTCTTGGTGAGCCCGCATCACCGCCTGTTCGCTCTCCATCATGCGGTCAACAAAGTGGTCGACACCCGGCGATTCCAGAAATTCGCCCTCTTCTTTAACCGGGATGGGCGATTCTCCCGTATGCACGACTGCCTCGGGATCGGTAACTCTCATCCAGCCCTTATATACGGCCTGTCCTCCAACGGAGATAATGCGAGGGGTATGACCTTTAATGGCCTCGGCTATATACCTCAGCCTTCCATAGGTCGATACCACCACATCGAAACTCTTTCCCTCCAGAGCCTCGTTCAGGCTTTCCATCCAGTGGGGGTCGGCATGGAGATGCTCCACCTCTGGTGCGACTTCAGGCTCGTGCACTCCGCGGTGAAGCATTGTCACCTGATAGCCTCTCTTCAGCAGTCCCTCTATTATGTAGGGACCTGTGGTGCCTGTGCCACCTATTATCAATGCTTTCATGATGTCAATCTCACCTGCGTTACTGCGTTTTTATATTTGAGAGTGGGCGTAAATTATCATAAATACCACAGTCGCTGGCCTCTGTCAATCCAGCGACACTATGCTGGTCTACGTTATTAATTATCGATATTATACCATTAAGATACGTAAGGAGGGCTTATGGTAATAAATGTATTAACCCATCATGCGTCTATAGGTGATATAAAGTCTTTGTACTATATTTTGACGCATAGCAAAGATGAGCTATTACAAAGTGAATGCGGGAAGATGATTAATGTATTGCACGAGAAAGTAATGTTGCCTTATATGAATATGGTTTGCTCATTTGCCGAGAACAGCGACTGTCGAATGCCAGGGCTTCCCCTCTGAATCATGGCTAGTCTCTTGCCCTATGTGTAGTAGCGTATAATCATGTTCTCGAATATAGTGGTTAACAGATTCTGCAAAACGGTCTAATCCAATGCTTGTGCGGCAATGCTCACAAGATGTACCAGTGTCGGTACTAATGTGTACTATGTGTCCTATTCCTTCATAAATATTATCTGAAGCCATAATCCACCTCCAATTATGATTATAGCATGGGTTAATAGCATGGTAGCACGGCAGGTCTGTCGCATTAGTTAGGTGTAGAGCGAATATGCTCTTTCACTTTCACTGGGCCTTTCTTAGTTATCCTAATATGAGGCTCTACACGCACAAACTTTGAACCCTTTTGAGTCTTAGCCATATAAATCACCTCCTTTTGAAGGTAAGTTGCCTTCAAGTGGTCAAGAGGTCATACCTTAAAGTAGTGATTATGGCTGCCGTGCTACCAAAACTCATTATAGCACTGGGTTAAGGGGTACCCAAAATGAGCATATTAAGCCCATTTACTAGGTTTTGTTATTTTGCTCCCATTGGGTAAGGGAATCTCGTTGGGGAATAAACTTGCCACTAATATTTTTTCAGTAACATGTACAATAGTGATAGTTTACCCCGCTGAAGTATTGTGCTTCAGCTGAAAGTAGCCCCCTAAACTTAGGGGGCTACTCCTTAACAGTATGATACACGCCATTGATACCCCGTTTTAGCACACTGTTGTCAAGGGGATAATAGCGTTAATTATTATTGCCATGGCGAAGCCTTTTTGCTAATATAAAAAATCAGAGAAGCCTGACAAGAGAGCTGTGGTTCAGCGAGAGTTTAAGTAGTAATGTGCCCCTGTAGCTCAGAGGATAGAGCAGCGGTTTCCTAATTCTATGCCAGTTGTCCTGATAGGTCACTTCACGTATAAAGTAGAACCTTTGTATTAACCGTCAAAACCCTCTTTTGTTCGTAAAGTCCCATTATGTCCCAGGCCGTCCTAAATGATTTAACGCCAAAATAACGTCAAATTTTGGCTTCACTGTGAACGTGATGTCGAATAGGTAATATTACTGACCTTCAGGTTAGTTACCAAGTGGGGGGCTTAGTGATAGTTCCATTCGCATCTTGCAGTGTTGGCAGAAACTGGCAATTCTTCAATACGTTCTTATATAGACGCCTGTTGAATGTCGCTGCGTCCCTTAGTTCTGTCGGCATTACTTCCTTCGGATCGATGTTTGGATTTACGACGCCAACAGGAAGGTTAAGCTTATCCCGAACTATGCTTATTGGCAATGCCAAATCGGCATCATTTGAGATCACAAGGGCTTGTTCATAGTCAGCCTCATATCCATCCATAAGAAGATAGGTTGCCAAATTGACATCTGTTCCTTTTTCTTCTGTGTCGTGAACTTGAACAGTTCTTGGTTGGCCTGGTATAGGAGTCACTAGCGGCCTCTCTTTCATGCGAGGACGGAACTGTCCGAATTCCATCGTGAGGTTTGGTATGGTTTTGAGTGCCCGAAGGTATATCTGTTGTCTCTGCGGGGCTTGAGGATCATTGGGCCTAGGAAGCACTAATGCAGTGAAATATCGGATATGGTGAATCTTATGACGAGGGAGGAGAGCTTGGCAAAGTTGGGAAAGGTCAAGCCACTTGAAGGGGGATCCTTTCACTGCTCGATTGTAGAGATTGAAGCCATCTATGTAGACATTTGTTATCATCACCCTCCCCTGATATAAATAAAGGCCACCGAGAGGTGGCCTCGGCCCTGCTGCCGAAGCAACAGGGGGAGTATCAATTTATAGTATAACGATATGCCTCACCTTTGTCAATACCCAGTTCTCACAAATTTTTCAAATTTTTTTAAGAATTCTGCCAAAAAGACTTTTGACAAACTATACCGATAGGTATATACTTATAGTATGACCAAGAATAATTTCAAATTACCTACTTTGACATGCCTACGATGTGGGCATACCTGGATCCCGAGAACTCCCCGGAAGCCCAAAGTATGCCCTAATCCTGAGTGTAAATCACCTTACTGGGACAAGCCGAGAAGAAAGGACGTTAAAAATTAATCCTAAAGAGAGCGGGCGCAAGGGAGGGCTGCGAACAAGGGACAAACATCCTACTGTTTGCCCATATTGCGGGCAATTAATCAAAAGCCAGTTCTTCACAGAAACTGGGCAGAAAGGAGGTGAGACCACATTAAGGAGATATGGGAGAGAGCACTATGTGGAGATGGGTAAAAAGGGGGGCCGTGGAAATAAAAAGGAAAGGAAGGTGAACCTATAGGGGAATGATACATGGAAATACAAAGCGTCCCTGAAGTTGACGACCCCAGGGACACTCAGTGAGGACAAGCAACCAGCCCCACCTATTTTATTGTAACCTGGGCGGAGGGCAAAAGCAAGGAAAGCAATATAAAAAGGAGAGAAAGTAAAATGACAAGAGCAGTAGAACAAAAAGGCGCCGAGCTTATAGAAGGAATCCACCAAGGCAGCTCGGGAGGATCCGTAATAACCATCAAACAGGGCAACGGCTTAATACGTGAAGTTCCTTATAGTCAAGAGGCTATAGCCACGCCAGTCCTGGTTGAAGCGATGATTGAAGATATGGGCATAGAGAGCCCGGAGATCAAAGAAGTCACAAAAGAGTATTGCCTTGACTACATCGAGGGCTGGAATAAACTGATTGACGATTCAGAGAGCGATGGTATTTCGATAAGTGAACTTAATCAGTTTTCCTGGGCGTTCATAGACGGCTATGAGGCGGCCCTTAAACGAAACAGTTTATAGCAAGTTTTAGGCAACCCAAATAACGGAAGGGGAGTGCTGGGGATAACAACCCCGGCACTCTTATTCTATTAAGCCATTTATAAAGGATAAGGTAAGGGAATAGCCAGAAGGGATGATGGCAAGGCTAAAGGGCATGGCCAGAGCCTGCTATTTAGCTAAATACGTATATAGACACTCAAAAGGCACTTCACCCGCCTAAAATCGCATCCTGGTGCGTGCTTTATTGTAAGGTAGCTGCTTACCTTGTGCCCTCAGCTTCAAGGCCTCTTTAAGGTCCCCGTAAGGCATGCCGAGTTCACTAGCCATTACTTCCGCCATACTCTGATTATTTTCCCTGGCAATAGTCCTTAGCTTGTCCGGGTCGAGTCCCAATTTTTCAATAACGCTCTCTGTAATAATGTCTGGCCCGGACGTTTTATCTTGTCCTTTTAAGGTATCCTCTAGCCGTTGTATTCTGTTATTCAGGCTCATTCTAAGTTCCCTCTTCTATTTTGCGGGGATGGCTTCGATAATTCCCCGTCAAAAATAGCGCGCATCATCCTATCAAATTCTTCCCTTTCAGCTTCCGTTTCGCCATATGCTACCTCTAGTTCCAATGTCTCCCAAGGGGGGCCGTCCTCATCGCAAAAGCGTGTTATCGTTCCGTCGCGGTGCTTTATCACCGCTTCATGTCCCCCGGGCTCTTTGCCAAACTGCTTTTCTAGCTGTTTAAGTCTGCTCGCTAAGTTACTCATTTCGTGCTTCTCCGCTAAAACACTCCAAGGGGATATCGAGGCGTATTGCCTCCTCGACAGCTTCAATCAAGGTTTCCTCTGGTAAAATATCCTTTGCCAGGTGCGCCTTCGGCCAGTTATCACTTTCCTGAAGCGGAGAGCTATGCTCTTCCAGTTTCTTAATTCTGTTCTCTATTGCGCCCATTCTTTACCTCAATAGGCCTTAATCTTATTCCACCAGGTATGCCATGATTTCCAGGCCTTTGCTCTCTTGAATGTTTCAATCCTCTCCATATGCTCCGCTCGTTTTTTGCGCCATATAGCCTCACGGATAAGCAGGACGACAGTAAGTGCTGTAACAATTGTCAGGGCTAATACTTCCTTTAACTCTCTCTGCTCCTGCACCTGTATTTCACCGGGAGTGATAAACCGGCTGCCTCGCTCTGCCAACTCCTTTCTTCTTCTTAGTTCTTCCAGTTCTAAGTTAAGTCTAGTTCTTATGTCCATTGTTATCACCTCTCAAGATTCTGTCTTCTAATATCTGAAGCCTCCGCTCCAGTTCTGCAATCTCTACTCCTTTCAGCCCCACACTCACCACATAGGCAATAGTTCGTGCCTTCATAAACAGATCGGCCTTAGCTTCCATAAGCTCACGAAGGATGCTTGAAAGTATGTCTAGCATCCCTTGAGCGGTTCTTATATCGGTAATAGAACTTTGAACCCGCCCAGGTATGGCAGCCCGTCTGGATCGCTGCCACTCTCTTTGATACTCTTTTTGCTTCGCAGGGTCTTTGTATGGCATTTTCTACACCCGGTAGGCTATGCTATTTATCCAAGCTCCAATGTGGCATTGCGCAGCCTCTTTTGTAACAGTTTCTCATAGATGATGTCTGTCAATTCGTCCTCGGTGATTACGGAGCCGTAGACGTTCACGGTCACATTAGGACCGCCGAGGCCCTCCAAAGCTGGCAAGGGGATGATAGCCTCCGGGTGAGCTTCAGCTACCTCAACCAATGTGCGCCGTGTCGCAATCGCTCCATGCTGTGCCCCGGGAATCTCTGGAGTTTCAATCGGAGATGCAATACTCTTCATTAATTGGGTCATGCCGACTATTGTTCCCGCTGCAATAGCTATCCCAACACCCATTTTAATCCAACCACCAGGGCCAGCCAGACCATGAAAAACGGCCAATGCCGCATTGATCACCATAATTGCCGACGCAACCTTTGATAGAGCGAATAGCACACCTCCAGCTCCTGTTAGAGCTAAACCAACCTTCCATAGTGTGTCAACCAATCCTTGGTTTTTCTCAATCCAGTCAGTCACCTTACCGATAATTGGTATGATCTTATTTTCCAGCAAGTCCGTTAATTTTGGCATCAATACTTCTGCAATTTTTTGACCAGCCTTCCCGAAGCTCTCTTTTAGCCTCGTCATGGCATCCTCGAAGGCTTCGGCTTCTGCGGCTGCCTCTTCGTCAAAGACTACGCCGAGCTCATGGGCCTCATCTCGCATCTTTGCTAAACCCTCAGAGCCTTCAGATAGCATAGGTAATAGGTCGGTGCCGGACCTTCCAAATATCTCTTGAGCCACGGCTGCCCTGAGTGTAGGGTCTTCCAGGTCAGCAATAGCCCCGGTAAGTGTGTAAAACTGCTCTTCTGGAGATAGGCCCATAAGCTCTTGAAATGATAAGCCTAGTCTATCTAGTGCCCTTGTAGCCGTTGAAAGTCCATCGCCAGCGTCGATAATGGTTCGCTGCATCCGTTTGACACCAGTCTCAAGATCGTCAAGCGAAGTCCCCGAGAGGTCAGCGGCATATCTTAACTCTGACAAAGCCACAGTTCCCAGGCCGGTCCGCTTAGACATTTTGGCGATCTCGTCACCAGCCTTAGATGTCTTTTTGGTGATGGCAAAAAGACTACCCACAATGCCAGCTCCAGCAGCCATCATGCCAAGACCAACCTTTCCCATTTTCTTGCCCATGCCTTCAATATTCTTGGAGATACCCCCCAGAACGGGTGAGGCTTTATCCGTTCCCCCTACGATTATTTCAAGCTGATTAGCCATCAATCACCTCCCAACAAATCCTCAATATTTAGGTCACCTACCTGCTCCTCGGTTAAGTCCGGGTAGTTTGGTTTCAATCGCAACCACAGGACCATAATAAGCGGCCGTTTCCTCATTGGTGGCTTGGTTATCTCCTCCCATGACTTATCAAAGCGTTCCTCAACCTCAGCCATCATGTTAGCCGTCAGCCGGGCCATTTCATATTCCTGGCCGTCCGCTAGTTTGATTTTGTCCACTGTGGGCTCTTGCGTTGCTTTCGTTTTTGGCATATCAATACTCCTTTTTTGTTTTTATGGCGTTATTCCCGGGGTTCAGTAAGCCCTTTCAAAACCGGTAAGGGCGTGATCGCCTCAGTCCCTGAGTTTTTCATGTCCGCAAAAGCTTCCTGGGCTGGCTTCCTTCGGACATACGAGGGGTTATCACTCGGCTTCAGCTTCCCGGATTTCACCTTCTCCAGCACTTCCTCAATTAGCCTTAACATTGTTGGCGGTATGGGGACGTGCGCCCTCTCGTAGTCCATGTAATTTACATGGTCCATGCCCAGGAGCTCGGCCATTTGAGGCCGGTTTATCCCGGCCTCTTTGCGCATCTCTTGAAGCTTCAGCGCCTTTTCTATGTCCTCCCTGTCCATCGTCCAGTTTTCAATGTGTCCCATAATGTGCACCTCCGTTTAAAATTATCTGACAGCGGTCTATTAGACCGTTGATTCCGTTCGTAGTTAGCCCATAATCTATAGCTAACTTGGCGTTACAATTGCCGTTATTTTGCAGGAAACGGACACTTTGTCCGCCCTGTCCGTCAACCTTGTCCGTAACACTCAATAACCTGGGATATGTCATCTTTCCCTCACTAACGTAACAGCTTTTAATTCCCTTTTAGCTTTAGATGTAACAGCGTAACAGGGTGTTACGTAACAGTTACGCAACCGTAACGTAACACTAGGGGGATATATAATATCCCCTGTTACGGTTACGGTGTTACGAGATGTTACAAAGTTGATAGTCCCCATGATTCCCCTATCTTAACTGTTACGCCCCTTTTAGCCAGGCGATTTACAATAGTTTTCACTGAGCCCTCGTTAGCTTCTAGGGCTTCAGCGATTCCTTTTACTGTCATAGCGCCATCCCGAAGCAAGTCCTTAATCCTCAGCGATAGCGGTAATTCCCCGGACAGTCCTGTATCTCTCAAATCAGTCTTGGCTATTGCTATACTGTCATTGGTGAACGTGAACCTATATCCTAGTGGCGGATGTAGCCGGAATAGATTCGCCTTTCTTTGCCCTAGGCTAATAAACGCTTCATCTTCTCCTGCCTCTTGTTCTGCTCTACATTCCCAAACCGAGCGGGCTAGGTTGGTAAAAAATACCGAGCCGAATATAGTCCGTTTCTTTGTAAGTGGATCCTTTGAGTTATGAGCTAAGGTTAGGTTCGTAATCCCGAGTTTGCGCAAGGCTTCATGATACTTTATCGCGGGCTCAGGATCATTGAGATTGCCCCGGGCGGCTGGACCCAAAGAGTCAATTATCAATAACTTAATATCCTTATCCCTTTTGATTTGTTGAAGGCTATCCATTGAATCGGCTAAGGTATTAGTCATTCGCCTGTATAGAATAGGCATAGGGGCGTCAATGCCAAAGCCCTTCTGTATTGCACCCCAGCGCTTCCTAAAGCTCGAGGGATCGTCCTCATAATCTAAATATAGACAGTGAGTAGATTCCTTCGCTGTAATTAACCCTAGTTTGTTATCAGAATATGGTAGCTGGGCCACATAGCCAATCACTAAAGCAAATAGACTTTTCAGGCTGCCATAATCCCCAAAGATGACGCAAGGGTGATTTAGATATAAAATAGGCTCTAACAGGTAAGCCGGCACCAAATCATCATTTTCGCCTGGCCATATCTCTTCCACCTTTTCACCCTGACGGGCATTCTTTAGGACCTTATATCCAATACAAGTTACAATCCAGTCCCAAGGCAGGTATCTCAAGCCATCGTCGCAATTTTGTAGCTGCTTAATTAAGCTTGCCCTGTTAGAGGAAGAACGTAGGTTAAGCTTCGTTGGGGAAATTAATAACCGTGTGTGTTCTAATGTGTCATGCCAAAAGGTTAATTCAGCTTGGCCATCGCTATCGAAGTGCTTAACATCAACTAGCAATTCATAATCGGCCCACCTAAAGGTGATATTATCTGCTTCATCTATTGGGAGAGTGGGCAGTTTATTATCCGTTGCCTCGGATGCTATGCGTTCCTCAAAGGCCTGGTCGATAGGTTTAGTAGCATCAGTTATCATTGCCGCTCCCCTTTTGAATTTCACCCTGGAGTAGGTTGAGGGCAGCTTTCCGAGGCAAAACTAAGCGCTTGCCAAATCGTATTATCGGCACTCCCAGAGCGTCAGTGGCAGCTAGTGAGTATGCCTGGTTTTTTGAGATCCCGGCCAACCTGGCAAACTCGGGGATTGTCATGGTAAGCTTTCCCTCAGTCAACTTTGGCCTCCACCTCAGGGAATAACTCCGCCTCAGTAGCTGACAATGCCAATGCCAGCCGTCGCCGCCAGCCGGGATATGGTCTTAACCAACCGTTCTCTATACGGCTTATTTCGCTTGGCCCAATTTCTGTCATAAACGCAAGATCAAGCTGTGACAAGCCCCTCTCCTTTCTGATTTGCCTTAATTTGTTCACTTGTTTCCTCCTAATATCTAGCTCTTATCACAAAGCCCCTACCGAGGGTAAGGTATTTTCCGCTCGTGGCTATATCCGCCGACGCAATGTGTGGTGTGAGGTCTGTCACTCCATCTGCGCGCTGCATAGGTAGCACCTCTCCCTTTTTAATTCTTTGCCTAGCTCGACGTCTATCATGCCTTATTTTTTTTGAGTTCCTAGGTGAACTAGCATCTCTTTCCATTTTTACCTTCTAAGAGTTGACAAATTTTATGCCTACATGCTACATTTAATGTATATTGTATACTAATCGTAAAATTAGTGTGAATTTCCACTGACTAGTGTATTATGGACCGACGAGAATTCGAAAAGCGGAAGAAGGAGTTATGGCAACGCATGGAAAGGCCGTATAAGGGTGCTGTTATTCATAAAACAATACGTTCCGCGATAGAGAATGAGCTAAAGAAAGAGAACAGGATTACATACATAGCCAATGAATATGAAGTGATGCTACAAGACCTTGAAGGCTTAATAAAGGACCGATTAACTGAATTGGAGAATTGGGCACGAAGTCTTACAGGTAGTAAGGGTATTAATAGCTTGTCACCTAAAACTGAATCCGCAGGTTCCCCGGGAGAGTATCAGCGGTCCCTAGAGAAGCGTTTATATCTAATGAATTTCGTAACTAAAGATATGCTCGATTGGCCCCATATCAGAAGCCATTCGCTAAATTTCAAACCGAAGCGCATCAATTGGACAAATCTATCCAAAGAATGGAATAAAATGCACCCACATGACTTAAGGACACCGGACAATCTCCGGAGCGAATACTACCACGTCAAAAAAAGATACCCAGAGACATGTCAAGAGTTTTTCTTAAGAAAAGAACAGATGTTAGCGACTGCCACATCTACATTAACGGACGCGTTTACAAGTGGTTTCACGGTTGATGTTGAATCATAATATCAAAAGAGTGAAAAGGGAGGCGCAAAATGAGAGGTAGTATAAGGCAAAGAGGCAAGAATAGCTGGCAAATCCAAATCTATACCGGTCTTGGTCCTGACGATAAGCCCAAACGCCACTTCGAGACGGTAAGAGGCCGCAAGGGTGACGCCCAAAGACGCCTTACAGAGCTCCTGGCCAGTCTGGACAAAGGCGTTTATACCCCACCGGGCAAGCTAACAGTAGCAGATCTCTTAAATCAGTGGCTACAAGGCTATGTCAAAACTAATTGCTCACCCAGGACGCTTGAAGGCTATCAGGCTATTATAGATAGGCACTTAGTGCCCGCTCTTGGCCATATCTTGCTCAAGCAGCTCACACCCCAGGTGATACAGGGCTATTATGGCCAGGCCTGCGAGGCGCTATCAACTCGGACGATTCACCACCAACATCGGGTATTATCTCAAGCCCTAAAGTTTGGCGTTAGGCAAAGTTACCTGGGCCGCAATCCCTGTGAGCTCGTGGATCCGCCCTCTCCGCGCAAAAAGATTATGCGGACTCTGGACCCAACCGAAGTGAATATCCTTTTGGAAGCTGCCCAGGGAAGCTATTACTATCCTATTATCTATACTGCCCTCAGTAGTGGCCTTAGACAAGCTGAATTGCTAGGCCTGAGGTGGAGAGATATCGACCCTGACATTATGCACTCGATATCGGTTAACAGGGTATTATATAAACGCCATGGTGTGTGTGAATTCAAAGAGCCTAAGACAAGCCATAGCCGGCGTTATGTTAGCATGACACCCAAACTGGCAGCGTTCTTGAGAGAATACAGGCAAGAGCGCAAGGCGCTATATCGTGAACTAGGCAAGGAATTTACCCTGGACGACCCTGTGTTCTCTAACCTGGAAGGCAAGCCAATTGACCCGGGCGTGCTAAGCCATAACTTTGCCAGGTTAGTTAGGAGAGTAGGACTAAAGGATGTCCGGTTCCATGACCTACGCCATACCTTCGCCAGCCTTATGTTGTTACGTGGTGCCAAGCCCAAAATCATCTCTGAGGCATTAGGGCACTCCAGCGTAGCCTTTACAATGGATGTTTACTCTCATATAATTGAGGGGATGCAAAGCGAGGCTATGTCATTACTGGACGAAGTGTTACCGGCTGCGGTGAACGGCGCTGAAAAAAATAACGGCAATTTAACGTCAAAAGTAGACATAACGCTAAGGAGAAACTAAAATTTAGCTTTGTGCCCCTGTAGCTCAGAGGATAGAGCAGCGGTTTCCTAAACCGCGTGTCGGGCGTTCGAGTCGCCCCAGGGGTATTTTTGATATAATTTACTGGTTCAGGGGTGAAGCTCAGTTTGGTCAGAGCAACGGTCTCCAAAACCGTAGGTCGCGGGTTCGAATCCTGCCACCCCTGCCATGCCGAGGTGGTGGAATAGGTAGACACGCCATCTTGAGGGGGTGGTGGGCGCAAGCCCGTGGGAGTTCAAATCTCCCCCTCGGCACCAAAATTAGGTTGCTGGAACAGAAAAAAGACGGTACAATCTGTTGGGGGCGGAAGTAGTTCAGCGGTAGAATACTTCCTTGCCAAGGAAGGGGTCGCGGGTTCGAATCCCGTCTTCCGCTCCACTAAACTTGACAGTTACGGCGGTGTAGCCAAGAGGTTAAGGCAGGGGTCTGCAAAACCCCGATACGGCGGTTCGAATCCGCCCGCCGCCTTTTTTAGTTA
>Ga0180438_10003600_pt1 | contig 23219 bp, 26 predicted proteins | sample SS_ome_12_FD_132455 | JGI IMG/M metagenome (GOLD analysis project Ga0180438, IMG submission 132455) | Hypersaline lake sediment archaeal communities from the Salton Sea, California, USA - SS_3_D_2 metaG | ecosystem: Environmental > Aquatic > Non-marine Saline and Alkaline > Hypersaline >...
AAATTGAGATTATTCCAATATCAGCTGATGCTTTGGGAATAGTTGCGAATCCAGCAGTGAACGGAAGCTCTTTCCAAATGGACTGTGATATGGCTGTAGCAATCTTCCAAGGCAACATTACAACTTGGGAAGACTTCGAAACCACATTCAATGTAGTTGTTGAAACTAGTGGCTCAATCAATGTCTATGTCCGGTCAGACGCAAGTGGTACAACTGCAACATTTGCTAAGTGGTTGGAAACTGCTGATGAGAACACCAATGCAAATGGAGCTGAGTATGAATGGGGTCTTGGTCATAATGAGGTTGTAACCTGGCCTGGAACTCATAGTTCAGTTGATGGCAATCCTGGAGTAGCATCAGGTGTGCAAGGAGATGCTCAAGGAATTGGTTATGTCGGTTTAGCCTTTATGGAAGACCTGACTCCTGTAGATCTTTACAATCCAGGAATTGGAGATTATGTCACTCCATCTCTAGAAAATGTGCTAAAGGCATTGCCACAAAAGGTTACCAATCCTGGGCAGAATTTGATGAACTCCAACAATACTGGTGCGTATCCCATTGCGAGGTTGCTATATTATCTGGTTAATCCAGACAATCTAGACTGGTACACAATTGCATACCTGAATTGGGTCCTAGTGCAAGGTCAGCAGTATATCTCAACAGTGGGATATGTCCCAATCAGCGGCACATCAGCTGCTACATTCGCATTGAGTATTGTTGCTGAGCTAGTACCAAGTATATAGAATCATCCTCTGAGTGTGAACGCCATGCGATGTCCTTAATTTGGGGATAGTCATGGCGTTCATGAATAATTTCAGAGGAACCTTATGATGAATTCAATATGGAAACAGAAAGGTGGTTTGATGGCAGGATTGATTATTGGAATACTTCTAGGGGCAGGGGGTCTCATTTTCATTAGCCCTCCACCTGGTGGGGGGGTACAAGGTACCATTACAACTGCAGGTTCCTCAACAGTATATCCACTTTCACAAATCTGGGCTACGGAGTTCAGCGTTGTCTTTCCCGGACTTACAGTAAATCCCGTCACAGGAGGGTCTGGGCTAGGTCAATCTCTTATAGGACAAGAATTGATTGACATTGGAGCCTCTAGTTCCTATCCGAAACAGGACTATATAGATGAGAATCCGTCGGTTGAAATTCTTCCTATATCAGCTGATGCATTGGGAGTGGTTGTCAATGAAGCTGTGAATGGGTCTATTTTCAAGATGGACTGTGATATGGTTGTAGCTGTTTTTCAAAGAAACATAACAACATGGGCAGACTTCTCATCAACATTTGGTGTTAGTGTTCTACAGACGGGTCCTATTCATGTATTTGTCAGATCTGATGCAAGTGGCACAACTACGACCTTTGCTAAGTGGCTTGAAACAGCAGATGAGAATACGAATTCTAATGGAGCTGAATACGAGTGGTATCTGGGACATGAAGAGGCGTTGTCGTTTCCAGCTGGAGTTAATGCAGTTGATGGAAATCCTGGTGTAGCTTCTGGAGTTGCAGATGACCAACTAGCAATAGGCTATGTCGGTCTGGCATTCATGAATGAACTAGTTGCAGTTGAACTTTACAACCCTGGAAACAACGAATGGATTACTCCTTCAATTAAGAATGCAGTAAAAGCGATTCCATCCAACCTGACCACACCAAGTCAGGATATTATGAACTCTGAGATTGAAGATGCATACCCAATAGCCAGATTGCTGTTCTATCTAGTTAATAGAAATCACCTAAGTTCACATACAATCACCTTCGTTACATGGTGTCTTGTTCAAGGTCAAAGATTCATAGATGTTGTTGGCTATGTACCAATCAACGGTACTGCAGCACAGAGCTACTCTCTCTCTATCATGAGTTTACTCTCACCCACTCATTGAAATAATGACTTGAGGAAAATAGTATGTCTGAAACAGAGAACCAAGCAGTCGAACCTCAAGTAAAAGAGACTGCAGGATCTCAGATTCAGAAGATGAAACAACGTCTTTCAGACCCTATAATTGACTTTATTGATGCTGATAAATCTGGCAAGACCGACATGCTTGGTAAGATATTCCTGCTTGTCCCTGCCTTTGCTAGTACACTCATTATAATTTTGATTCTCGCCTTTCTTTGGATTGAGGCGACGCCTATCTTTACAGACCCAGCAGGAGGACCTGGAATCATCATCAGTCCAACTTGGGACCCGAATAGAGACCTCTACGGAATTTCTGTCTTCATTATTGGCTCATTATTTTGTACCATGATTGCAATTGGCTTGGCTGTTCCACTAGGAATTGGTGGTGCAATATTTTTGTCGGAGTTCTGTCCGATGAGACTTCGGCAACCTATTAAAATGATCACAGAAATGATGGCTGCAATTCCATCAATTGTCTACGGTCTCTGGGCTTATGTTGTGATGGTTCCCTTCATCAAGAATGTACTAGCTCCTGGTCTCCAAAGCAATCCTCTGACTGCGTGGATGCCTTGGTTTCAAGGAGATACAAATGGATTGAGTCTACTGGCAGGAGGCGTCATCCTAGCGATAATGTTGTTACCAACAATAGTTACAATAGCAAACGACGCCTTGCAAACGGTGCCAAGAAATCTACGTGAGGCATCTCTTGCACTTGGAGCCACTCAAAGTGAAACTGCAAGGAAAATTGTTATTTCAGCGGCATTGCCAGGAGTGGGTGCTGCAGTTGTACTTGCCTTAGGTCGGGCTGTAGGAGAAACTATGGCTGTATTATTGGTCACCGGTAACTCATTGCAAATCCCCTATACTCTCTTCGACCCAACGTATGTTATGACTAGTATAATCACGAACCAGTTGGGATATGCGTTCGTATTTCCGTTGTGGAGATCAGCTCTCTTTGCGATTGGTCTTGTTCTTATGATTATGTCAATATGCTTCACTCTGACAGCTAAGATGTTTGTGAGATGGGGAATGAAGACAAGGGGGTATATTTGATGGCTAGTAGAAAAGATGCACTTCTCACATATCTTTCTGCAGTCACTCAGTCTCGCCGTCATTTCACTGACTTTCTCTTCAAGGTGATTCTTGCAATAGTTATCATGATAGTTGTATCCCCATTCTTTCTCGTCCTCATTCAAGTAGCAAGTATTGGATTTGGGCAGATATTTGGAATTGGACCTGGTATCGGGCTTGAATTCTTCACAACCTTCCCAGGTGTAGGTCTCGAGGGTGGAATCAGAAATGCACTAGTAGGTACTGTAGAGTTAATTGCACTTGCAAGCTCTGTGGGAATTCCTTTGAGTGTTTTTGGTGCAGTCTACATTACAGAATATACTCAACCTGGTTGGACTCGGGCTATCGTTGAGTTTGCCTCTGATGTCCTCGCGGGCATCCCTTCAATTGTCTTCGGCGCTTTTGGTTTTGCATTTCTTGTAGACTTTCTTCACCTTGGAATGGGATTGGTCGCTGGAAGTCTGACTCTAGCGTTCATGATGATTCCCACCGTCCTACGTACAACTCAAGAGGCTCTCAGAGCAGTTCCGATGTCACTTAGGGAGGCATCTCTTGCGCTCGGTGCAACAAAGTGGTCAACAACATGGAACGTGACATTGAGAGCCGCATTCCCTGGTCTGATTACTGGAGTGCTTCTAGCAATTGGCCGAGTCATGGGAGAAACTGCGCCATTGATCTTCACAGCTGGAAACAGCCTAAGTGTTCCCACAGAACTCACAGGTTCTGGGTCTTGGGTTGCATCCATGCCATACACCATCTGGGCATACATCAGTGACCCACGAGAGTACTTGCAAGTAAAGGCACATGGTACAGCTTTAGCATTGATGATTATGGTTCTCACAGTTGATGTTGTAGCAAATATCATTTCACGAAAAGTCACGAGGAGGCTCGTCTGATGGCAGGATTTGAATATCATATCGAGGTAAGAAACCTCTCAACCTGGTTTGGAAAGAAGGCAATTCTCAAGAACATATCATGTTACTTTGAAGATAATACCATAACTGCAATTATGGGACCCTCCGGTTGTGGTAAAAGTACTCTTCTTCGAACATTGAATCGTCTGAATGATTTGGTTCCGTCATTTCGACTTGAGGGTCAGGTTCTCTTCGGAGGAGAGAATATCTATGAAACTGGTTCAAGTGTATACGATCTTCGTAAACGCATCGGAATGGTGTTTCAAAAGCCCAATCCATTTCCAATGAGCATCCAAGACAATATCACATATGGTCCAAAACTCCATGGAGTAAAGGATGAGGATGAATTAAGCAAGATTGTAGAGCAGTCTCTACGAAAAGCTGCATTATGGGATGAAGTGAAAGATGAACTGGATAAACCAGCTCCGAACCTTTCAGGCGGGCAACAGCAACGACTCTGCATTGCAAGAGCTCTATCCGTTAATCCCCCAGTTCTCTTGGCGGATGAGCCTGTGTCTGCCCTTGATCCAATCAGTGCAGCTAAGATTGAGGATCTCCTCGTGGATTTGAAAAAGGAATACACAGTCATTCTTGTGACCCACAATGTTCAACAGGCTTTTCGTGTATCAGACCAAGCTGCATTCCTCTACTTGGGAGAACTTATAGAATTCGACAAGACTAGTAGGATTGTTGAAGCGCCTAAAGATGAACGCACAGAGGCTTTTATCACAGGGCGAATAGGGTAGGTGTTCAAAATGGCATCACAACTTGAACGATATATCGGCGATATCAATAAGAAAATTCGAGAACTTCACAAGATGAGTACAGGTGCCTTCATGGATTCAATGAAAGCATTTGAGGATTTAGATCAGGCTAAGGCTGCTGAAGTTCGCGACGAATCTGAGAAAATAGAAGCCTTATCCATAAAGATTGAGGATAGTGTCTTTGAAACAATTGCTCGACGACAACCCGTTGCAAAGGATCTCCGAGAACTTGCGACATATCTGCAGGTTTCTCACCATCTGTATAGGATTGGTCGATACGCCTACAAGATTGCCCATATTGTACGACTATGCGAGGGATTATCGCATTTCAAGGAACTCATTTCGTTACCCTATCTAGCCAGACTTGCCAAGGATACTATTGACTATGCCATGCTTGGAATTACTGACAAAGACCTCTCCAAGATTGATGAGCTGGAGAAACTGGAAGCAGAAAGTGATCGTGAAACCGGAGAGATGTTTGAAGAAATAACTGAATACCTGAGGCAAAGAACCGACATCACAACAATGGCCATGTACTATGTGATTATTGGGAGATATTGTGAGCGTGCAGCTGACCATGCATTCTCAATTGCTGAACGGGCTGTCTATATGGTGACTGGTAAAAGAAAGAAACTTGGCCTTGCATTTAAGGGACAATCGAGTGAAGCACCTCACTAATATCAATAGGAATACCTTAATCCAGGCTGGTAGTCTATTTTAGACACTCTTCACTCTAGTGAGCTGATGTTAGAATGGATCCATTACTCGAGAGTAAGATCTCAGAAATTAGAGAGAATCTGGCAACTCTACATTCTCTTGTGGCAACTGCATTTACAAAAGCAATGAAGTCCTTTGAAGACCTCGATACGGATTTAGCAAATGAAGCAGGGACTGTTTCTGACCGAGTAACGGAACTCCATCAGCTTGTCGAGGATCATGTATTTGATACTGTTTCAAAATTCCAACCCACTGGAATAGAACTACGACGTTTAATAACATACAACAACACCTCAGCCAGTCTACACAGAGTTGGACAATATGCTGACAAGATAGCTAGGATTGTAGAGCAATGTGAAGATCTAGATCATTTCAAAGAGCTTGAATCATTGCCCTATCTTGGAGAGCTTGCGCTTTCAGCAATAGATGTTAGTATGAGATCAGTCCTTGATGATGATCTCTCAGAGATAGAAGAACTGGAAAAGCTTGAAGCACAGAGTGACAGAGAAGCTGTCGACATGTTTGAGGAAATCGCAGAATACCTGAGTCGACGGAGGGATATCTGTGAACTTGCTATGTACTACATCATCGTGGGAAGATACTGTGAACGCGCTGCTGACCAAGCTATCAGAATTGCTGAGTCTGCTATTTATGGACTGACAGGTGAACGCAGGAAACTTGGATTGAGGTATGAAGAAGAATCTGAGAGTATGCTAGACTAACAACATCTCCTTAGATAGATGCAGATACCGATTTAATCCGAACTCAGTATTGATGGCAGAAGACATTGTTTTCCTTCATATGCTGCTGTCTTTTTTCTGCTCCCGTATCTCCTTCACGAGTTCCTCAAATGCTGCGTTTACATTGAGGTTCTCTGTGGCGCTGGTCTGAATCCATCTCAGGTCTCGAGCTTCGAGCATACCCCGTATCTGTTCGTCAGATATCACGGACTCAAGATCGATCTTGTTCTCAATCACAATCACTGCAACCTTTCCAGCGGCCGTGTAGAGTGCATTGAGCCAGTCGTCAATATGCTGGAGTGTCTCCACCCTCGTCCTGTCAAAAACAAAAAATGCCCCAGAGGCATTGGCACAGTACTGCTCCCTCAAAGCTGAGAATGACTCCTGTCCCCCAAGATCCCAGACAACAAGTTTATGTCGTGCACCCGCATAGTCCACTGACTTGACATGCAACATAGCGCCAATTGTTCGACCAATGTCTGGAGCTAGGCTGTCATATACATAACGCTGTACCAGTGAGGTTTTCCCAACACTACTGTCACCTAGGAAGACTAACTTAAAGACGAAGTCTGGTTCGCCAGTGGCCATGATGATCCCCTCTGTGGTTAGATAAATTACGATTTCTTGTCTCGGGACTTTGACAATATATCACGAGTCATTTGTCTAAAAGCTTCTTCAACATTTGTATCTTCCTTGGCGCTAGTAGGAATGATGGGAACCCCATGTTTCTTCTTGACAGCAGCTTTTTCTTCCTCTGTAAATTCACTCTCAAGATCTACCTTGTTCTCTAGAAGGACTAGGGGAATCTTGCCTGTCACTGTGAACAACGCGTTGATCCACTCATCCACTCGCTCAAGGGTTTCTATCCTTGTGGTGTCAAAGACAAAGAATGCTCCAGATGCGTTCATGTAGTAAGCCCTTCGAAGCTGAGCGAAGTTGTCCTGCCCAGCAATGTCCCAGATGACCAGTTTTACAACGGTTTCATCGAGTTGGACCATCTTCACGTGAATGTCGGTCCCGATGGTAGCCAGGTAATCACCCTCAAAGCTGTCGTAGACATAGCGACCTACAAGGCTTGTCTTTCCAACTGCTCCTTCACCTAAGAAGACCAATTTGAAGAGGTAGTCTACATTCTCTGGCAGATTCTGTACGCTCCGCGGAATAGCGTCTTTGAACTGAGAAACGCTAGGCATCTAATAACAGTATCGCCCGTAGACAAAGTGGAGTTTAATCTTCCACCAAAAGCCAGAAAAGGAGTGTAGATACTATCGTGGCCAAAGGTCGAGAGAAATGGAGATTGGAACATTCGCACGCAACAACGAACAGGTCCGAAACGCCATCAATAATGAACCTGATTTTATTGACCTACGAATGGACCTTAACTTTAGCATCGACTTCGAAGAGGCAAAGAGAGACCTCAAGGCTGCTGATATTCCATGTACCTTGCATCTACCTAGTAATCCAGATTGGAAACCTGTAGAGCTGAGTCGTGGCATTGTGCCCTATATTGACTTGGGAAAGCAGATTGATGCAGAGCTAGTCACTTTTCATACTATGCTCTCCTCCCTCTTCTATGATGATGATGATATTGATATCTTCTTAGAGTCGTTACCTCTTGCTTGTGAGGCATCAAAGGAGGCTGGTGTGACCCTCGCCATTGAAACCCTGGGACTCTACTATACCGAGATGCAGCTGTTGTTCGATATGTTCCCGGACATGAGGTTGGCTCTTGATATTGGTCATGGTCAGATTCTTGCCTCCAGAAATCGGTCTCTTGATCACATCAGATCGTTCTACGAGAAGATAGCCCTGGTTAATGTTCATGACAATCATGGATCAAAGATGGTTGAAGATGTTCTAAAGATGAAGAAGGAGAGGGAGGTCTCTCAGGGAGAGATACGTGAGCTTGCTGTAAGGTACGACACGCATCTGCCCATTGGTGAAGGAGAGATTGACTTTGATTCAATCTTCAGGGAGCTAAAACAGCGTGGCTACGATGGAAGATTCTTGATGATGTGTGAGTGTCCCTCTGACTTTCCACAAGAGAGAGAGAAATTTACTGAACTCTGGTTGGCTGCCTAGCTATCCTCTAGCTAGAGATTCAACCAGCTTAAGGACCTCTTTGAGACCTTTCTTGTCATCTGCCTTCTCATATAATGAGCGCGCCTTTCGCACTGCCTTCATAGCTTCCTCTGGTTTTCCTTGAACCACAAAGAACCTTGCCTGTTTCAGACGAGCTGCTCCCATTTTGCTATAGACATCAATTGGATAATCAAACATATCAACAGTTATCACCTTTCCACAATCAGGACAGGTTATCACCAGGTCAAGATCTGAGTCAACTTTTTGGGGAGTTTCTGTTGGCGTTGCTGCTGGAATAGAGGGTTTTGCGGCTGATGAAACGGGGATGGTTTCAGGTTCAGGAATATCTGAAGAGAAATCTGAATCATCATATGCCAACTCATCTTCAGTGACCTCCTCAGCTGTGGTCGCTTCAAGTACTGGCATATCTTCCTCAGTTTCATAGCGGGAGGAGGCGAACTCAGTGGACACCCCAGGTGGCATAGCATCTTCATCCATTGGTGGAGCAGCCATTGGTTCTGGTTCCGGTTCAGGTTCTGGTGTTTGGTCTACATAGGCAGACTTTGAGCCAAGGATGGATTTTTCAATCTGTGTGCTTGATGGTGCAGCTTGGGGCATGAAATCAGCCGCCTCTGGTGGTAGCGGCTCACTACCCTCCATCATTCTGGGAGGAGGTATCTCTTCTCCACCAGCCATCATGGCAGGACCTTCAAGTAGTTCCTTTACCTCACTGGCTCTAAGCATCCTTGTTTCAATGACACCTGATCCATCGGCTTCATCAATCCCTACGGTTTCTGCCTTTGCGAATGCTTCCTTTGCCTTCTCGAACTCGGACTTTGGTCGGGTTAGTCCTCCAGCAGTCCTAACACGATCGGTGGAGACCTGACTTGGTTTCACCCACTTGTCTTCTTCACTCGTTGTTGGTGGAGGTGCCATTGTTGGTGGTTCTGGTGCGTCAGCAAAGGATGGAGCGGTTGGTTCAGGTAGGGGTGCCTTTTCTTTTGGTGCTTCTTTCTTTATGAGTGAAGCCCCACATCGGATACAGAACTTCCGTGTCGGTTGGTTAGCTTTGCCGCATTTCTCACAAGTTTGCACCTTGCACACCTCTATTAGTTAGGGATACGCATACTAACTGATTAAAGTTTGTTGAATACACCCTCATATACATCAAAATTCATTCATAGGGTTGAGAAAACGGTACATTCATTTGATTCTCTGTTCTTTGTTGATATTTGTATGAGGTTTGAGTGGAGGGTAAACTCGTTTGTCTGTTTCTAATAAGAAACTGAATCTCGCAATTCAAGTCTTTGTTCTAACGGTTTTCCTGATCAGTCAAATGGCTGCATCAAACATTGCCACAACGAATCAGAACCGCATCTACACCGCAATGAGTTCAACAAGCAATACCATAGTCTGGGAAACAGACGATCTTCGACCGTAAAACAGCTAGTTTACTCATGAAGGAAGCAATTGAGAACATCATATCTAATCCCACCTCTATGAATCCCTCAGCAGCACTCAGCATCAATGTTATGGCTCTTGAATGGGTGAACTATGTCTACTTGCTCAGGAATAACCTACTGCCAATTTTCTTCCTTGGCAAAACACCTAACTATGCTGACCCTATTGACTATGTAATTCCGATATTAAAAACCACTACATAACCGATAGGACGACAATCACCACAGATACTTCAACTGATACTAATCCTACAAACAGCGCAACTATACCTTATGGTGAAGAACTTCAACCCTTGATTCTAGTGATTTCTATCGGATCATGTATGGTCATTCTAGTTGTGATTGTTTTGGTCTTCAGATCAAGAAAGTAGTTCTGTATGCTGTCTGCAAAGAGTTAGAACTCTAACCTTCATGAAATCCTTTCCTGAATGGATTTTGCCACCTCTGACACAGTCCTATAGCAATCCCTCATCGAAGATCCTACATGAATAACTGTGCAAATTGGATCTCGGATATTCACCATTACGCCTTGAGGAGTTCTATCAACGGTACTGTGATATTGAGTCAAATCTGGCACAATACCATCACGTCTGGAGTATACAATCATCTTGACACAAGGACTAATCTTTGGAAGGTTTTCAGGTAACAATCCTTGAGAAGCTAGAACATGAAGATTTGTTATAGAGATGTTTCCTGCGGTTTCTATCAACTCAAGTGTGCCCTGGATTCTAGGATTTATTTCCATTAGCCATATCTGATTTGACTTGTCAACAACAAAATCCATACCTATTGATCCAACTAGACCCAGCTCAGTACTAATAGCTTCAGAAACCTCGGCAATTCTAGAATCCAATTCCTTTGTAAGACCTGTGGGATAATAATTACCGCAGTATGCAAAATCGCAATTCCTACCTGCTGTTGGCATACCGATGAGCTGTCCTTGCACTGAAAGCGTGAGAGCTAGGTTTCCCGTAGCAAGTACGCTGCAGCTAATATCAGTCCCACTTACATACTCCTGCACGACCCGTGGTTCATAGTCCCCCTCCTTGGGGTCTCCGAATGCTCTGATGACATAAGCTGAATCCCTTACAAACCGAATTCCACTCCCCCCTCCCGAATAGGTTGGTCGTATGATATATGGAAGGTCAAATTCCTTGGAACACCTGATAGCTGCATCAGGTGTTTCAGCAATTACTCGCCTCGGTGTTTTAATATTAAGAGATTGCCCAATCTTTTCTAGGTTCGTAAAATCTCTGGCTTTTTTCATCTGATTTGGCGAGCAGCCAATAAGCAATCCCTCCTTATGCAAAGGCTCAAGCGTATCTACATGGTCATCAAAACCACTTCCAATTATAATATAGTCTAGATCCCGTTCCCTTCTGAGATATTGGAGATTACTTACAAGTCCCTCAGGGAGCGACGTTTCTAGGGGTTGCCGTTGACGAGAACCAGGAGTGGGGATTAACATAGCAATCCAATCATCACAACAACTTGAGAGATCCTCATCTCCCCAGTAATCCGAAACAATGACATTTGCTCCAGCTTTCTTTGCTGAACAAGCTATTGGCCTTGCATTAAACCCAACTACTCCAACAAGTTTGCCCTTAAGGGGAGCTGACTCTGAATCCATAATGAAGCGGATGTAGGAGCCCTGATAAGGTCTTTCTGTTCACAAAATGCATGTGGAAAGGTGCTGCAAATGAAGAAAGTGAATGAATCAACTATGAAGCCTGGTCTGATTCTGGGATTAAAGGGAGCGGCAGATGTCTTTGATGTCGTTCAGGGAGAACTGACAGCTGGTGTTCGAATTGTGCGGCCAGAAAGTGATGTTCCAGAAAGACCTCACTCTCATTCGCAAAAACAGGTCATCTATGTCATATCTGGCTCAGGTAAGATTACGAATGGTGAAGAAACCCTTGACATGTTTCCTGGTGATTTTATCCTTCTAGAACCAAACGAAGAGCACTATGTAATTACAGAGAAAGAACCTCTCAAGGTCTTTGAAGTGAAATATCCGTAGATGTTCATAGGAGAGAGCTCTACTGAGTGAAGATATCTACAGCATTTATCCAATTGCTTGGATAGCGAAGAGTGAGATTCTGGTCGAATACCTCACCTCTGTAGAATCAGATGTGCTCTTTGTCGCTGATTTTGCTTCAGGGGAGCACGATCGAGTTCCATCTTTCTTTGTGAATCTACTACCTAAGATACTTCCCAGAGAACCCAGAAGAACTGTCGTCTTTTGCACTGACTTACATGCTCTGCGGTTAGACAGTCTGATGGGAAAACTCGAAGAATCGGGTCTTCTGGAGCATGTCCGGGTTGTTCATGCCAAGCTGGAAACAATGGATGAAATGGCTATCATGAGACCTGAGATAGTGACATATCTTGAGAAGAGACCAGAAATAATTACATCACTTGATCATCATTTAATGGAGAAGAAGTTCATCCCGCCAGCATCATTTGACATTGGCGTTTTGAATAATGATGTCATTGGCTATCTGTATGAATACTACAAAGAGCATAGCAATGCAACAATGAGTCTTCAGAGAGTTCATAGAACATTGAAGAAAGGCGCTCTTCTGGTAGTCACAATGCCATGTTCGTTGTATGTTGTTGATAATGTGAAAATACTGGAATCTCTCGGTTTTAGTTTTCTTGAAGGCATAGATGTCAATCTCAAAGATGGCTCAATTACGACTTTAGATAGGAATACAGAACCCCAGTCAATGAGTCGTCTTGGACATTACACCTTCCTGATATTCATCAGAAATTAATACATCAAGGATAGAATCATAGGTGAGAACTAGTACAAGCTGACGTACTTTCTCGCAAACCTTATACAGAGCAAAGCGTTGTACACAACCACCTCGGTTGCAGGGGAAAACACGATGTCTGGAAAGAAACTCACCGATAAAGAAAAAGATGCGCTTGATGAAGCACTCAAAGGGGCAGTTCTTTCTGATTCGGAGCTAGAGAAATTGGCAGAAGGCGTGGATGAATCTGGCGAAACAATCATGCCAGTAGAAGATGGTGAAGACCTGATATCCGCGGCAGCACTTGCACTAGACTTTGTCGAACATCTAGAGACATCAGCTCCTCGAGAGCCAACTGGTGATGAAGACGCTGTAGCAGGATTTGACGCCCTTCTGAGAAAACTTGAGACCCTGAGGTCAGACATTTCCTCACTGCAACGAGGTGTGGTGGGAGTCTTTGCAGCACAGCTCTTGACCTTCAGAGGGAATGTTGTTGACCTGAAGACTAGGATCTCGGAGGAGATGGTTGATCGCCTTCGCATGAAGTTCTACAAACAATTCATAGAATCGATGTTTGTTGATATTGTTGATTCAGAATTTTCGGCACTGGAGAAGGAACTAGTAGACAAGATTGTCGAACAGACTCAGGAACGATTCAAAGAATTCGCATTGCGAGTAAGAGAGTCAGAGGTGGACTTGCGCAGAACAATCGTCGAGCAACAGGATATTGTCAGATCCTTCATGACTAGTCTTGAAGAGGAAACTGTTGCTCAGAGGACAGAACTGGCTGAGAAACAAGCGGAAATCACAAAGCTTGAGATACAGGTTCGAAATCTCCAATCTCAGTTGGATGAAGGACGTGTCGTAGGAGCGGCTAGGGAGGAATACGAGCGGAGAATCGCTGACTTCGAAGAGGAAGTCAAAGACCTAAAGGATGACATTCTTCTCAAAGATGCCCTCGTAGAGAAGCGGACTCAAAATATCGAGGCTGCTAGAAAGGAGCTAGAAGAGATCCAATTCAAGCTGAACGAGGCATTGAGCCAAATTGAGGTCTATAAAGAAGAAGCGGCACTTGCTAGACCAGAGAGTGAGAAGTCAGAGGCTGAAATAGCAGCTCTGAATTCGAAGATTGCGCTTCTTGAAACAACTCTTGAAGAGAAGCGGAAAGAAGGAGATACTGCTGCTGCAGACATAAAGAAGTTAGAAACGCAAATCGAGGATCTACAGAGCGAGAAAGTTGCAGCTGAGAAGGAGGCTGCAGATAGACTAGCAGAGCTTGATGGAATACAGAGTCGGATTACAGAGATCAAGGAGATGGATGAAAAGATACATTCCTTAGAACGTGAAGCCAAAGAAACTAAAGAGCAGGTCAAGATAGTCGAGATGCAGAAAGAAGCCTTCGAGAAGGCAACACGCCTTATGGAGAAGGAAAGAGATATCGCTCTGCAGCAGAAAGAGCTTGCAGATGAAAGAACCCAGCGATACATCAAGGTTCTTGGAATGGAAGGCAACACCAAGGTCTTGCTCCTAGTGGATGAGGTAGGTTCAATCAGTTTCACAGAACTAGGAAAATCACTAGGAGTTCCAAAGGGTACAGCTACAAAATGGGCAAGAGACCTCCACAAGCTTGGAGTGCTTGATATCGAAGGTGAAACTGTAAAATCGACCCTGAAAAAGATGGACCTAAAGGAAGGCGAAGTGAAGTTATAGTAGAATGATATGGTTGGGTTCTAAAATTCGATGGACCTATCCCCTTCACTGAATGATTTAATTATCTGAGACCAATAGTCCGAGAGTTTGGACATAGCTTTTGAGAAATCCTCAACAATACGGAATTCTCCCATTCTCTTTTCGACAAGTCCCACATCACGTAGCTTGCGCATGACTTTCACGTAGAGACCTCTACTGGAGAGGACAAAGGACTCCCAATCTGAATCCTTGACAACACCATCATTCTTCATAATTGTGTTTAGAATCTTGGATGCCTGTTCTACCTGCATCTCTGTGAAGAAGATATATCGGAGGAGATGCCGAGGACTGATGAGTGATGGCCTGCGAACTAGGTCTATCTTTGCCATGGTGCGACCCAATTGTAAGACTCGATTGCTTGAATATGATATTAGGTATTACATTCACTTTCTCAGGGATTTCGTCATTAGCATGGGTAGCGCTATGATAATGAAAACACCAATGGATATGAGTGTCTGCATTGTCAAGGAAACTATAGTCTGAAAGGATGGTCCTAAGAGATAGAACCCAACTCCTGTCAATATACATCCTAGGAAGGGGATGACTTGTAAAGGCGACCTTAGTCGTGACATTGCAGCTACAAGGATGAAGAACCCATAGCCTACAGCAGCAAAAGCAAGTGCCAGTGAGAACAACACTGCCAAGGCCTCATAGAGACCAAATAGAAGCCAGCCTGCGGGGGGATAGACGTAGGCAACTATCAGCCAAATGATGTTAAACGCGACAATCGCCTTGAGTCCCGCTGAGGCATTTTGAATGTCCACATCAGAAGGAGCATTTGAGAACATTATTGTCATAGCCAAGAATGCAATTATCCAGAAGACTGGATTGATCACAGTGAGTTGTGCAAAGGTGTAAAGGAAAGAATACACAAATCCTCCTATCTCAAAAAGTGGAAAGGTCCAGTCAGCTAAGAGTGCAGGGGAGGATTTTAGGTTGATAAGACTGCTAAGTAGGTCTAGTGCATTTGTTCCAAGTTCAGGTCTGTCAGGAACGAGAAAAGTTGCTCCAAAAGCAAACAAAACCAATAGAACGAGTGACACTGCAACAGGTGCTAAATTAATCACAGCATTCTTGAAGCGGCTCTTTGGTTTCATATATTTGACATAACCTAGCACCACTTGATCGCCTTTCCTTTCAACATTAATCGGTTTGAACTCGACAATCTCAGTCCGTGTGAATACGCAACCAAGTGCATGGGACGACTCATGCAGGGCTACTCCTGGGCCAACAAGCATGTACCACGACCTTGAACCTGGGTCTTGGGTTGTTCGAAGCATAGATTGTGACAGCTTCTCAAGAAACCATCCGAGTCCCCACACAACGAAGAACAGAATGAAGCCAAGTAATACTATTGTGAAATATGCGTTGATTTCTTATTCCTCCCACTCTATCTTGTGTTAGAATCTATGTGTCCTTCTTTTCACCCTTTTGACTCTTTTAAATTCAAGTCTTATTGTTTAGAGCTCTCAGCATGTTTTTTCTGTTCTTTACTCAACTCACGGAAACGCTTCTCTTTAGCTACTTCGGCATTCCGAATTCTTTTTCGAAGATTATCGACCTTCTTCTTCAAGGTGGAGCGAGTCTTGTCCTTTTGCTTCTTGGCATCTCTATACTTGTTATCTGCATCCTTCCACACTCGTTCAGCTTCCCTGAGTTGACCTCGAATCGTTTCATACGTGTCTCTCTGTGATCTGGCTGCCATCCGATAGTTTTCTATCTCGGCATCCAAACGACTGTCCAATCCTTCTAGTTCCATCTCTGCATTCTTTAGATCCGTCTTGAAATTTCTGATATCTGAGTCAATCTTCTGAACCCTATCATCATGTGAGTATTCAGTATCTACCATTGCAATCAAATTATCTTTGACAAAATGCTATTTCACCTTTGTCCATAATTATCAGAAATACTCTGCAGCGAACTGCTGCATGATGGTTCGTTCAGCTCGTCTTAGTCGTTCTTGCATAGCAACACGTTTGACTCGCAGCTTCTGAGCTAGATTCTTTATCTCACTTCGCCTAGGTATGTCGTAATATCCATTTGATACTGCTACTTTCAGGGCGTCCAATTGCTTATGTGTTAATCCAGGACCAAGAGGTCCCCGTGGAGAACGACGGATATTTAGCACTCTTACCTTCGAGAATCTGGACCGAAGATTATCGAATGCCAAGCGAAAAGCATCCTGATCTGGAGCCAACACATGGTGAATTTGAGTTCCTCCTTGGATGACGATGGGAAACCTAGACATACAGCCACTCTCAAGGATGGTTTCATGTATTGATTTTGACTTCAGCTTATGAGTGACTTCTGTCCAATACTGCTCTGGTGTTGCATGCGTCACTCTAACATCAACAATGCTCCCCGACTGCTTCAGAGCCTTGACATACTTGGAGAGAGGTTTCTCTTCACTAGTCAAGCTTTGAATGATACCAAACCCAAGAGGTCCGTTGATGGAAATCAGGTCCACACGTACTGGAATCTTTCTTGTGAGATCACATGAATAGTATCCTTCTGCAGTGATCTCAAGCTTAGCTTCTATCATTCTTATAAACACCCGTCTTACGACGGCATAATATCTATTCCTACTTGAATCTACCGACTTACTAGGGAGAATGGATCTCTTGATTGACATTGAAGATATGAGTTCTCAAGACTCCAAACGAACGCGAGTGTTCGCAGTTATTCAAGCACTAATAGTTACTGTGCTTTGGTCTTCTTCATTTGTCATCATCAAGTTTGGCCTTGAAGATATACCACCACTAACATTTGCAGGTTTGAGATACTCAATTGCCTCATTGGTTCTTCTGACACTAATTTTGGCGCAACCAAAAATGCGCTCATCTCTCAGGACTAGGTCAAGAAGATGGTGGGGAATGTTGTTTCTCTACGGGTGTATCTACATAACTGCAACACAGGGAACACAGTTTTTGGGATTATTCTATCTTCCAGCAATCACATTCTCCCTTCTTCTCAATCTTACACCAATCATTGTTCTATTATCAGCGATACCGATGTTGGGAGAGAAACCATCGTTGCTTGAAACAATCTTCATCCTATTGGGTGTTTTCGGTGTGTTCCTCTATTTCTATCCACTGGACTTCATTGGTGTTTCAATCTTTGGACTCATTATTGGTATCGTGAGTCTTCTAGCTAACTCTGCATCTGCTGTAATTGGTAGAGCAATAAATCGGGCAAGAAACACTCCATCCCTTGTCGTCACAGGCGTGATGATGTCAATTGGTTCACTTTTCCTCTTGTTCATGGGGTTGGCGGTGGAGCCTATTGCGCCATTATCATCATTATCTTGGTTCTATATTGTCTGGCTTGCTGTGATGAATACTGCTCTTGCTTTCACACTTTGGAATCGAGCCATGCAGGTACTTCGAGCAGTGGACATGGCACTCATCAATAGCACAATGATGCCACAGATAGTCATCCTCTCATTCGTATTCTTGGAGGAGTACCCTGAACTTCTTGATTGGTTGGGACTGATCCTTCTTGCATTAAGTGTTACCACGGTTCAGTACTTCCAAACAAAACGATTGAACAACACACCTGACTCCTGATGAAATAGGCAGGGAAAGGCTAATGTGGAAAAATGTCGTACATATCAGCTCCTCTGGAGGTATGTTCTTGATGAGCTATGAGGAACTCCGTAAGACCGAGCTGTTCTCGTTCTTTAACTTCACTGAAAGTGGAAGAAGACCAATGGCAGATGGTATGCAGGAGATACATCTCAAGCCAGGTGGCTTTCAGGAGTTTATTGATCTCACAATGAAAGTGGACAGGAGTCAGAATGTACATGAGGGAATCTTATACCTAGACAGAGATTGGATTGGTAGTCCAATGACTGTGAGTCCTTTTGGGAAAGATTTAGCTAAGAGCTTTATTGATGCTATTACTCCTCCAATCGATAAGAAGAAAGCAAGCAGTGTTGTTTCCACCATATGGAACATTCAGGGTTCAAGTGACATAATGATTCCAATTCAACCACAGGATTCAAAGGACCTAGTGCCTGAAATACCAATTGACGAGCTTGTTCAGGTCTACCTAGGAACTAAAGACAAGTTTGAGATGAGGTTGGAAAAATCGTTTATCAGAGTGGAGAATGTCATCGACGTTGGAAGGAAACGATTGAAGATCTCAGTCGAAGCCATATAATAATCACTTTGCTTCCCAAGCAAGCATAATTGCCTTTGCAATATCGGCCGCAGTTGCTCCAATCAGTGTGGCATCAACATCGGCTAGTTTTTGGGCAATTGATCTCTTGATAGAGTCTATATCACCTGCATGACCAATGAGTGATTCTTCAATTTCAAAGATTGTTTCCTCTGGATGAAGGAAGAAATCTCCCAGTATCTTGACCTTTGCAATTCTCCCAGAAGCCACCTCAAGCTTGACCTTCACCAATTTCCCATCTGGGACCTTGTAGTTGGCCTCTCGCATCTGAATCACCTCGAGAAGTTCCACTCAGGAGTGGAATATTTTTCCTGTGCAAGTGTGCTGGCTGTGCTTCTCTCGTTTTTACTAAGACTACCAGGAATCAAGTCAATCCCTAATGCTTCAGAGAAACCCTGTTTGAGAGCGTCTTGTAATTCATTGATTGTGACATGTCGACCAAGAATTTCTCGTATTGACGTAACTCGTTGCCTCACATCAGCAATCATCTTGTCAGAGATCTTCTCCTGTGGGACCTTCAGAATGGAGAACATCAGATTGACATCCAAATCTAACAACGTTGTCCCGTGTTGTAGTACACACCCATGGCGTCGGGTCATCGCATTCCCCGAGATCTTTCTCCCACCAACATTGACATCATTTATTGGTTTGAACTCTCCTTGTATCCCTAAGTGCCCTAGTGCCTTAACAATCCCTCCACAAAGAAGTCTATATGACTCAAGAATGTCAGCAGGGGCAAGTCTGTGTCCCTTTGGCATGATGATGCTGTAGGTCACCTCACCTTCAAAGTCATGATAGACTGCTCCCCCGCCAGTGATACGACGGATGAAATCAATTCCACGACCTTTGCAAAACTCCACATCCACCTCATCTGTCATGCCCTGAAATGTACCAATTGATACTGCAGAAGGATTCCATCGATAGAGTCTGAGTGTAGGTGGGACATCGTCTCTGTGCATCGCTAGCATGACTGCCTCATCAATGGCCATATTTTCAAAGGCTGTGTTAATTTCCAAGTCGATGAATCGGAACTCCTCCATTTAGACCACCAAACTTGTTTCTTCTATTGCTCTCGCAACCTCCTCCTCTGTCAGAGGCCGGGGGTAGTTATACATTGGACCACGAGGTCTCTCAGTATAGTATGGTCGATTGCAACCCTTGCATCCAGTCACTTGAAATGCAGTACCAGAGGCCAGAGCCTTAAGAATTATTTCTCTATCGATACCAAAGGAGATTCGGCCCTCTGCTCCTTGATGCACTTGGTCTCTTTGTAAAAGCCCCTTTGAAACCAATTCCCTCACCACTTGGATTCTCCTATATGAGGAGAGGTCTGGAGGAGGCTTATCTTCCAAGGAGGTTCCCTTGATGCTGGTGAATGCGAATAACCCGACACTGATTCCCATCTCGTACATATCGAATATGAAATCTGCAGCTTCCTTCTCAGACTCTCCCAACCCAATGATGAGGTGAGTAGTAACATTCCCTATACCAAAGATATTCAATGCTTGACTGAGTCCTTGACGATGGTCCTCCCAGCGATAACTAGTATCACGGTGTATGCCCTTTATCTCTTCGAAGATGCTAGGTGTACTTGCATCAAGAGCAATACCAATCGTAGAAACACCAGCCTCCTTCAATGTCTGCATATCTTCGACTGAGATTGGGTGAATAGCCACTGAGATAGGAAGCCGCGAGATCTCTCTTACTTTTCTGACAATCTCAAGAACATCTTGTACCAGCTCAGGATAGCAGACGGTCTGGATACAGATTCTTCTGAAATGATCTGATTCGGGCCAGTTTTCAACTACCCTCTTAAGATCATACTCTGGCCAAGATATTCGAGAGAGTCTATCAGATGCAGGTGTACTATCACGAGCCTGCGGACAGAAGGCACAGTTAGCATCACATCCTTCCTCTCGATAGGTCATAAGAAAAGCAGTTGTGAAATTCGGATCTTTTTCACCTGATTCTAATCCCATCTGAATTGCTGTTCCTAGTGACAGGCGAACGATTTCTACCAAGATGACCAAATCCAAAGTTCTCTATTCTGCTATAACCGTGTTGTTGCTCTGTTGTATCTGAAGCTGACAGATGTCCCCTTCGTTAATGACTCCTCTGAGTTCTCCATAGTTCTTTGGAATCAAAATCAACTGTGGTATCTTCTTTTTAGTGAAGTTTTTCGGATAGATGAAACACGATAATCCCCGTATCTCTCTACCATCCAAGTATGAGCTGATATGTGGACCTCGTTCAAAGACACTCACACTTTTCCTTGTTTCCCGGACAGTGCCAGTCACAACATTCCCAAACCCAATCTGCTCTCCAACTTGAAGTTGTTCTGTACCCACCACTCCTCCTAATCGGTAATGTGAGAGACCTCCCTCAAGGATACCCACTTTGCTTCTTTGCATATCAACAGCGGCTACACCGGTGAGATCCCTGATTGCGGCATGGTCCAACCCTTTGGGATAGCCAATGATATTGTCTACGGTCACTGATTGGACAAGAAACTCAACCTCTTCTCTTGGTGATCCAGTCTTTCTGGATGTATACTGATATTCAAGGTCGAGTGGACACGATCTACTTGAGCGCTCGAATGAATCCAATGCCATAACTTCTACATGATAGTGTGCTCCTGTCCAGTAGTTGAAATACCTAGAACGAATTGCCTTTCCAATTTGGTCTCCAACATCAACCCGGTTTCCGACAGACACAGTTGGCTCACTATGCATCACCCTCACAATGTTGTTGTCAGATTCCGAGGATTGGATACCAATCGCAAAATCGAAGTCATGCGTGGGAAATTCCTTGGGTCGACCCATCCGCATTCTCCTGATTTTGACGACCTTTCCTGAAGTGGGTGCTACGACAGCAGCTCCCCATTCTTGATGTGATGGGTAAATGTCTATGGCAGACCCGAGGTCATGGCCAATATACGGGCTGTTGAAGTAGGAGAAGTAGGCATCTTCTGGTGCGTGTAGCGTAATTCCCGCTGCAGTTCCAACAACTCGCATCAGATAGACCTCTCAGTGACAAAGGAGCATGGTCCAACAGGGGAGCATGTCACAATCTCACTTATGCTTCTTTGGCTGCCGCATAGATTGGTACAAGTTTCTGTTTCCAAGCTTCAAGTCCCTCGGGACTGGAGGGGTATTCGCTGTAGACTCTACGAATGTCATTCATTAGTCCTGCGACCTTGGAAACACGAAGTAGGAGTGGTATCTTCCCAAAACCAGCTACAAGTCGCTTGAACTTCTCACCAGCACCAAATTTGACCTCGCCAGTCATCGATGTGTCAAGAAGGTCACTTGCCTTGATGATCTGTTTCCTAAAGGCAAAGTCGATATCCTCATTTGTCACGTTCAACAAGAACCATCTGAAGACATCAAGCGCGGCTTGCTTTGAACCATAACTCTTGTGGTATCTTGGATTGTAGTCCCACAAGGCGTGGATTGATGTGTCGTTCCTCTCTAGAGCCTCTGAGGCTACAATTCCAGCGTGTGCCCCACCTAAAAGCGAGGAACCAATGCCTCCACCATGTATAGGGTTCACCTGACACGCAGCATCACCAACGAGCATGAAGTTGTCATCAACCATTGTGTCAATGGGACGGCGAATGGGAGCAACTCCTCCACTGCTGTCGAGTACCTTGAGCTCTCCCCATGTGTCCATCCAAGTCTTCTTCACAAAGTCATATTGGATGTCCTTAGGATTGCGATGTCCCTCAATGGTCATGAGACCATTTCCAACATTGACACGGTGCTTGCCTTGGGGGAACACCCAAACATAACCCCCGAGGGTCTGTTCTTGATTCCAGAAGATCTCGAGAATATCCGGGGTTTCAAATTCGAAATCGGGAGTTTCGTAGATGTCACGCCAGGCTACCATTCTATCCTCGCTTGCTACTTGGCGTTCCACCAGTGAGTCTTCAGGAAGCTGCATTCGAAGCATGCCTGTCGCACCTGTGGCGTCGACCACTATACGACTTCGTACTGCTTTTTCTGAACCTCCTTCTTCTGCCAGCGTAACTCCAGCCACTTTTCCACCTTCGAAAACAAGCTTCTTCACGCGAGTTGAAGCCATCACCTCTGCTCCTGCGCTCTCAGCAAGACCAACAAAAAATTGTCCCATCTTCAACCTGTTGAAGGACATTCCAGTCGTTGTGGGTCCCTGCATTCTCAACCTATGTTCCCGGTCAGGAGCTATGAGATCAATCCCGTTCACATCATACTCAACAATGCCTTTGGGGAGTTCAGGAATCCCGACAAGTTCTCTCAGCTCAGTGATGTGGTGCGAGCCTAGAGCATCTCCACATGTCTTGTTCCCAATGTTGTCCCGTTCTTTCCTGTCTATGAGGAGTACTGAGTGCCCTTTCTTGGCCAGTGTGTATGCAGTGGTCGCTCCTCCAGTCCCTGCACCTGCCACAATAACATCATAGTCTGTCATGAATCATACCTTCTCCGCGATTTGCCATGTCTGTTCGAGAAAACCTTCGAGTTGCATTGCGATTAAAGGATTTTCAGCCCACCCACACACACTAAGGTCTGGCATGGAGATCAAAGCCTCTTCTGAATCAATCACAATATCGATAGCTAATGTATCTTCCTTGATACGCTGTTGAAAGTTGTTGATTCTGAGATTACTCCTGGACCCTAGGATGGCTCGTATCTTCACACCATGACTTGCTGCCTCTCTCAATGAGTCAATTACACCTTCTCCAAAATCATCAAGTCTTGGAGCAACGATGAGAATTGTGTCCTCTGCTCTAGAAATCATCGATAACATCTTCGACACGACATCGCTGATTCCTCTGATGGTGTAGATTAGTGCAGGAACAGCAGTGGTTGAGACTCGTGTTTCTTGAAGTTTCATTAGGTC
>Ga0180438_10003601_pt1 | contig 23210 bp, 23 predicted proteins | sample SS_ome_12_FD_132455 | JGI IMG/M metagenome (GOLD analysis project Ga0180438, IMG submission 132455) | Hypersaline lake sediment archaeal communities from the Salton Sea, California, USA - SS_3_D_2 metaG | ecosystem: Environmental > Aquatic > Non-marine Saline and Alkaline > Hypersaline >...
AAGGTACATCTGAATCGCCAACGCAATGTTCTTCACGTTGGAGAGACAGACGGCCTTTCGAGCCGATTCACGGGCTCGTGCGAAAACCGGAAACACCATCGCCGCGAGGATTCCGATAATCGCGATAACCACCAAGAGCTCGATAAGGGTGAAGCCCTTTCGTCTCCGCATACTAATACAGACCTCCTAGATATCTCGTGATCGGCAAAGCGGTTGAGCCTGTGCAGCCCCCTGTCTCTTTTCACCTCCCGTCCCCCAGATGTGCTTCTGCTCGTCTGGGTTTGGGGGCGCCCAGCTCGCTCGCTCTGTCAGCCTTATTTGAATACGTCGCTAGGCTGAACCAACGGTTACAGGATATATGCTCTTGTTGGATATGGCTATGCGCGCGTTTGGCATGAACATGTTTTTTCTTGCTATGCAGACAGAAAGACGTAACAATATTGTAATATTTATTCGACAGCTTCTCAACGCTTCAAAAGCCTCAGAATCGCCTCAGAGCGGCCACAACGAATAAATGCCAGTTTTGGGGCGTGTTTTTGGGGGAAATGAACTCGCTATAGGATCATGGCCGGGCTACGACGTCCGAATCGGCATTCTGGCGCTTGACGCAATAATGTAGATGAGAAGAATCTCCAGCAGACAGACGAGCGCCATGTCACCTACGCGCAAGAACTAGCCAAACCCCATGAAAAGCGCAATGAAGGCTGCTCTGACCCCTCTGGACGCGTCAGGAATGGTTTGGTACTGTCGGGTGGAAACAGCCGCCTGAAGCGCGTCGAGCGCTTCACGATTATGTTGCTTGACAAGATGCAACAGTCGCCAGTTGCCTCTGTGGTACCGGAATTTTCCCAGTCGCTGCCAGGCGGCGAACAGTTCCTCTAGTTCCCCCTCAAATTGGGCTACATTTTCGGGGGTAACACCGCCCCTCGCATTTCCTATACCCCACTGAACGAGGGGCTCCATGACATCGTGGTAGCGGGTGACTTCATCGCCGAACCACGCTACCTCGTTCCGTTCTCTCATTCGCATCCAGATGTACCGCACCGGCTCCAGAGAGTCGTGAGCCGCCGGAAAGTCGCCCGCGTAGGCGTGCCATTCAGCGAGATGCAAATATCCGGTTATGGATGCGAGATCATCTCGCCAGTGGGGGTCGTCGGCGAACTCAGCCGGCGGCGAATCGAAGAAACGGTAGAGAAGGGCATACCACAGCTCCCGAGATTCAGCGAGCCATCTCTTCGCACCCTCGGCTTCACGGCTTGTCGCAAGTAGGGATCGTTTGTAGAAGGAATTCCAGCGCATGTACGAGACCTCAAACCGGCGTCCGGCGCGATGAGCGCGCTCTGGTTGAGGTTCCGAAGCGTCGGCGCGTCCGAAGAGCAAAGCGAGAGCGAAAAACCCGGCCAAGAACATGATGGTTGGGGCGAAGCCCAATGACGATGGTCGTTTCTGCATCAGAGTAATTCCCTTCCTTTGTTGCCGGCACGATACTATCGTAGTTCGGCGAAAACGCCCTTCCAGGCGCGAGCATAGGCGCCCAGCCCGAGGAGGGCGGTAAGGCTCACCGTGATGAAGCCCACAATCGGAATCACGGCGAGAACCGTGAGGACAATCAGACCAAGGAAAAGACTCAGATATGGCGATATGGGGCGGGCTGACGTGAAAGGAGAGGCGACGGCCCCGCCGAGGAAAATGGCGACGGGCACGTCACTGAAGAGCAAGGCGAAGAGCCATCCAACAAAGGTCAAAAGCGCAATCGGAATCCCGACGATAGTGCTCGCAGCGACGGCGAGCAGTGGCGGTCCCAGTATCAGAATGAGGGTGCCAAGGAGGAGACTCCACCACGTTCGTCGTCCCACTGCGCCAGCCGCGCCCATGAACAAACGCGGCGTGAGCGCCAAGCCCACAGCGCCGAAAACGTACAATGCGGGGAAAGAAAGAAGGACGAGTCCTATCAGGAATCGCCGCACAAAGGGACCGCGCGGGGTCTCCGGCTGAGGCGTTGGCATGGGACGCACGCGAGGTGCGAGTTTCTGCGTCTGTCCGTGAACCTGAGCGCCTGAGGCGATAGAAACATCCTCGGCAGAACGGTAGACGAGATCGCCACCAACGCGAGCGCTCCGAGCCAGATCTAGACTATTACCTTCGAAATACAGTTTATTTTCGATCTGCCCTCTTACGTTGGCCTGTTTCCCGAAGAGCGCGGCATCCCGGCCGACGATACCATCGATCTCAAACACGCCGCCGGCAGCATGAAAATCGCGGGCGATTCGAGCGGTTTCGGCAAGGAAGATATTCTGGCCGGCAGCACTTGCGTTGCGAGCGACATTGCCACCGACAGTAACGCTCTGACCGATGGCACGGACGCTACCATTTACGTCACTCGTCACGCGCACATCCATGCCGGCGGCCATCACGCTGCCGCCGACGGGACCAGTCACGCGAACGTTCTGGCCGGCGGCCAGAACGTCACCGGTCACCTTTCCGGCAACGAGGACACTCGTGCCGGCGATGAAGAGATCGTCGTCGATGATTTCGCCGGGTTCGACGGAAATATTCTCACCGGTGCGGAACTCGGTTGCGGCGGACGGACTCACGAGAAAGAGCGATAACGCCAGCGACATCGCAAATGTTCGGATCATCACACTATCCCCCTTTCCCCTCAATAACCGATACTAGTTCAGCGCCATTCTCGGACTTAGGGCTTGCCCGTTCGATTCCTTGTGCAGAGAGAGGACAAGCGCGAAATGTCCCTACCCTTTCATCCCCGTCAGGGCTATCCCCCTTGTAAAGTAGCGCTGGCCGACGAGAAAGACGATGAGGACGGGAAGGGTGACGAGGACGGTGCCGGCCATGAGGAGGTCCCAGCGGGTAGTGTACTGCGTCTGAAAAACCTGAAGGCCGACTTGAAGGGTCTTCATCGAGTCTTTGCTCATGATGAGCAGCGGCCAAAGAAACTCGTTCCAAGCGGCGGTGAAGGTGAAAATGCTAAGGGTCGCAAGAGCTGGCTTCGAGAGAGGCAATATAATCCGCCAGTAGATGCCGGCTTCGGAGCAGCCATCGATGCGGGCCGCGTCTTCCAGTTCAGAAGGAAGTGTCATGAAGAACTGCCGCAGGAGAAAAATGCCGAAGGCGCTCACGGCAACCGGGAGGACGAGACCGGTATAGCTGTTGAGGAGGCCATGGCCGCCCAGGCCGAGAGCATCGTTGCCCCCGGCGAAGGGCCAGTGTTTCAGCATGATGAAGACGGGGACCATCGTCACCTGGCCAGGGATCATCATCGTGCCGAGCACGAGGATGAAGAGCAGGTTTCTCCCGCGAAAACGGAGCCGCGCAAACGCATAGGCAGCCATCGAGCAGAAGAGCAAGTTTGTGATGGTAACGGCACCGGCGTAGATGAGGGTGTTGATGAAGTAGCGGGCGAAAGCAGCGGCCTGCATGGCCTCAACGTAATTGCTCCACTGCCATCGATCGGGGAGCCAGACTGGCGGAAAACGGAAGATTTGGGATTCCGGCTTGAGCGATGTAGAGAGCATCCAGAGGAACGGCAATATCATGCTCACCGCGCCGGCGGCGAGCACCAGATGGAGCAATGAAAATCTAAGATGCCTCTTCATTAGACGTACTCCACCTCGCCGCCGCGCAGGAGACGAAGGTTGATGAGGGACATGACAAAAATGATCCCGAACAGAACGAAAGCCATTGCTGAGGCGTATCCCATCTTCATGAAGCTAAAGGCGTTGCGGAAAATCTGGTGGACGATGACCGTCGTCGCGTTGTTCGGACCGCCGTTGGTCATGACGTACACCTGGGCGAACACCTGAGATGCGCCGATAACCGAGACGACGAGAATGAATGCTGTGGTCGGCTTGAGGAGCGGCCAGGTGATCGCCCAGAAGCGCTGCCAGGGAGTCGCCCCATCGATAATAGCGGCTTCGTGGAGGTGGTCGGGGATACCCTGGAGGCCGGCAAGGTAGATGACCATGTTATAGCCCAGGCCGCGCCAGATGGACATTGCGATGATGGCCGGCATGGCTTGCCCGGGGTCACCGAGCCAGGTTTGAGGTGAAATGGGGAATTCGCGACCCGTGATGGTGCTGATACCACGAGAGAGAAGCTGCAATAGGTAGTTGAGAAGTCCGTAGCTCGGATCGTAGATCCACATCCAGACAAGGGAGACGGCGACAAGGCTCGTTACGACAGGCAGATAGTAGGCTGTGCGGTAGATGGCGATCCCTCGAATGCCGGTATTGAGAAGGAGCGCCAGGAGGAGGGCGAGCGCCATGCCAATCGGGATTGTTCCGAGGGCATACTGCGCCGTGTTTCGAAGCGAGAGGTAGAATACGCCGCGATGGCCGAGGTCTTCGGCGATGCGAGCATAATTCTGGTTACCGACCCAGACCGGCGAGTGGATAATATCGTAACGGCAGAAAGAGAGATAAAAGGCTGCAACGACGGGGATCAGGACGAAAAGGAAGAAGAGCGTGAGGCCCGGCGTGAGGAACACCCATGCAGTGCGCGATTGCCGCCGGGCCATTCCGGTCGCTGCCGTTCTCATGGCTGTGTATCCACCCGTTCGGCCAGCAGCGCATCGAGCTCGCGGGAGTAGTCCCGAAGGGCCTGCTCCGGCGTCTTGGTCTGGTAGACCGCAGCCGAGACAGCAGACTGAAGGCCCGTTCGGATTTCGAACCATTCGGGGATGGCGGGCAGCGAACGGCCGTGAGTGTCCATCAAATCGACGAATGCCTCGAGTTGAGGAGTCTCTCTCATAAAGGCGGCCGCTTCGACCGCGGAGCGCCGCGGCGGAATGAAGAAGAGGGTCGAGTTATAGGCGGCGAGGTTATCCGGCTCCATGAGGAACGTCATCAGTTCCCAGGCGAGGTCCTTGTGCTCGCTCTGTGGAGATATGGCCAGCCAATCGGTGTAGACGGAGACGACGCGCTCTTTCCTGCCCGGCGGTGGGGCGACGCCGACATTGGAGAGCAATTCAGGCGCGTACTTCTTCACATTGTAAACTCCGAACTGATTGTTGATCTCCATCGCCGCCTTCCCTGAAGCAAAGACAGGGATCGCTCCACCGGCTTGAGGCATGCCTGCTGTTGGGCAGACTTCGTATTCGTTGTAGAGGTCGCAGTAAAACTGCAAAGCTTCGATGGCCTCTGGGGCGTTGAGCATGGAGCGAGTGCCATTCTCATCGAAGATTTGCCCTCCGTTTCCCCAGAGGAATTCGACGTAGAACTGCCACGAAACGGGCAAGTTCATACCCGCCATTTCGAAGGCCGGACCTCGCTTGACCGTCATCTGCTGAGCAGCCTCCGCTAATTCCTCCCATGTGTCGGGAGGATGGTCGAATCCCGCTCGGGCGAGGATATCCTCACGATAGATCAGTGCGCGGGGCGCGGAGAGGTACGGGAGCCCATAAACTACGCCTTTGTAGACGCACGTGTTCCACGAGGCGGGGAAGTAATCTTCCGCCTGTCCCCAGGAAGCGATGTGCTCATCGAGGGGCTCAGCCATGCCTCGATAGGCGAGACCGCCGACATATTCGGCCCCCACCTGAAATATGTCGGGGGCGACGCCGCCGGCGAAGCTGATAGTCAGCTTTTCATCGATGTGCGCCCACGAGACGTACTGAGTGTTGACGGTGACGCCGGGGTGTGCAGCTTCGAAGCGCGGGACGAGGTCTTCGTCGATGAGGTGGCGGGTGTCCTGGTTGAAGTCGGTGATCCAGAGTTCGAGTTCGACACTCGGTTCGCTGCTGGCGCAGCCGGCCGTGAGAACAAGGAGGCCGATTAGAATTAGGAGAGGAAGTCGGGACATGCCCCCGCACTTTAGGTGAAGGAAGTCTTCACCAGGAACATAGCGGCGATGAGGAGTGTGAATACGACGTGATAGTGCTCGCAATTCTTGAGCATTCGGACGAGGGTCCAATGGCAGCCATTCCCAGCCGTCGAGCGACCCGGCCACGGGATAATGGCGGGCACTGCCGAAGCGAACTCGGCATGGGCGGGGCCGTAGAGGGATCGGAGATGGCGTTCCTCAGAAACCACTTGGGCGGCGTAGAGGACCACGAATAGGGGAAGTATGAGAATCCATCCCCACATGACGTTCATCATGACGGCGAAGCCAACGGCGGCGACGAAGCTGCCGAGGTAGAGCGGGTGACGGACATAACGATAAGGACCGTCAATGCAGAGAGGGCCGTTTTTTTCGAGAACACCGGCGGCCCAGACGCGTATAAGCAGTCCAACCATCACGATGCCTCCACCGACGGCGATTTTAACGAGGCTCGGCTCGGCCAACATGAACCCGAGCAGGGCCAGCACGAGGTGGCCGTGAATGCGCCTGAACTTGCGAAGTAGCTTCACAGCTCGCCCTTTCTCAACGCGGTCAGCGGTGTGCCCAGAGAGATCCCAGGGCTGCTATCCGCCATGCGAGCAGGACTATCGTGAGCACGACAGCCCCTGCGACGCGTAGCTCGTGATTGCGAAAGACGGCCGACCAGGACCACTTTTCGTCCGAAAGCTTCCGCCGCGGCGGGCGCGGAAACCATCGGTTCACCAAGGCGCAGTATTCAGTATACTCGTCTCCGAACAGACCTCGCAAGCGGCGCTCTTCTTGGAGAACGCGCGCTTGCGCGTAAAGTGCGTAAACGATGATATAGGGAAGAATGATGAACCAGCGCCATGTGATGAGCGTGAGTCCAAGTCCGACGAAGAAGCGACCGAAGTACATGGGGTTTCGAACCCATACGTACGGGCCGGACTTGACGAGGAAGACGTTTTTCCGAAGATGCGCCGTAGACCAGAGTTGAAAGCTCTCGCCTGCAAGCGTCACAATAACACCCGGCCACATCGGGCCGCGGTCGGCGAAGATTAATAGAATCGCCGCCGCGGGTACGGCGAGAAGGAAACGAAGTCGTGTGGCGACGGATTGCATCCGCGCAACAAGGCCGGACGAAAGCACGCCGGAACCGGAACTCGTGGTTGAAGTCTCACCCGAACTCATCGCAGGCGATGATAGCGGGGGCGGGGGTGCGTGTCAATTGCTCGAAAACAGAAAAGCAAGTGCGCGGCATCCATAGTGTTCAAATACTGGTGTTTGGATTGGACAACCGGGTAGGGCGTTGGAACACCCATCTGAGCGGCACCATAGATAACCTGTGCATTCAAACCCCGTTCTTCCTGCGACTCTCTATGATATTCTTGATACCGTAAATATAATCGCCAAGCTCGCGGGTCTTTTCGTTCGTAAGTTGTAAATATTTCCCCATTTCCCTCTCCATGGCCTTAACTAGCATAGGAAGGGTTTGTCCGGTACCCAAGAAAGCTGCAATTCCAAAAGCTCTGACGAAAAAGTAGGCAAAGACCAGCACAGCCACTATGGGGAACAGGAGCATCATAGCGGGCACGAGTACCCAGCCAGGGCTGGAAGCAGCTATCCCTGTGTAGTAGTTAGGACCAAAAGATTTACAGGTCCAGACGATAGCGACTTCTGTGATGACCAAGCATAGCGCACAGACACCTGCGACTGAAAAGATCTCAGGTTGGAAGTTCCTATCTTTCATGACTAGTTCTCTGGGTTACTTCATCTATGCCTTTGAGGATAGCTTTGAGGCAATTGTCCCACTTACTGGGCTTCCATAGCCAGTCGTCTATACAGTTCGCAGCCAGTGAAGCCAGCTCGGCTTCCGCCTCAAGCCGAGTCTCGATCTGCTCAGCATACGCGCTGTGGAGTATGATCCAGCACGAAGGATGAACTTGTTTGAGGACGGCCGAGAAAAGCAGCCCGGTAAAGAAGCTCTCTTCGATGAGATCAGTCAGTTTGGGATAATGCCAGGATAGGATTCCCTCGAGAACGTCCCTGACCCCAATAGCTGATATCTGGGAATCGAGGAGCACTACGCAAGAACAATGATCCTGTTTTGCAAGAGCTTCAATTTCCTCGTAGAGGCGCTTCAGATTTCTGCACCATCTCCAGTCGAGATCTTTGATCGATTGGGTTTCAAGCTGACTCTGCAATGTGGTTACAGCTTCAACGTTGTCGTCTACAAGCAGCAGCATTCGCGAAGGTGTCTCATTCATGATTCCCACCATCCTTGCTCGGTCGTAGCGACCGGGACCAAAAGGTCAAAGCGCGTCGGGTTCCTGAGGCGTCCTATGATCAGATCCCCTTTGAATCCACGTGCGATTTGGCGGGCAATGGACAAACCGATGCCATTGCCCGCTTCGCCGGCCTCTTCGGACGCACTGCCGGTTTCGCCGGACAGAAAAATACGTTCTTTTTCGTCATCTTCAATGCCCAATCCATAGTCTACGAATTGAATGACGTGGTAGTCCTCGAAGTCTCTCTGGGCGGGGAACGATTCGTCAGCTCGATCCGCCAGTTGTATATTGATCTCTACGCCTTGGTCCGACTTCCGGTACTTGACTGCATTCGTAAGGAGGTTGTGGCAGATTTCCTGAAGCCTTGCCTTGCGGAGGTAGAACTTCAAACCGCTCAGCGGGCACTCGAAACGCACAATGTGCTGGTGTTTGAATTTCCATCTATACTCTTGGTCGTAGGAGTTCAGTTCGTCGAGATGCTCGCTCGATAGCTCTACCTGGCGATCTGCCAGCAATTCCATGTATAGCCTGTGGCGGATCATGTTGACGATTGGGCGGATGACGTCATCTGAGAAATCAATTCTTGTGGAACTCCGACTATCGCTGCTCAGCGCCAAGTTTTGGGCATCGTTTAAGTTGTGGATTAGCGCCAAGGCATGCTCGAGATTTCGCAGCGTAAATTCCTTATGAAGATCTTGGTTTTTCTCTCGGATAAGCCTCGCCCGCAAGAACTGCACCGAGTGGGTCGCCAGCTCAGTGGGCTGACGTAACTCATGTGACATCATGGCCATAGCTCGTAGACCGTGAGCCTCCAGAGCGTGGATGCGGGCGACATGTTGATTCAAGATGCTGGTGAATATGCCAGCTACTTCGCAGTCTTCACGTGAGAACGGCTGCCCAGAGCGTGGATGGCTCACGCTGATCTTGCCGAAGCACGAGTCACCTTCTATAAGAGGTAAGTCGAGCCAGGAATGAGGCGAGTTATTCTTGTAGATGCTTAAAGATGCCTGTCCTTCGTAGTAGAGGAAATCGATCTGCTCTGATCCGGGCAACCGTGCGGGCACCTCGAGATTCTTGCCTTCGCAGGCGAAAAGCTGACGCACGAGGTCCTCATCATTGGAGACATAGGTCAGCTTCTTCTGTTGAACGGACCACCACGAGATCCTGGATGCCGCGTCGGATTGCGCAATCGTGCGACCGATAAGCGAGAGTAAATCTCCGGCTTCTGCACTATCTCGCTGGTCCTTGCACTCCAAGACCTGTTCGGTGTCGTTCGATGTCACTTCCCAGTATCGGCTCGATTCAAACCCCAATTCTTTGAGGCAGCCAAGAGCCCATGAGATCAATTGTTGCCTAGAGATCATTTCATAACCTCTACAAAGGCATCTATGGGTCAACTGGGCCGTTTTGGCCTAGGTTATGAAATAGCTTCTAGTACTCTGGGTACGACTCTCAAGTTCAGTGGCGAACTCGTGCAGCTTTCGGAGATGGCGAAGGACAGCGGGGGTAGCCATGAGCACTTTGCAGATTCCCAGGCCATGACCTTCATCAGAGACCGTGCCCATGCTTAGGATAAAACTGTCATTCCCTTCGGCGCCCCCATCTCCAAACCAACCTGGAGCGACTTCATTCACCCAAAATGGGGTCGTGTTGAACTTGCGCGGACACTTCGGGCAGCGCTGTTTCCGATCATAGAGCACCTCGTAGCACTTCTTCCTCGGTCGTTCTTCTAGATCTGCAAGCTTAATTCCGGCCGGGTTCGCTCCGAGAAGTTCGCCTTGGGGATCAAATAGGAAGACAGGATGAGGAAATGCTTGTAGAAACTCATAAGCGAGCTGTGGGTCCAAACACACTTTACTTCCCCCTCGATCGGCGCCTGAATAGAAGCGCCTTTGTGCTGAGCTACAGATGCTGAACCGCAGATGTCACATACCCAAAAATCTTCTTCTAAGTGCTTGAATGTCCTTCTACTCGATTACTTACGGGATATCATAAAAGCACTCGTCAATAATATTATTTTGCGCCAGGTAAATGATGAAAGAAAGTCGAGAATCGGTATCAGGCCACGAACTACGAGCGGTGGAAACTCCATGGATGTTGGATGCGAAGCAAACCCGGAGCCCGCGAGGGCAGTATGCGTTTCGCCCGGATATTGCTCCTCCTGCCGATGGCGTTTTCGTAGGCGTTGTTGTTGATGGAGAGGACTTGATGATGGCGGCCTATATTGTCTTTCATCGGTGCGGGCGGACGGCTCCGGGAGAGGCAATGGCTTCTTTCATAGTGGCGACTCCTGGTGCGAAAATAACTACAGAATTCCACTTGCCGCACGATTCTTGAACTCTTCTGAAACTCCTCCCGCGGCGCGTTAGGAATTACCCTGGGCAGGGTCATTGCGTTATCCCCTGCGGAGAGGTAATGAGAGCGATAGCGCGTTGGGCGTGCCAGGCATGAGTGCGTAGAGCGGCGGCGATGTTGCGCACGTCGTTGAGACGAAACAGCCCGATCACGAGGTTGCGTAAGGCAGCCATCAACTGTGGGGCGGCGCCGGTGCGCACCTGGCAGCGGTCGTCATCGAAGGTCACATCCCGCACCCAGTGCAGTCGGTTCTCGATCCCCCAATGGCCCCGCACCAATCGCAGCAGTTGCGCGGGGGTCGCCTGTTGCGGGGAGAGGCTGGTGATGATATTAGGAAGTCTCGATAGTGGTTTTCCCCTTGCGCCGACGCAGAGAGCTAAGCCATCCTACCTGAGCTAGCCCAGGCCAGTCGCTCCATTGGTTCAACTCCGTCGACAGCTCCAACTCCCGCACCTCCAACCGATCCCCATGTCGGTTGGCTGGCGAGCAACAGCGGGCGCAGATGGGGGATGCTCGAACAACAACGCCACCCCGGCGTGCAAGTCCGGCTGATTTGCCTTCAGCCGGAAGAGCCAGTGGCCCCCTTTTGCTTGATCGTCTGGCAGATGTCTCTCTGCGCCAACAAGGCGTCGTCTATGACGATCTGGCCCTTCATTCAGGTCCAGGCTCCTCTCTATGAGATTACACCTGGATACGGTCTTGGGGGCAAGGCCAATTAACTCTCAACGCTGCTTTCTTGTAACTCACAATACGGTTTGCTATAATCGCCGCGTGGGGGGCGACGACGGCTTGAGATCGTTCGGTGAGTTCGAGGAGAACGCCATCGATGGCGCGAGTGGTCTTGAATAACCTGAGCAAGAGCTTCCAAAACGTCGTCGCAGTCGACGACTTGACCCTCGAAATCGAAGACAAGGAATTCCTCGTCCTCGTGGGGCCTTCTGGGTGCGGGAAGACGACGGCGCTTCGGTGCATCGCTGGACTCGAAGAGGTTACCTCCGGAGAGATTCACATCGGGGATCGGATCGTCAACGATGTCTCTCCCAAAGACCGCGACATCGCGATGGTCTTCCAAAACTACGCCCTCTATCCCCATATGAACGTGTACGACAATATGGCCTTTGGGCTGAAGTTGCGTAAGTTCCCACGGGCGGGGATCGAGCGGCGCGTCCATGAGGCGGCTGACATGCTGGGCCTACGGGCCTTGCTCAAGCGAAAGCCGCGGGAGCTTTCCGGCGGACAGCGGCAGCGTGTTGCCCTCGGTCGAGCGATCGTTCGAGAGCCGAAAGTTTTCCTGATGGATGAGCCCCTCTCGAACCTCGACGCGAAGCTGCGCGTCCAGACACGGGCGGAGCTCATCAAACTCCATCGGCGACTTGGGATCACGACCATCTATGTCACGCACGATCAGATGGAGGCGATGACGATGGGGGATCGAATCGCCGTCCTGCACGAGGGAAAGATGCAGCAGGTCGACCGACCGCTCGACCTTTATAATCGACCTGCGAATATGTTTGTAGCCGGGTTCATCGGGAGTCCATCGATGAACTTCCTGAGCGGAGCGCTCGTGCGCGACGATGGACACATCTGCGTCGAAACCGAAGGCATTAAGTTGCGACTGCCGGAGACGCGTGCGTCGAGGCTGGAAAGTCGAGTCGGCCAGCCGGTCGTTTTCGGAGCGCGACCTGAGGATATCTACGATGTCAGTCTCGCTCCATCGCTGAGCCAGGCCAGCAGGGCGACGCTCACCGTCGACGTCACCGAGCCGATGGGGGCAAGCGTCTATGCGTATCTCCTGGCCGGCGATACGCCCATCGTGGCCGACCTCGAGGCAGAGACTCGGGCGAAGGACGGGCAGACGCTCGAGGTCGCTTTCGACATGAGCAAGGCGCACCTTTTCGACCCCGAGACTGAAATCGCCCTCACCTAGTGGACGTACGCAAGCTCATGTCCTGTTATGAGGCGGCTGTTGGCTCGTAGAGGCGAGGGAGTTTGGTGCCCTCGCCGAAGTTCTGATTCCAGAAAGAAGGACCCTATCGGCGCGACTCCGAGGATACGCGCGCCGCGCAATACAGCGCGAGAAGGGGGACTGAGATGAGAACGGCGACACGAACACTATGGGGATTGTTTGCCTGTATCACCCTCCTGACGCCATGCCCCGCGCGTGCTCAGGGTATGGTGGTTCGGCCGAATGCGCCATCCAGCGCGACCGCTCGGCGCGAGGCCAACCTCATCCGGGTGAATGGCGCGCCAACGCTGCTCCTATGGGCGGATGGATTGGAGAATCCAGCCGATATCACTCGCTATGCCGAGTTGGGATTTAACACGGCCTATGTGCGAGTGAGGAATGATTCACAGCAGGAGATTGCCCGGGCATCCGCCCTCGCGCAGGCGGCTGAGAGTCGCGGGCTTTTGGTCGTGCTCTCGCTGGCGCCGCGCGCGCTCAATGGGTCTCAAGGGACGGCCCTAGCCATCGACGCGGGCTCGGACGCCTATGCGGAGGCGGTCGAGGACTTCGTCGCCGCTGTTGTGGGTGGCCTCGGTCAGCATCCTCGACTCATCGCTTGGGCGGTCGAAGGAGTGCGCCCAGAGAATTTGGTCGTCGATGACGCGAGTTTCGTGCGCTCATTGAGGGATTGGTACCCCTCGCTGGCCGCCCTCAATAGTTCCTGGGGAAGTGAGTTCGCAACGTGGGATGCGATCTCGCTCAGCGCGGCTCGAGACATTGACTCGGCTTACCCCTATGGGCTCGGACGAGCTAGCTTGGACTACAGCTATCACAGAGAGTCTGCATACTCCGATGCTATGGCGCTGTGGGCGGATGCTGTCCGACGCGCTGACCCGGGTCGACTGGTATTTGCCGCGGCTGTGCGAGACTACCGCTCTATCATCAGCCTTCCTCCCGTCTTCGATGGAGTCCTGTTGGGGACGACACCGTCGGTCGCAGAGGCCGACTGGGACACGCAGAACGTCCACGCGGTGGATATAGCCCGCCGAGGCAACCAGTTCGCCGCCGTTCAGACGCTCGAAATAGACCGTGAGACGAATGGCGCTATCGCGCTTCAGTGGGCGGCTTTTGCCCTGGCCCGTGGAGCCACCGGTATCGCCTTGTCTTCATGGGATGCGTTACAGGGGAGCGAGAGCCTGGGCATGTTCGTCGGTGACCTCGTTGAAATGGCCGCGGCGCAGGCGTTCCCGAATCGACCGATGGCCCAGGTTGCAGTGTTGTATGAGCCATTTGCTGGAGGGTCGATGAACAATGGGCGCTCCCTGTATGGGTTCCTCGACGGGACGGCGCCCAATACGCCAACCGCCCTCTTTGCCCTCAGTCGAGGTGGCACACGCTATGGCATTCTCGATGTTCTCCGCTGGGATAGCCTCGACGAGGTCGATTTATCGCAGTACGGCACGATCATCGCTCCGATGGCGTTCTATCTGCCCGAAGATGTCCAGTTGACCCTGCAGAACTACGTGCTCCGCGGCGGCGCTCTGATCGTTGACGCTGGCGTCGGGATGTACCAGGCGGATGGTGTCACAACATCTATGCCGCCGATCATGCGGGAAATTCTTGGAATGCGCTATCTGGATTTGGAGGCGTTCGGAAGCTCGGCCGACTTCAGACCAACGGTAGAGGTGGGCGAGGTCTTCGACCCCGCGCGGCCGACGGAAACGCGGGTGCTGGCGCCCGGGCAGGAAGGCAAGGAGGTCGACCCAGCCCTGACGCGCTTCGCACAACAACTTGAGATGTTCATCACGCGCGCAGATGTCGCACAATATCTGGGAGACGATATTGCCGGCGCCGCTGCGAATGGCTTACGGGTGAAGGGCTTAGGTAAGGGTTTCGCGGCCTACTCGCCGGATTTTCTCTATGAGACATGGGACTCGGCCGATCCCTCGTTCGACGAATTCCACGACCGCGTGCTCGCTCACGGCAGCGATATCGAGGTTGTAGATCCCAACGCGACGTGGCCGGGCGTCGTAACGACTTTGCTCAGCGATGGGGCCGTCGCGGCGGCATCGCCCGCGGCACTACCGATATCGGTGCTGATCTACGGCGTGGGGAATCGCATTTTTCTCGTGCCATCCGGCGCCATGCGCTTGGACGCGGCCGTCGATGTGGACCGCGTGGAACTGCTCTTCCCCGGTCGGCCGCTCGCTCGAGCGCAGCCGCTACCGCTCTATATCTGGCCTCAGAGGGAAGGATCGGTGGCCTCGGTCTCGGTCGTCCGCTATGATCGTCAGGGTATAGAGCTGTTGGTTCATGGCACGGGAGCCACCGCTTTTGTGCGGGACGGTACTATCGGGCTGAATGGCGGCGATCAGACGCTGATCCGTCTCGAAGTGAGGGGTGGTCTCTACCCAATCCGGAGCGATTCCACCCATACGGTTACCGTTCGCCAGGGATTGGCCACCCAGCTTGCGAAACAATATGATGTCATGCCGAACACAGAAACCGGATCGCTTGTCATCGAAGAGATGGTATCGAGCGCCCGGATCATAATCGAGCCAAGCAAAGATTAGCGATGAGGAGTTGAAGATGCGACTCACACCGGAGGAAGTCGAGCACGTTGCTCTGCTCGCACGCTTGCGCCTGACCGACGAAGAAAGCGAGCGATTCACGACTCAGTTGAATTCGATATTGGACTACTTCGAAGAACTCAAGCAAATCGACACCTCCGGCGTGCCGCCAATGTCCCACGCGGTGCCGATGTCCAATGTGCTGCGAGCTGATGAACCGGCCCCTTCGCTATCTCCGGAGGAAGCTCTTCGGAATGCTCCCGACCAGGCTCGTGATTGCTTCCAAGTGCCGAGGGTCATCGAATGAGCGGGAGAGAGAGCTTGTACGAACTAACGGCGCACGAACTCGCTGCCCTCATTGCATCGGGCGAGGTGTCCGCCCGCGAAGCGCTCGACGCGGTCTACGCGCGGATCGCTGATGTTGAAAATGATGTGCATTCCTATGTGTTGCTCACCCGCGAGGTGGCCGAGCGGCAAGCTTCCGATATCGACGAGCGTCGGGCGCGCGGCGAGAAGCTTCCGCCTCTGGCCGGCGTTCCGATTGCACTGAAGGACATCTACTGCACGAAGGGCATCGAGACGACCTGCTGCTCTCGAATCCTCAAAGGATTCGTGCCTCCCTATGACGCCGATGTGGTCGAGCGATGCCGGGAGAGCGGCCTCGTCTTCATCGGCAAGACGAACATGGATGAATTCGCCATGGGATCATCCACTGAGAACTCGGCTTTCGGCGTGACGAGGAATCCTTGGGATCTCGACCGAGTCCCGGGCGGGTCGAGTGGCGGCTCCGCCGCCGCCATAGCCGCATCCGAAGCCTTCCTCGCTATGGGCACCGACACCGGAGGCTCAATCCGACAGCCTGCCAGCTTCTGTGGCATCGTCGGTCTCAAACCCACCTACGGACGCGTGTCCCGATACGGAGTCATCGCCTTTGCAAGCTCCCTCGACCAAGTGGGGCCGATCACGAAGGATGTGCGGGATTGCGCCCTGATGATGAATGTGCTGGCCGGTCACGATCCGCGCGACACTACGTCGATCCCTACTCCGCCTCCAGATTATACGGCGACGCTCGTGCCCGATGTGAAGGGTCTCCGGATCGGCCTCGTCAAAGAGTTCATGGAGTACCAGGGACGACGCGTAGACAAAGAGGTTGATGACGCGGTGACCGCATCGATCGAGCGCTTTCGCGAGCTCGGCGCCGAAGTGGACGAAATATCACTCCCGTCGCTCAACTACTCGATCCCCGTCTACTATATTATCGCGCCGGCCGAGGCGAGTTCGAACCTCGCGCGCTACGATGGGGTCCAATACGGCTATCGGACCCCGGACAATGGCGGCGACATCATCGAGATGTACAGCAGGACCCGCGACGAAGGCTTTGGAGCTGAGGTCAAGCGGCGTATCATGCTCGGCACCTATGCCCTGAGCGCCGGGTACTACGATGCCTACTACCTGAAAGCGAGCCAGGTGCGGACGCTTATCCGTAAGGATTTCGACCAGTCCTTCGAGCGATTCGATGTTCTGATCGGCGCGACGAGTCCGACTACGGCGTTCACATTGGGCGAAAAGACTGACGATCCGTTGTCGATGTATCTCTCCGATGTCTGCACGATTCCCGTGAATATGGGCGGCCTTCCGGGCATGTCCATCCCGTGTGGTTTCTCTTCAGAAGGGTTGCCCATCGGCCTTCAATTGGTGGGGAAGCCCCTTGGTGAGGATACGCTTCTCCAAGCTGCTTATGCCTTCGAGCAGAGTACAGATTACCATCGCCGACGGGCAACACCGATCGAAGAGCGGAACGGACGTCGCGCCGCTGTAGTCCGTCCTTAGGACTGGAGGAGGATGGCATGAACGAGAAGAGGCCGCAGATCCGCCTCCAGGTCGCTTTGGATTTCATTGAAATCGAGCGCGCGCTACAGGTGGCCGAAGAGGCCGCTTCGGGGGGTGCCGACATACTCGAAGCAGGCACTCCCCTCATCAAGAGCGTGGGGTTGGAGGCGGTTCGCCGGCTGCGCGCATCGTTTCCGAAAATCCCAATAGCGGCGGACATGAAAGTCATGGATGCAGGTCGGATCGAGGTTGAGTCGGCCGCTAAGGCCGGAGCCCAAATCGTACATGTCCTCGCCGCCGCCCCGGATGCGACCATTACAGAATGCGTGACGGCCGGCCGCGAGTATGGCGCCGAGATCGTGGCCGATCTCCTCGGCACCCTCGATCCCATCGCTCGGGCTCGCGAGGTCGCCAAATTGGGCGTCGATGCTGTTGGCGTCCACACAGCGATCGACATGCAGATGCAGGGCGCCGATCCCTTCGAACTGCTTCGGCGACTCAGCGAAGCCGTGGATATTCCGATCTGCGTGGCTGGCGGTATCCATTCGGAAAGCGCGGCGCAGGCAGTCGAGGCCGGGGCGAGCGTCGTGATCGTCGGTGGCGCCATCACGAAGGCGAGTGACGCCAGACAGGCGACCGAGGATCTGAAGCGGGCCATCACGGAAGGTGTGAGCATCCCAACAGACCTCTACAAGCGAGTCAGCGAGGAAAATATCCGGGGCGTTCTGACGCAGATATCGGCCGCGAACCTCTCCGACGCCATGCATCGAAGAGGGGTGCTTCAGGGACTAGGCCCCGTTTGGCCGGGCATCAAGCTCGTGGGGCGCGCTCTGACGGTCCGGACGGTGCCGGGAGACTACGCGAAGCCCGTCGAGGCAATCGACCATGCTAACCCCGGCGATGTGATTGTGGTCGAGGCTGGCGGTGTGGGCCCGGCGCTTTGGGGGGAGATGGCCAGCCGTAGTGCGATGAACAGGGGAATCTCCGGAGTCGTGATCGATGGGGCAATTCGCGATAGCGGCGATATCCGCAAGCTGAAGTTCCCGGCTTTCTCTCGATTGATCTGTCCGAATGCTGGCGAACCACGCGGCCTGGGAGAGATCGGAGTTTCCGTGACCGTGGCCGGCGAGGTTGTCGAGCCGGGCGACTGGATTTTAGGCGACGACGATGGTGTCGTGCGCATACCGAGAGATCGAGCCGTAGAGTGGGCCAATCGTGGCATGGAGTGGTATGAGCGAGAAACGCGCATTCGCGAAGAAATTACTCGCGGTGGCACCTATGGAAAGCTGGCCGAGCTGGAGAAGTGGGAGAAGCCGCGTTGATGTATGGCGCGGTTCGAGTGGATTGTGAGTCAAGCGATGAAGATCGTCATTGTCGGCCCGGGGGCCATCGGGTGTCTGTTTGCGGCCATGCTGAGCCGCGGTGGACACGAGGTTTGGATCCTCGACCGAAATCCTGAAAGAGCCCAAGTGCTTGCCCGGCGCAACCTTTGGATATCTGGAGTCAACGAGGAATTCACGGCGAAGGCTCGCGTGACCGCCAAGGCCGGCGAAATCGGAACAGCAGGGCTCGTACTGATCGCGGTGAAGTCATATGACACCGAAGGCGCTGCTGAGACAGCGGCGCCGGTGGTGGGGGAGGGAACGTCGATCCTGACTCTGCAAAACGGGTTGGGCAATATCGATGTGCTCACCCGTGCTTTCGGGAGAAAAAATGTTCTCGGCGGCGTGACGTCGCAAGGGGCTACTTCGATTGCACCGGGTCAAGTTAGACATGCGGGGGAGGGGCTGACGGTAATCGGCGAACTCGATGGCACATTCACCGAGCGAGCGCGAGCACTCTGCGAGGCGCTGACTGAGTCCGGGATACGATGTGAGCTGACGGCCGATCTCGACTCCGAGCTGTGGGGGAAGCTTGCAGTAAACGCAGGGATTAATGCTGTGGCGACTCTCGCCGGGGTGAGAAATGGTGGGATTCTCGAATCGCGGAGCCTGCGAAATCTCATGCGGGCGGCGGTCTCGGAAACGGTGCAAGTGGCGCAGGCAAAGGAGATTGTACTGCCGGAAGAGGACATGGAGTCCTATGCTGAAGGCCTCTGTCAGCGGACGGCCGACAATGTAAATTCGATGCTGCAGGATGTTCAGAGGCAGCGGCGGACGGAAGTCGATGCGATCAATGGCGCTGTCATTAGGGAGGGCGTTGCGGCGCAAGTGGCTACGCCGACGAACGTCGTGCTCGCCGAACTCATACGCGGGCTGGAGCAAACCTACAACGCGCGGGTAGCAAGATAAGGCTAGGTGAGAACGCAATGATCATAATCGGAGAACGAATCAATGGAACGCGAACGCCGGTACGAGAGGCCGTCACCGCTCGGGATGTCGAGTACATAGAGCGAGAAGCTCAGCGCCAGGTGGATGCTGGCGCCCAATACATTGATGTCAATGCTGGAACGACCCCCGAGCGGGAAGCGGAGGACCTCGCGTGGTTGGTCGAAGCCGTCCAATTGACGGTGGATATCCCAGTGTGCATCGATTCTCCGAATTCCGAGGCCCTCGCGGCTGGACTCTCGGCGGCGAGAGGCAGGGCGCTCGTGAATTCGATCAGCGCAGAGAGCGGACGGATGGATGCCGTCTTGGAGTTGGTGAAGCAGCACGATGCGCGTGTCGTGGGACTGACTCTGGACGATAACGGGTTGCCCAAGACAGCAGACCAGCGGATTGCCATCGCTCAGAAGCTGGCGAAGCGCGCGGAGGAAGTCGGCATCGCTCGCGAGGACATCTTCATCGATCCGCTCGCCAGGGCGGTGGCCGTTGAGAACGAGCAAGGGAAGGAGTTCCTCAATGCGGTCGCCGGCATTCGGGAATCGCTTCCGGGAATCCATGTCATCTGTGGGCTCAGCAATATTTCCTTTCAGATGCCGGCCCGACGGTTGTTGAACAGAACGTTCTTAGCGATGGCGATGGCGAGGGGGATGGATGCAGCAATTGTCGATCCTCTCGACGGGGGGCTCATGGCTGCTGTGTGTGCTGGCAACGTTCTACTCGGTCAAGATGATATGTGTATGGGCTATATCCAGGCGCATCGCGCCGGGGCACTGGCCGATTGGACTTAGAGAGGTACAGAAGAAATCATGTTGGAGACGGTTGGACTGCAGCAGCTCTTCGAACCACGGTCGGTGGCCGTCGTCGGAGCATCGACAAAGCCAGGTAAAGTCGGGCACGATATACTACGCAACATGCTGACGAGCGGCTTCGAGGGTGAGGTCTATCCCATTAACCCTCGTGCCGATGAGATACTGGGACAGAAGTGCTATCCAAGCATTATTGAAGTCGAGGGTCATATCGATCTCGCCGTGATCGTCGTTCCCGCTCCTGCGGTGTTGTCGGTCACCGAGGAGTGTGGGCGGAAGGGCGTCAATACGGCGATAGTTATTTCCGCCGGCTTCAAGGAAGCGGGTCCGACCGGGATCGAGCGAGAGAGGAAGCTCGGCGAGCTCGCCCGTAAGCTGGGTATTCGGATCGTCGGCCCGAACTGCCTCGGAGTGATGTCAACGAGTAACGGTCTCAACGCCTCTTTCGCTCCGGGAATGCCGAAGCCGGGCAATGTCGGACTGATGTCTCAGTCCGGGGCTCTCGCAACGGCCATCATCGATTGGTCCATCAAGCAGGGCATTGGATATAGCAAGTTCGTCAGCTTCGGCAACGGAGTCGACGTCGGGGTTGTAGATTTGCTGAGGGCGTGGGAAGACGACGATGAGACGAAAGTCATCGTCGCCTATGTCGAGGGGCTGGCCGACGGTCCAGAATTCATGGAGGTTGCCCGGCGAGTCTCGGCCAAGAAACCGGTGATCGTCGTTAAGTCGGGAAGCACGCAGGCAGGCGCACGCGCGGTTTCCTCCCACACGGGGAGTTTGGCTGGTTCCGAGCAGGCCTACAACGCAGCTTTCCTGCAGTCCGGAGTTATCCGCGCCCAGTCAATGGAAGAACTCTTCGACTTAGCAGTTGCATTCTCTTACCAGGAGACTCCAGCCGGCCGCAATGTCGGTATTGTCACAAATGCCGGCGGCCCTGGAATCATGGCCACCGACGCGGCGGAGCGGGTTGGACTTCATCTAGCCAGCCTCGCTCCGAACACTATTCGAGCATTGCGGAAGCGTTTGCCCGAAGCATCGAACTTCTATAATCCCGTGGATGTTCTTGGGGACGCGGATGCGGCCCGGTATTGTCATGCAGCAGAGTATTTGCTGAGAGATCCCCAGGTCGATTCTGTCCTGGCAGTCCTCACACCCCAAGCGATGACTCAGCCAGTCGAAACCGCTGAAAAGCTCGCCTTCGTCTCGGCCCAGTCGAAGAAGCCGGTTCTCTCATGTTTCATGGGCGGCGACGCTATGGCTGGAGCTATCGATTTGCTAAACGAGCGAAGGGTTCCCGCCTACGCGTATCCGGAACGCGCAGTCCAGGCACTGGCAAAAATGGCTGAGTATCGCGAATGGCGCGAGGAGCCCCCGGATGATCCGATCAAGTTCGAGGTGGACAAGGCTAAAGTCTGCTCTATGTTCGATCAGGCGCGTTCGGAGGGGCGCGTTAACTTGGGTGAGATCGAGGCCCGTGAGGTTCTCGCCGCATATGGGATGAGGCTGCCCGAGAGCCATATGGCACAAAATGCAGAAGAGGCTGGCGACCTCGCCGAGAAAATCGGTTTCCCCGTCGTCATGAAAATTATCTCCCCCGATATACTGCACAAGTCCGATATCGGCGGGGTCCGCGTGGGCATTCGAAGCCGAGAAGAGGCGATGGATGCCTTCGAGCTGATGATGCTTCGCGTCCAGCGATACTCACCGGACGCGTTATTGCGCGGCGTCTTCGTGCAGGAAATGATTCAGGGTGGGCGCGAGGTAATCGTTGGCAGCACCCGCGATCCGCAGTTCGGGCCCTTAGTCATGTTCGGCCTGGGCGGGATTTACGTCGAAGTGCTCAAAGATGTCAGTTTTCGCGTTGCTCCCTTCGGTGAGCGACATGCCCGACGGATGGTCGACGAGATTCGCTCGGCTGCGCTCTTGCGCGGCGCGCGAGGCGAGAAATCGTCAGATGTCGATGCTATCGTCAATTGCCTTCAGGTTGTCTCGCAGATGGTCACGGATTTTCCCGAGATCGTTGAGATGGATATCAACCCGCTGAAGGTCGGCGAAGCGGGCGCTGGAGCCACGGCGGTTGATGCCAGGATTACGATTTCGGAAGAGTAGAGCCTAGGAGGATCACATGGTTACGCTGTACATAGCGTCGAGTGAGCCCTATTCAGGCAAGACTTTAACCACTCTCGTCCTGGCGACGCGTTGGCAACGCCAGGGCCGGAAGGTCGGCTACATGAAGCCGCTGGGGCTGTTGCCGACCACAGTGAATGGGGAACTCACCGATGAAGACGCCTACTTCGTGGCCCAGCGGCTTGGTCTCGAGACGACTCCATCGAGTCTTTGTCCGGTTCTCATGACCCGCGAGACCTGCAATATGGATTCGGACGAAGCGCGCGCGAAAATTCGTACGGCCTTCGACACGGCGTCATCCGAAGTAGATGTCATGATCGTATCGGGCACCGGCTCCGTCATCGAGCGAGGAAGCATGATGGGCATCAACGGGGTGACAGTTTCCGAAATGCTCGATGTTCCGGTCCTTCTCGTGGGGAAGTGCGAGTCTTTTCGCGATGCCGACAGCATCGTAGCCGCCCGCCGGGCGCTCGGAGATCGGGTTGTCGGTTTGATTATCAACATGGTGCCGTTTCGGCTGAAGGACCAAATGTGGGACGACATTGTCCCCTGTCTCGAGAAGACCGGCCTTCAAGTCCTCGGGATCATGCCTAAAGACCCGATCTTAAATTCGGTTAGTGTTTCCGAGCTGGCCGAAGCGACCCATGCTGAATTCCTGTGTGGCAAGGAAGCGTCCGATGAACTCGTCGAGAATTTCGTCGTAGGCGCCATGGGGGCAGAGCAAGCCCTTCACTATTTCCGGCGAACAGCGCGCAAGTGTGTGATCACCGGCGGCGACCGTAGCGACATTCAGCTCGCAGCCCTTGAAAGCCCTACACGATGTCTAATTCTGACGGGCGACCTGCATCCGAGCCACAATGTCCTTGCCCGAGCGGAGGAGCTTGGGGTGCCCGTATTGCTCGTACGCGACGACACCTTGGCGACCGTCGCAACCATCGAAGGTCTCCTGGGGAAGTTGCGGGTTCGCGAGCCAAAGAAGATCGAACATGCTGTGGAGCAATTCGAGGCGCATCTGGAACTGGCGCAGCTCGACGAGGCGCTCGGCCTCAAGTGATGCCGACTGGAGGCGCTCCAGCACGGCCCCGCGCGGTCGGGGTGATTTCGCTCGGCTGCCCGAAAAACCTCATCGATACGGAGGTCATGCTTGG
>Ga0180438_10003603_pt1 | contig 23205 bp, 17 predicted proteins | sample SS_ome_12_FD_132455 | JGI IMG/M metagenome (GOLD analysis project Ga0180438, IMG submission 132455) | Hypersaline lake sediment archaeal communities from the Salton Sea, California, USA - SS_3_D_2 metaG | ecosystem: Environmental > Aquatic > Non-marine Saline and Alkaline > Hypersaline >...
GGCACAGGGCGCCCCTCCTCGCAGGCGATGAGCCGAAAATCGTGGGGTTGGCCCGGCTGCCCCCCGAAAAGCCCTGGCGGTGGCACTTCTACCCCATCGCCAGAGGTATTGACCGTCGCTGGTTGGTCACCTTCCAGGCGCATTTCAAAGATAGAGCCAAGCCCGCCGCGATGCTTGCCGGGGCCGCCAGAATCAGGGCGAAAGTCGTAACGCCGGATGAAGAAGGGAAACTGGCGTTCGGTCAACTCGATACTTGGGCTGCGCACGCCACCAGGGTTGATGATCACCCCCAGGTTGGACCAGCCATCGGCATGGGTCGATGCACCGGCCCCGCCACGCCCGTAGAAAAGATGCCAGACGTAGCGCTGTCCGGTACGTCCATCAAGGCCGCTGATGCTGTAGCGGAAGCGCCTGGCGAAGCCGGCCACAGCCTGGTCTGGAGCAGCCGGTGCCAGCGCCAGTAAGACTGCCTCTACGATTTCCGATCCGATGTGGGTGGTGCAGGCCCCAACCGGCGCGGGTGGTCGAGGGTTGACAATGGAACCCTCCGGTGCGATCACCCGGATAGGGCGCAAAATGCCATCGTTCACCGCCACCCGACCTGCCGTCAAATACATGAAGGCCACATAGACCGCAGAGCATGTATTGGCCCAGGAACTGTTAAGAAAACTATCCAATTGCTTAGCTGAACCGCTCAAATCTACTGTGGCCTCCCCATTCGCCAGGCTCACCTGGGCGTGGATGGGGATGCGCCGCCGCCCACGCCCATCGTCGTCCAGCAGGCTCTCACCCTCATAGACACCCGCAGGCCACGAGGCTATCTCGGCCTTCATCGCCCGCTCAGTACCATCCAGGAGGATGTCCAACGCACCAAAGACCGTAGCCGAGCCGTATCGTGCCAGCATGTCCTCCAACCTCCGACAGCCTAGCACCGTGGCGCCCATCTGGGCTAGTAAATCACCCCGAAAGTCGCTGGCGTGGCGGACGTTGAGCGCCAGTAGATCCAGCACGTCTTCGCGGGGCTGACCTTTCTCCACCAGCTTCAGGGGCGGGATGCGCAGCCCCTCCTGGTAGATCTCACGCGCAGCAGCGTTGTAGCCGCCGTGGGCCGCGCCGCCAATGTCGTTGTGGTGGGCGCGGACGGCCACGTGGAAGGCGAGAGAATTCTGATAGAACAGAGGGCGCACAACCGTCACGTCCGGTAGATGGCTGCCGCCGTGGTATGGGTCGTTGCTCATCAGGACATCGCCATCGTAGATAGCCCCTTCGAAGCGAGATAGCAGCGCGCGCACTGCCAGGGGCATAGCGCCGATGTGGATAGGGATATGCTCTGCCTGGGCCACCATGCGTCCTTGGGCGTCGAAGATGGCTGTGGAAAAGTCGTAGGCTTGGTTGAGCAATTGGGAGATGGCGCTTTGCTGCATGGCAACGCCCACCTGCCGGGCCACCGCTTCCAAGCGGTAGCGGATTACTGATACCGTTGCTGGATCAGGTAGGGACGAATCTTCAAGATACATGGATGATTAGGCCTCCCCAGGGGTCCACTTCGGCATAGCACGCGGGCGGCAGCAGAACCGTGGTGTAATCACCGTCCACGACTGCCGGCCCGGAAAACCTCTCGCCAGGCACAAGCTCTTCAAACACATAAACCGAGGCCGGCACCCATTCACCCAAGTATACCGGGCGCTCACCGGTCGGCTCGGTCGATCGGGTTGGTCCGGGCGTGGGCGTCGCCAGTTGCGGCCGCTGCAGCCGCCCGATGGCCGTCAGGCGTATGGCGCGCATCTGCACTGGCTGGTCGGGTTGATGATAGCCATAGCGCGCGCGGTATTTCGCTTCAAAACGGCGACGCAAGCGGCCGGGCCAGTTATCAGGCAGCAAATCTTCGTCCTCCAATGGCACCCTCAGTGCGTGCACCTGATTGGCGTAGAACAGGTCCACCCCAAAGTTCAGAACCCTATACCGCTCCGGTGTGCCACCTGCAGCCAGGTGACGTTGCCCCTCTTCCGCCAGACCCTCTATGGCGCGTTGCAAGTCAGCCACTGACATTGCCCCCAACTCACCGACGCAGGCCCCTATCAGCTCGTGGCGCACATCGGTGGCCAGTAGACCCAGCGCCGAGATGACTGGCGCCAGCCGAGGGACAACCACGCGGGGAATGCCTAACTCGCGGGCCAGGGCGACAGCGTGCATCCCCGCCGTGCCACCACCGGCCAGCAGTGTGAAACGGCGTGGGTCGTGCCCCTCGCGAACGGTGACAACTCGGATCCCTTCAGCCATCTGCACGTTGACAAGACGATGCACGGCGAAGGCGGCCCTTATCGTATCTTCACCCATTGGTCGAGCTACGTGCTGATCCAGGGCGGCCTCGGCTGCGTCGCGGTACAGCGCTATGCTACCGCCGAGGAATCTGTTCAGGTTCAGATAACCCAGGAGCAGGTTAGCGTCTGTCACAGTGGGCGAATCCCCACCTTGACCATAGCAGGCTGGCCCTGGTTCAGCGCCCGCGCTTTCTGGCCCGACGCCGAGCAATCTATCCGGCCCGACGGCCGCGATGCTTCCGCCGCCGGCCCCCAAGGTGTGCACGGCCAGGCTGGGCAGGGCAATTCGTGTCCCGCACACCTCCCGCTGGGATACCACGGCTGGCCTGCCTCCCTCAACGAGCGCGATGTCCGTGCTGGTCCCCCCCATGTCCAAGCTGATCAGGTCTTCCAGGCCTAGCAGTTCGCCGTAAAAGGCAGCGCCATAAACGCCGCCGGCCGGCCCTGACAGGACAGCTCCAGCAGCTAGGTTGGCGGCTGCTCGGGCAGGCAATACCCCGCCGTGGGATTGCATGACCAACACGTCACGCTGATACCCCAGCCGATGCAGGCTTTGTCCCAATCCGTGCAGATAGTTGCTGAGGATAGGCCCCACGTAAGCGTTCACGACTGTTGTGCTCAGACGATCATATTCGCCGATCTGCGATAAGACCTGGTGGGACAGGCAGACGTAGAGCCCTGGGAAACGTTCAATTAGTGCCTGACCAGCCAGTTGTTCGTGATGGGGATTGGCCGTGCTGTGTAGAAAACAAACGGCCAAGGCCTGGATGTCCTCCCTATCAAGCTGCTCCAGGCATCGCGTCAGGCTGGCTGGGTCCAGGGGTGTTTCAATGTCGCCGGTGTATCGGACACGTTCTCGAACTGGCAGGCGCAGGTAACGCGGCACCAATGGGACCGGCGGCGGCGACAACAAGTCGTACCGGCCTGTCGTCTTACTACCCTCGCGCATCTCCAGCAAATCACGGAAACCCGCCGTAGTTAACAGGGCCGTCCGCGCGCCGCGTCGCTCCAGGAGCGCATTGGTGGCGACAGTCGTGCCATGGGCCACTGATGCACAATTGTCCATTAACTCAGCGACCGACACGCCTAACCGCTCAGTCAGCAGCGACAGCCCTTGCTCCACCGCCTGCGCCGGGTTGCCTGGTGTGGAGGGTGTCTTGGCGACGGTCACGTTGCCGGCGTCGTCCATCAGAACCAAGTCGGTGAACGTCCCGCCGACGTCAATGCCTAGGCGACACTTGGTCAACCCTTGGGAAGCGTCCGCTGCTAGGTTCATTTGGCCTTAATCTTTCGTTGGCCAACTCCACATTTACATCCTGAGCTAATTTGCGTCTTTCCCTCCGATAATGAAATGCCCGGCCCTCCAACCTCACGGGTCAGGAGAACCGGGCTATCAAGCTCGCTTCAAGCTTTGCCATCAGGCCGACGACAACTCTCCGCCGGCAGATGTGATACAAAAATATAGTCTTTACACGTTCCGCGACCTCGTGAGGTCAAGACTTATATGAGTTATGTTGCTGTCAAGTTTATACAGCACTACCTTAGTGTATCGACAAAACTGGATTTGTCAAGTCGAATTTCTGAAGGATGATGTCAAGCTCCGTTCCGCGCAAACCACCGAGCTGCTTCGTCCACCTTGCTCCCACTTCCTACCAGAGTGATGGTATCATTGGCGCGCAGCCGGGTCTCCCGATCAGGCGTCAAGACGTCACCGCCGCGCTCGATCATCAACACTGTGACACTTCCCGAAAGTCCCAGATCGGCCAGTCGCTGTCCAACCAGACTGGAGTTCCGTAACTTCACCTCACGGACTTCTTGCGTTTCGTCAACGTCCGGGGTTATGGAATACACGCCTGGGCTCAAAACCATGCTCACCATCATAAGCATCGTAGAGTAGGCCGGGTTCACCAGCCGGGCACCCAGCTTTCGGAATCTGTCATTCTGAGCCGGGTCTTGTACCCAGGCAATGACGTTCTCGATGCCGTATATGTTCCGCGCCATGCGGCATATGCGCAGATTGTCCTCGTCGCTTTGTTCCATAGCCACGATGGCTCGGGCTCTTTGTATCTCGGCTTGCCTTAGCGCTTCGGCAAGGGTTGGTTGAGAGCAAATGACGGGGATATCGACGTCCTGCATCTGCCGACCTTGGCTTACGTTGCCACACACCAAAACGACATCCAAATCGTGATCACGCAAGCGCCGCGCCAGAGGCACGGCATCACTTCGCGCACCGATGACGACCACCCGGTCACGAGGTTCACGCTGCGGCATCAACCAGTTAAACAGCAACGGCGATATGGTGACCGTGATGATAGCCACCAGGATAACGGCCGAGTTGATGGCATCTGAGATGAGGCCCAACTCCAGGCCAATGGCTGAGGCAGCGATGATCAACGACAGTCGCGAGCTGAGCAGCGCGCCAGCGGCCAACGTCTCGCGCCACGGATACCAGAAGCGAAACAAGAGCGAGGGTATGAACTTCACCGCGTAGGCGATGCCGATCATCAGTGGCACCAGCAGCAGTGCCGCGCTTGAACCCAATAGTGCCGGGAGATCGAAGCGGACGCCGACCATGATAAAGAAGATGGGGATGAAGAAACCGTAGCCGATGGCGTCCAGCTTCTCTTGCAAGGCGGTGCTCTCTCCGTCGGAAAGCAGCGAGACGATGACGCCGGCCAGGAACGCACCCAGGATAATCTCGATGCCCAGACCTTCGGCCAGGGCGATAAACACTAAGGCCAGGGCCAGGGCGCCGCGTGTCTTGATCTGCGAAGTGGCTGTCGACAGTTCCTCAAAGATACGTTCCGCTGGCAGATGTTCCCGGGAGAAGGTTGCCAGCCGGTAGGTAGCCACGAAAGCGGCGAACAGCACCAGCACCAACAATATCTCGCTGGTAAGCCCCTGGCTGCGCAGCAGCACGTAAATGCTGATGAGCAAAATACTGACGAAATCCGCAACCAAGGCGGCCACCAAGATATTCTGCCCGTAACGCTCGCCCGTCAGCCCCCGCTCTTTGAGCACCGGCACCACAACCCCCAGCGATGTGGTCGAAAGGATGAGAGCCATGATCCACGCATCGTTAACCAGTCCCTGGCCCGCCAGGAAGAAGGCCGCCAGCCCCGAGCCAATCAACGTTAAGCCAAAGAGTACGTGCCCAACCACAAAGGGATTTCTGAGCGCTCGCTTTACCTTGTCGGTATTCCCTGCCCTGCCTTCGCTCCCCAGCACACTGGAGAAATCAATCTCCAACCCGGATAGGAACATCAAAAAGGCAAATCCCAGCTCGGATAGCAGCCGCAGACCCACCGTTTCATCGACCAGGCCTAGGCCACTCTGGCCGACGATGATGCCAGCGATGATTTCCCCGACGACGACGGGAATGGCGACCACTCGAATCCGGGAGAGCAGAATGGGAACCAGGAACGCCAGGGCAACGACGACCAACAGTGGAACGAACGAAATCTCGGAATGCTCCATAAAGTATGTTACCCCCTAATCATAGGTTCCTAATATCCATAGGAAGGTACCAGTCATGGGATCGCGCCTACAGAGTAGCTTGCCTCCCATCTTGAAGAATCACCTGGCCCTCTTTCACAGGAATATTATACCTCTATGTGGGAAATCTTGCTGTTGTGCTTATAAGGAACTTGAGACAGGTCTATCTTTTTGTATCTATGTTCAAGGACCCTTCGCTTGAATATAATCCTCCACATCCACGTTGTAGCGAATGTCTTCTAACGTGAAGACAGCCCAGGGTGTGCCCTCGTCGAACCAGGTGGCCGCGCTGACCGCAGCGGTTGTGTTTCCATCAACGATTTCCCAGCGCAACGCTTCGTTGATCCACAAGGCTTTGCTCTCACTGTCGGTGCCTTTGTAACGCATCGATTCCAGATAACGCGGCATGCCAGTCTCTGGATCGAACCGAGTGACAAATCGCTGTTCCTTTTCACCGAAAGGTACAATCAGCAAAGCCGTTTCCTCATCGATCGGCTCCCAGTGCACGCGCGCGTCCGTGATGAAGATCGACGGCAGCCACAGCGTTTCGGCCCACAACCCGAGGTTAGCCCCCTGATCCACCTTCGCTCCCTCTTCCACCCCGAAGGGCAACTCCAGTCGGCTCACCCCGTCCACATAACGCTCGTTGACCTTCATCAGCGGCAGGCCAAATATCGTCGTCTCGATATAGTGACGGTAGGCATGCCCGGCGATGTGCGTGAAACGGAAACGTGCCGGGAAGGTGATCCCCATAATGCGCATCTTGGCCCGGCCGGTAACCACAAATGACTCAATGACCGGTACCTTCTCGCCGTAGACCTGGCGATAGAAGCGCTCAACCGGGACGGGCAAATCCTCAGGCAAAGGAACGGTTTCAAGATCCACGGATTGCTGGGGAAAAGCTGGCAAAGGTGCAGGTCTGATACGCAATCCCAGCCAGCCCAGCAAGACCAGGAAAACAGGGACACCAACAAGAATAGGCAGAATTCTCATCATACACCTCAATTTTCCATATCGGCTAACGTAATTCTCAGTCACGCATGCTTCGACCAACAGCAATATCCTCTACCAGTGTTGTACACCGATCACGGAATGGTTACGGTGCGCCGGACGACGGTGGCGTCGCTTATAAACGTTGGCGAGGGCATCATCCACGCCAGGCGCGGACGGATCGCTATGCCGTCGATGTCCGGCAGGCTGTACGAGTGGTCTTCCAGCAGAAGCGTAACTGGCGATGAATCTTGGAGCGTCAGCGTCACCTCCAGCCCGTCATCCGCCGCAGCGTGAATACCGAAGACAAGCGCTGATCGTGGCGTCTCCGCGCTCATGCCGTCCAGTTGCCTGTGCGCCACGGCGCCGCCCACGATCTGTCCTTCGGTTGAAATACGGACGATCATCGTCGGTGCCTGACGGTCAGAGGCGATGCGCAGTCGTAGATGCCGCTGCCCGCTGTCGTCGGTCGTGTCTTCTAGGATCTCAGCCGAAGGCGCGGCCAGATCGAGCTGCGGGGCAGGGCTGCGGTAAGCGGGAACACTGTTCTCTGCCCAGGCCCCCCACGGGCTGTAGAGGGTCTCCTCCACGTCCTGGGTGAAGAACTGCGACGTCCACTCGTCCAGCAGCGACCGGCGCTGTCCGGCCACAGGGGCCGCGCCGGCCACCCAGTGCGCTTCTCCGGTATCGGCGTCCAGCACGTAAGCTACCATATTTGGCTTGGGGCGGTCTTCGGTGAAGCGCGCCGTCAGCGCGACGCCAGCCAGGATAAGAATGCCGATGCCTACCAACACCGCTGATGCCAGCCCACGCCGGCCATGGGTTATCTCCTCGAATACCGGCAGCAGCAGCCCTGCCAACAGGGCCACGAATGGTGCGGGCAGCATGGCGATCAGCGGCAGCCCCATCAGCACTTCGGCGCGCCCGCTGAAGATGCCTAAGAAGTTGATCATCGGCGCCATGATCAGCACGGCGCCGGCGGCCCCCAGTGCTGGGATTAGCCTCTTAACCCATCCCGACCTGCCCTCAAGGAACAGGATTGCGGCAAGCGTGATCAGACCGAAGAGGGCGGGAAGGGCGAAGGCATAGCTGGAGCCGGGAAGCCGAAAGGACGTCAGCACAGCCAGCGCCACCCACCAGACGAGTGCCCCGACGCCCAGGTCCGCGGCACTCCGGCGAGGCAACAGGCGATAGCCCGCCAGCATCAGGCCTGCGCTCAGAGCCACGAAGGCCAGTGTGTACCACTCGCGGTCGTAAGTCACGCCGATGAGGAAGACTTGCAGCCGGGGGTCAAGCACCCGCAGCAGATACCATACGCCGCCGGAGATCAGCGTTGCCACCAGCACCAGTGGAAGGAATCCTGCCACGCCGATGAGAATGCCGCGCCCTGTCAGACGGTCCCGGCGAAGGCCCACAACAACCAGGGCGAGCGTCCCGGCGGCTGCCAGCAGCGCGAGCGACACACCTGCCCAGGCCGGATAGCGGACGACCTGGTGACCGATCAGGTTGTAATAAACCAAATCTTGGCGCTTCAACGTTCCATCCAGCGGCAGGTCCCCGAAGTGGCGGGCCAGCGCCAGCATGGTCGCGCCCTGGTGTTGGAGCGTGTCCGGGTCGAGGTTGGCGACGTTGTCCTGCATCGTGTGGTAGGCGGGGACGTTCTCCAGATACACCAACCCCAGCCCGACGTCGGCTGCCATCAGGAACTGATCGAGATCCGAGCCGCCCGTCCCGGTGAGCCAGATCAGGTCGTTGACAAACGAGTAGGCCACCGGCGACGGCATGACCCGGAGCGACTCGCGTATCAGCCAGCCGTTCTCCGGCCCGGTGACGTACAGCAGGGAGCCACCACCCGTTCCCATCGCCTCCAGATTGATGGCCACCCGCACGTCCTCCGCCCAGGGGTGCTGCTCCACGAACGATAGCGACCCGGCGCGCGTCGTCTCCTCGCCATCCTCCAGCAGCAGGATTACGTCGTTGCGCAGGGGCGAGCCGGCCAGCAGCGCGCGGGCGGTCTCCACCACGGCCGCCGAGCAACCGCCGCAGTCGCTGGCTCCCACGGTGGTGTGAACCGTGTCGAGATGGCCCGCCAGCAGGATAGCGCCGGTGTTGTCCGTGCCCGGGATGCGGACGACGATGTTGCGCGCCCGGCCGATGTTCGCGCCGCCTTCACCACTGTTGACTGAGAGCGTGTCGGCGACTTCCGGATCGAGCCCCATCGATTCAAACTCGGCGACGAGATACTCGCGGGCTGCCTGGTAACCGGGGGATCCTGGGTAGCGGGGCGCGGCGGTGATCATCTCGAGGTCTGCCAGCGCCCGCTCCACGGAGAACCTGTCAGTTGCAGCAACAGGGCGGGCCGGTGGCACCTCCAGCGACCTGACCGCAATCACGGCTGCCAGGATAACGGCGCTCACAATGATAAGCGATTTGAATACATGCTCCTTCCAGAATAACCCCACTACTGTACGCATGGCAAATCTCCCTTCATTTTTTTTCATCGTTGTTAGTTTAACCCGTTCTCCATCGCATTGGCAATACTTGTCCCCAATTCGTAGACGACTCCTCATCCCGGTAATCAAAAGAGCCACAACATCCGGTTGTCCAATCCCTTTCTCGTTGGACTCCAGGTACGCCGCCGTCTTACGCCATTGGCCCACATAGCGCGCTCCCCACATTGCCCCTCGCCACGTCTGGGGCCCGGGCCGGCCGACCGGTGCACTCCGCCAAATCTGTTATTCATACACCAGAAAATTCAGGACTGCCCGCTCGAATTTCTCGGGGACTGTCAAATTAGACGGATCAGCGCCCCCTTCCAGAACGTTGAATTTTGCGTTGGGTATGGCATCGGCGGTTTTTCTGGCCATGTTGATGGCAAAAGCGCCGAACTGATCGCCAACCAGTACCAAAGTAGGGGTATGGACGGTCTGCAAGCACTCGATGATATCAAAATGATTGAGGGCGACGCGGGCTTTGGCTACCTGCTCCAGGTCCATCCTTTGAAAGGCCATTTGAAAGTATTGGCGCGCCCGTTCCATGTGGGGTTTGCCATAAGCCTTCTCGAGCGTTTTGCGAAAGAGTGACGGGAATATTTTCAGGGTCAGCCAGTTTGACCAAGCGCCCAGCGTCTCCAAGGGCGTGCGGACTTCGCTGAAGCTGTCGGCAATCACCACATGGTCTATCTTTTCGGGGAAATCGCAAGCGAATTGCTGTACGATGACCCCACCCATGCTCACCCCCGCAAGATTGGCTTTAGGCATCTTAAGGTGATCGAGAAGCTCGCAGATATCTCGGGCGCAATCACGGAAGTCGAATTCTTCCACTGGAGAAGATCTCCCGTGACCGCGCACATCGGGAACAACCAAAAAGAATCCTTGAGAGGGCAAGGTTTCAATCTGGGGTGTCCACATCCCATAATCCGCACCCAGGCCGTGGATCAGGACCATCGGTCTATCCTTGGCTTCGCCATAGGTTTCATAGAATAGGGTGGTTTGATCAGAAGTTATTAAGTGCATTTAGAGCAGTCCTTCCAGAATGTCAAGGGATTTATTGCAACCGTGACATTTTGATTTACCTCCCGTCTTGTTTTACTGAGATCGAATGACCCGCGTGCCTGCCACCCGATCGCCGAAGCGCGCCTTTTCGGGTGAGCGCAGGATGAGGACAACGCCCACCATGTTGAAAGCCGGCAGCCCGTCCACCAGGCGCAGAAGGTTCCTTATCACGCTACGGGCCAGGCCCGGCTTTTCCCCGTCTGTGCGCACCACGCGCAGACCGAGCACCCACTTGCCTAACGTCGCCCCTGCCAAGCCTTCCAGCAGGACGAAGTAGAGCACCATCAGTGCCAGGAAGATCAGGCATAATGGATCGGTGATAAATAAGCCGTTGGCCCAGCGATGGTCGGTGGCGCTCATCAGCCAGACGCCCTTCACGACGCGCGTGACAGGGAAGAAGATGGCGCAAAAGAGCAATCCGTCGATCACGAGCGCCCAGAAGCGTTTCCAGATTCCGGCATAGGTGGTGTTGGTTTGCATGTTACGTTCTCCTTCTACCACTTCGCTTCGTCGTTTTCTGAAGCGCATTCCTCTCCAGGCTTTTCGACGTGCATGGTATAGGCCAATCGCTTGCCCAGGAAGCGCTTCTCCCTGAACCCGGCGGCCTGGGCCAAGCGCCGCACGCTCTTGCGGCCCTGGAAATGAGGGTCAAAGATGACCTCGGTGATGGAGAGTATCCCGCCGGGCTTCAGCGCATCGTAGAGTTCCCGCAAGGCCGCCGCCTGATGCGGTATCTCCCCCAGCACGCTCACCAGCACGACTCGATCAAAGCCGTCCAGCGAAAATTTCCCCTCACCCAGCTCGGCCTGAAGGTATCGTATGTTGGTCAAGCCCGCCGCCTTCGCCTTGGCGCGGACGCGTGCCAGCATCTCATCCTGGACGTCCAGGGCGACCACCTCACCCGACGAGCCAACGGCCTCGGCCAGCGGCAGCGTGACGCGGCCGGGACCACAGCCAGCATCCAGCACCTTCATGCTGGGTTCCAGATCCAGATGGTCGACGATGAACTGGGCGCGGTTGACCCGCGTGAAGGGGTTGTCCAGCTCTACCATCCAGCCCAGCCACGAGGGACAGGGCAAGGCCTGGCGGTGAGAGAGGACCCGCCAGATCAGGTTGACCAAGATGCCAAGGACAATGAGACCGAGAACTATGTACACTGCGTGAGTCATGACGATACCTCTTTTTCGTACGGTTGACGATGTGGAAAACGTTAGAATCCCATCTCAAGCAACCAGCTGGAGAGATTCTCTTCCCTCGCTCTGATGTCGCCATTACCAGCGTACTTGCCCAGCCATCTCTCGGAGACGATCCTGCCATCCAGCATGAAGAGTACCCGTTCGGTTCGCGCCGCGACCTTGGCGTTGTGCGTAACCAGAAGGATCGTTGTTCCAGAGCGGTTGATATCGGCCAGGAGGTCCATAATCTCGCCGGCGGCCTTGGAGTTCAGGGCTCCTGTGGGTTCATCCCCGAACAGGATGTAGGGCTCGTTGATGAGCGCCCGGCAGATGCCCACGCGCTGCAACTGCCCACCGGAAGCCTGCGTGATCTCGTGATCCGCAAGGTCAGCGATGCCTACCTTCTCCATGAACTCGGCCGCCCGCCGATTGATCATCGTACGGCCGCCATTCCGCGCCAGATAGGCCGGCAGAATGATGTTGTCGAAGATGGACAAGTTGTTCAGCAGATGAATGTGCTGAAAGATAAATCCCATATCCGTCAGGCGCACCTTTGACAACGCATCTTCCGAGAGATCTGACAGCTCCTGCCCGTCAAAAACGACGCTCCCAGACGTCATTCTGTCCATACCGCTGATGTTATACAGCAGCGTCGATTTTCCTGACCCTGAAGGGCCCATCACCGATACGAACTCACCTCTCTCGATTTGCAGGTCCACGTCCTTCAAGATGTGCTGCTCGTTGTGCTTACCCAATATGAAGCTCTTGTTGAGCTGTTTCGACTCCAGCAGGATAGTCATTTTCGTCTGCTCCTTACTCCATAATCATTTCGGCGATGTTGGTTTCCTTGATGCCAGCCATATTGATCAGCGTGGTGATGGAGACGGCGAGCATCAGCAGAAGCGGCAATAGAACGTAAGCTTGAATGTGATCGATGACAAACTTGATTTGGGAGGCGCCCATAAAGGCCCACAAGGCACTGACCAGGCGCTGTCCCAACGTGTTCGAGAAGACCGTTCCGAGCACGATGCCAAGGCTCAGCAGTACCAATGCCCGGCTCAGGTACTGAACCCGAATGTCCCGCAAGGAGAAGCCCAGGCTCCGCATAATGGCGATCTGCGAGGCGTCCTTGCTGATGAGCATGCTCAAGAACAGGGACGTGATGAGCACGGCCACGGCCAGACCGACCGCAATGGCCACCATCGTCACTTTCCTCAGTTGGCCGATCGTGTTGCCCAGCGTCTGGGCCAGATAGCCCTCCAGGTCGGTGACCCGGACCGGGTAGAAGGCCTCCGAGTACTCACGGACCTTGTCGTCGATGCGGTTCTGGGACGTCAGGTCCAGGCTTACGGCGTACCAAAGCACGTTGTCGGGATCGTAAGGCAGCACCGCTTTCGCCGTCCGGCCTCCGTTGGTAACGTCCTGGTAGATACCGCTGACCGTCATCTCCTGTTCCTGTCCATCCACCAGCAGTGTGATCCTATCGCCGACGTCCTTTTCCATCTCCTTGGCGTTCAGGGACGAGAGCGCCATCTCGTGCTCCCGCTCCGGCGCTGTCCCCGCCACATAATCCAGGGGGAAGATGGAGAAATCCCCGGTCTCGATGTTGATGGTCTCTGGGGCGCCATCGCTTCCGAGCATCGTGAACTGGGAGGTCACCAGGGGCGAGAAGCGCTCAACGTCGGGATCGTCGGCCAGGTAGGCCACCATGCTCTCGAATCTGTCGGCCATATTGTCTGACTGCCGCAGGTCGATCCGGATGTCGCTCTGCCCAATCCCCATGTAGGAGATGAAGGTGGGCGATTGGATGGTCGTGAGGAAGTGCACGGGTACGATGATGACGAAGGCGCAGAAGAAAAAGACGAAGCAGAGCAGCCCAAACAACTTGAATCGCTGGACCACATCTCTGAACCCCAGGAAGACGTTGACGTCGAGCAGTCTGCTCTTCTTCAGGTCCAGCACGGGCAGGTTCCTCGCAGATTCGCCGACGGTCCCCGAGTGCAGGGCCTCCACCGCCGTGATCCGGTTCAACCTCCGGAGGACGACGGCGCACGAGCCAAACACCATCAGCCCGATGCTGCTGGCGGCGACGAAGGGCACGGCGTGTTGTAGCAAGCCCTTGGATGCCTGTCCGATGTAGAGCGTGATATTGGCGGAGAGAACTTGACCGAGAAAGAGCGACGCCAGGGAGCCCAACACGGAGGCGAGCACGCCCATCACGGCGTACTTGGCCAGATAGATGCGCCTGATATCACGCCGGGCGATGCCGATCGCTTTCATCACGCCGATCTCTTTGTAGTCCTCCTCGATGGTCGCGAGGATGGTGAATCGCAGGCAGAGGATGGCGATGATCATAAGCAACAGGCTGAGCACAATGACCACCCCGGCGACGATGCCGTCCGTCAGGGCATTGAGGGTCTTGAACAGATTACGGTCCACGGACGGGCCCTTTTTGGGCAGGCCGGACGATTGATAGGCCTGGCTGAATGTGTCCACTTGGCCCGCGTCCGTCAGGAGGAACTCGATCAGATACTCCGTCTCGGCGAAGTGCTCTCGCAGGGCTGCATAGTCATCCTCGTGCACCAGGAAGCGCTTGGAGTGCACAATGGAGGGGTTCATCTGGGCGTCGCGGACGAAGGCGGCGATGGTGAAGTTTTTGTCGAACGCCCCATCGCTGATCCTGACCGTGTCGCCCACCTTCAGATTGTCTCTCTGCATGTAGTAGATGGGCACGGCCACTTCTCCCGGCGAGAGGTGAATGACCCGATCCTCCAGATCCAGCAGGAAGTCGAAAGAGCGGTTCTGGGTGACGAAGCTGATGTCCATGATGCTGTTCTCTTCGGCGGTTTCGCTGTCGCCCACGTAGAGGGTAGAGCCGTCGACTGTGATCATCTCCACCGTCTGCTGCTCTTTCACCAGGCTGTTCCTCGCCGCCCAGCGGTCGATCTCCGCCTGATCGATCTCCCCGGCGTGCATCTGCACGAAATGCGGCGCCTTTGATTTCGCAATAAGTGCGTTAAGGGCGCTGCTTAGGTCCATGATCAGGTTGGCGCCGCTGGCGACAAGCAATGCCGAGAGCAGGATGAAAGCGAACACCACGATGGTGATGATCTTCTTTCTCTGGAAGTCTTTTCTCAGTATCTTTGTGACAATCACACTATGTTCTCTCCTCGCATTGTTAAATTGTCGGCGTGTGCTATTCCAGGAACAATGGCCGCGCGCCCTCAGCCGGTCATCTGGATCCCGTTTCTGTTACTTCCCCGGTGAAATTGGCGACCCTCTGCGTCTCCGCGGTGCTTTACTCTCGTCCAAAGCGAGTGGCTTGGCCTACCTTGAACAACACAGGGATGCTGAGAAGCATCACGGGGATGAAGGCTGCCGCAAGCGCCCAACGCGCAACTGGCCTTCGGTCAACGAGCGAAAGAAGAACCTCGTTCACCTTCTCTTGGTCCCTTGGTTCACGTAACGCATCGCAGCGAATCGATGTGGGTATAACACCTGCATTGAGCGCTATGTGCTTTCATAAACCGTGTGCGGCATAAGGACTGCCAGGACTGCAGGGCCAGAAAACGGAGACGTCTGCTGATATCACACATCTTTCGCTTTTCCAACACGTACGAGATAGAAATCCACAGTACCTCCTCAGTTGCGGAAGCCCACGTTATCCAGCACGACGACGCCCGCCTCAGTGCGGTCGAAGAGGAAACGCACTAGTGCGAGATGGGCAGGATCAAAGGCGGGATTGGCGGCGACAAAATCCCCCAGTGGGAACTCAAAGTGTTGCAGCACTGCCTCAGACGTGGGAAAAGGTGACATAAACCCGGTCTTGCCCAGTTGCCCTTCGAGCTGCGACGGCAGATGCGAGAAGTGACTTAACGGCAGGCATGCCGCCTCTCCCGCACTGTCCATCACCTCCACCGTCAGGTCGATGGGCTCCCTGGCGAATTCTTTCTCTTCATCTTTTTTGTCGTCCACCTCCGGCGTGGGGTCCTCGTTGGCATCGGCCATAGAGAAGACCAAGACGCTTGCCTCATTCAGTGTCAGGGCTTGCTCCAGGACTTGGATCACGTAGCTGGCTGGAGTCGTCTCAGCCTCTGCATCCCAGCCTAGATAGACCGTCTGGTCGCCCAAGTCCTCCCACTTCGCCTGGGCAGGCTGCTCGCGCCAGATGGTCAGGTTCTCGCCGGTCAGACTTCCGCCAGGTAGCGTGGTCGATCTCAGGTCGACATCCTCCTCATAGGTGCTGACCATGTGCGTGGCCGAATCTTGGTACTGGTAAATATAAATCGTGTCCGGCAGCCACGCCTGCCCACGCCGCAGATCCTGGAAGAGGACACGATATCCAGTTTCCCTCTGCAACGTCGCCTCCAGAAACGCGCTGATCGTCACCTTGGCAATCTGGCGCTGCTGCTCGCCTGGCAGGAGCTGTTCCAAGTTGAAAACGCGCATCACCGGCTCGAACAGGTCCTTGCGCCCCCAGCGCGTGTTGAACTGTCCGTGATTGGCGCCGAAGATGTACAGCGCCGACTTGAACCAGTCACCGCCGTCGTTGAAGTGGATCCGCGAATACTGTCTATCGCCTTGGAAGGTGAAGACGTCCATATCATGCGCGCCGTGCAGCACCAGGTAGTTCACGTTCTCCAGCGCCACATCCCGGCCTGCTGGCTGGTACATGCCCTCCACCGGCGCAAGGGCCACCACCGAGCGAATGCCGAAGCCATAGTCAAACTGGACGGATGCATCGTCAGGGTAGTAAGGCAGTGTGTTGAACGCCGCCGCCACCGCCACTGCCTCCCCGCCCCGCGAGTGGCCGGTCAGGGCGATGTGGTCCAGGTCCACCTTCCGGAAGAATCTGGAGTCCGGATTTTCGTTCCAATCTCGCCAGACCCGCAGATGTTCCAATAGCAGCCAGCCGCGCAGATCATCTTCCTCAATCAATGACTGGACGATCAGCAGATCGACCAAGGGGGATAGGTTTAGAAAATTCCCGTCCACCGAGGCCACAATGAACCCTCGGCTGGCCAGCAGTTCGCCCAGATAGGCGTATCCGGGGTCTGAAAAGTCGTCCATAGGATGCTGGCCATGCACGATCATGACCAGCGGGAAGGTTCCCTCCCCTTCCGGGTACCACACCCGTCCATTGAGCGGCAGGGCCTCGGGGTCGAAGCCCCAGTACGCCGTTCTTAAGACGCTCCAGCGTTCGATCAGCGCTGAGCCGTCGACCGACCGGGTGACCAGATCCACGCTTGCTCCGTATTCGGAGCGATGCCGATCCTCCCCGCTCCCATAGAACAGGGTGTGCACGGTGTACGGCCCTGGTTGGGCAGGATCGGGCATTTCCAGGGGGTCGATCCGTGCATTGGCCTGTGCTTCCGCATCGGGCGGATCGGTCGACGGCGACCCGGCATCAAGCAGCCAGACCCCACCACCTATCAGCCCCGCCAGCCCCAGCAAGAGCCCCCCGAGGGTGATGGCCCGTTGCACGTTGGTAGCCTGCCGCCAGCCGCCGCTCGCCAACTCCAACACGCTGGCGCCCAGCAAGGAGGCCACGGCCAAGGTGCCCAGGCCCACGGTGATGACCCCAATCGACACGCTCATCGCCGTCAGCGCCAGCAAGGCAAAGGCCGGCACCGCAGAGGCCAACACCCAGATGTAGAACGCCGGGATGCCTCTGAGAATTCGCCAGGCCAGAGTCAGAAGACCGCCAACGACGGCGAACACAGCCAGGAAAAGAACTGTGCCTATCAGGAACCACGCAGGCGCAGCCTGACCGAACAAGCCGTACGCCGTCAGAAACAGGATGATGGCCAACGTGACCAGCGCTCCCCACGCCGCCCCTCGCCACGCCCGGGGCCCAGGGGTGACCGCCCGGCCGGCGCGCTTCAACCAACCGCCAAACCGCTTGATTAAGCCCAGTTTTCGACCTGGTTGGGATTCCATTGCTCACTATTTCTCCTTTGCTCCTTTGAGGCAGCACGCCTTTTACCATTGACCGATGACGCACGCCAACGACCTAGACGTTTGATCACCCCTCAAACTCCCCAGCGTGTCATCTAGCTGGGTAGCTTTGCGCCTAGTCAAACTGGCAGTCTGTTGCCTGGTCACCTGGCCAACACCTCGTTTTCGGAGATCAGCACATCCTCCAGCGGCCGCCTGGGGCTGTGATCCTCCGGCTCGGCGTATCCTAAGCGGAAGGTATGCTGCGGGACGACATCCGGCTCCGGGATGAGCTCCGCGACTTGGGACTTGAACTCGGGAATCTCCAGAATCTGGCTCATGGGATGGACGTGGATATCGAGCGCCGTCGCCATCAGCGAGACTCGCTCAAAGACCTGTCCTGCCTGGACCTGCGCCGTGCGGTCATCCGCCTGTGAACCGATGACGGCCAAGACCGGTGCGCTCATCAAGAGTTCCGAGTCCTTCTTGGCCAGGCCCTTGCCCAGATTCAGGTAGGTTACGGCCAATTGAGACATTTTGGACATCAGCCACGACGTACCAAAGACGCCCTGGCCCATCCAGTAGCCCAATTCCTCGCGCCAGGCCGGATCGGCAAATTGTATGGCATCGGCACGCACGATCATCTCGTCTACCTGGCGCTTGATCTCAGCATCATTCGTCAAGTACAGCGAGAGACCTGCTTGGTTGCAACAAGCTTGCAGGCGCGCCTGGGCGCCTGCAGGAATGGGGCGCTCTTCATAGATGTTGTGGTTGGTATGTCGATGCGGGATGGCATCGAACAGCTCAATTGGCCGGACGTCAGGCGGCTCACCGCCAGCAGTCAAGGTTACGGCCGCAACCAGATTCTCATCGGCCGGTTCGGGAAAGTAGGTCACCTGGTGCCCATAGCCAAAGTGCTCGGCAGCGACCAGGAGGTTCTCCAGCGCGCAGCCAAGGCTGATGTGCAATTCGCGCTGGTCAGCGTCGGCGACTTGCAGCCAGCGGGCCTTGTCTGCAAACAGGCGAATCCCGTCGTCGCTAACGGCGAACTGCCAGGGCTGGGTGTTGTGGCTTGAGGGGGCCAGGATGGCGGAGCGCAGCAGAAAAGTCAGTTTCTGCCGGCTATCGTCCCCGTGGGGAAAATCATGGCTATCAACTTGCCAGGGTGTCGACCCTGTGTTCATCTTATCTCCTTTCTCGTTTTACCTGTGTGCATTGCCTCGTGTCTTGTCGTTCACGTCAGGGGTTGCGCCGACGTAGTGGTACCCGGGCTTGAAAGACCGGTCCATTCGCGCCAAGCCAAGGTCCACACCGTCGAGAAATAGGCCGCGATGGCGCCCTGCACCAACCACACCAACGGCCACAGGATACAGCACAAGGCAGCCACAATTGCGGGCAGAAACAAAATGATGCCCAGCAGGATACTGATGCCGATCTGGATCAAGTATAGAATCAGCGCCGGGCCCAGGTTATCCAGTAAAACACGTACACCGCGCCGGTAGGAACCAAAGACGCCCATATCCTCCAACATACAGGCCCGGTTGGCCAGGACGCGCAGCGCGCTCAGAATCAACGCCAGTGGCAGGACCAGGCACACCAGTCCCACCACGACCACCCCCAGGCGAGGCCCGATCAGGGTCTGGGGCGGCTGGTCTAGCAGCCCGGCGAAGCCGGCCGACACTATAACTAGCCCCACTCCGGCCAGCAGCAAAATCAAGAGAGGGATGGCCGGGATAATGTTGATGCCCAGCAGGCGCCAGCCTTTGGCCCACGCCGCCCGCCATGCCGCGCCGAAGCTCACCGGTGCGGCCAGCTCCACTCCATTGACTCCGGCGATCAGCCCACCTCGTGCCAGGCTGGCCACCACCCACAGCGCCACTCCAATCAACAGGACGACGCCGATGACGACCACGACCAGGCCCGCGGCGAACCCAAAGCCGGGCTCTTTCAGAAAGTCCTCAAAGGTCGGCGCCTGGAAATTGAAATCTCCCTCCCTCGCAGGGCCCGTCACATTGCCGCCAGAGGAGAGCCCGCTCCCACCGGCATTGCCCAGGGCAACCAGCACCCCCAGGAGGATCAAGAACTTATGCTGCCAGATGATGTTCCACGCGCGACTTAACAGTGTACCGTACTCCATACTTACAACCTCCTTTGCTTGTTTTGGACGATGAATTTGGACGGACCTCTAGAGTCGGCTGACATTGGCGTTCGCCCTGCCCTCTACTTGAACCTGGGCGGTCAGGCGCAGGGCGAGCACGTCTGCCAGGAGGGTCACTCACTTCGATCACAGGCCGGTTTCCACGATCTCCCTCCCTCGGAAAACCACCAGGCCACCCACAGGTTTCTGCTTCTGACCCTTCAATAGGGTACCACAGTAGGCAGGGATTGGCTATAGATATAGATATACTCAGAGGATATATCTTTGGATATATTTCCGCCAAGACTGAGGTGGATTACAGCGCCGAATCCTCCAATACACGGTTGACCATCACATTCACCAGCTTGTTCGCCTCCGAGAAGAGCGGGGGATGCCCTGACTTTTCGAACCAGATCAGTTCCTTGTGGGGCGCAATCTTGCGCGCAAGATTGCGCCCCACGCTCACCCTACCAAGGTCGTCTGTTCGACGGAATAAACCCATAACTTCCTCCTTTACAGCTATATGTCTCAAATAAGCCCATCCGCATCATACCGGAAGACCGGTCAGCAGATTCCAAAAGGCCAGGAATCCAAGGAATGAAACGCTCGCGATCGCAACCAGCGTGTAATGGACGCGCCATGCCCAGTGCTGTTCACGCCGTGTCCAGGCCCGCGCCATCAGCACAAGGGCCGCCCCAGTCAACGGCACGGCCAGCCAGTACAAGCGGACGATCAGGTCCACTCTATCCTCCGGATAGATATACGTCTCGCCGTAGTTCAGCATCAGGACGACAAACCAGGCCAGCAAGCCGACGTTGATCAGTCCCAGGCCGGCGGCCACCCAGTGCGAGACGCGCGTACCGGCGGACGACGACTGGTCACGTCGCCGGTTGATCCAGGCCGCAATCGGCCAGGCGACCCAGGCCGATACAAAGATCAGCACACAGGCCGCCACCAGCGGCAGATGAAAGGCCAGTGTTTGGTACCAGGGCACCTTGAAATAGGCCAACGGTCCCCAGAAGAGCCATTGCCGCCCGATCTCTTGCCCGAAGGTGATCTGACGATCACCGTCCTGCTCGTGAAAGAGCCAAGGCTCAGTTTCGACGTAGCGCCGTTCCCCGACTAGCAGCGTGCCATCATCTTCCGCCCGGACAGACAGCGATCCCAGCCAGCCGATGAGCTTCTGAGGCGAAGTGTGGGCCACCTGTGCCGGGACGTACGTGCCGCTTATGGCATCCGTCCGCTGGGCCCAGCCGGGCAATGCGCGCGCTTCCAGCGGAGCGCTGTCGACCGGATAGAATTCGTCCAGGAAGCTAAACAATATCGCTCGCCCGTCACTGACCGGAGTGTTGTAGGAGACCAAGAGCCCGACACCCTCTTCGGGCAGCAAGGCCAGCAGCGTAGTGAAGCGCGCGCTTTCGCCTAAATGCCAAAGGATGCGCCGCCCGTTCACGCGCGACTCGACGAAGCCATAGGCCATGCCGGTCAACGCGGGGTGGTGAGTGAACTGCTGCCGGTGCATATCGGCCAGCGTCCCAGTCTGCAGAATGCACGCGCCATCCACACACCCCTCGTTCAGGTGGGCGATCATAAAGCGGGCGATGTCGGTAGCTGTGCCCCGCACGGCCGCACATGGTGCGGCGGCCACCCACTCGAAGTCGAGGGCGTCGTAGCGGCCAGCCTGATAGTGGTAGCCCTTGGACATGTCATCAGCCAACTCAGGCGGCAGTGGCTGCACCGCCGCGCTGCGCCGCATGCCCAACGGCTCGAGCAGATGTGCGTTGAGATATCCCTCGTAGCTCTCGCCGGAAACGCGCTCGACGATGTAGCCGGCCAGCGCTGTCCCATAGTTGGAGTAGGCGAAGACCTGGCCGGGCGGATAGACGCGCCGGGGCATATAGCACACCAAGAACTCGCGCAAGGGTAAGATGTCGGCCGGGCCCTCGGCCAGCAGGGCGTTTAGCTCTTCCTCGAACCCCGACGTGTGAGTCATGAGGTGATGCATGGTGATCGGCCCATCAAAGGCCTCCGGCACCTCGAAATCCAGATAGGTGTTGACGTCAGCATGCAGGTCGAGCTTGCCCTGCTCGACCAGTTGCATCACCGCCGTCCAGGTGAAGAGCTTGCCGTCGGAGCCGATATAGAAGAGGGTGCGCTCAGCCTCAACCGGCACCTTATCCTCCAAGTCGGCGTAGCCGTAGCCCCTGGCGAATATGATGTCACTGCCCTGCACAACGGCAACCGTCGCGCCCACTACGTGATCCTCGGCCATCTGCTGCTCCAGCGCAGCATCGAAAAAGGCTTCAATCGCTTGGGATGAGAGCGGGTCGCCGCCGGCGGCTGTAACACGCCACGCATTCGTCGGGATGAACCATAGCCCGGTCAGAAGCAAGAGTGAAGACAGCCCGATCCGGTATCGGTGCTTGTTAATTGAAGTGATGATGTGTTTCATACTCAGTCCTCTTCTTCGTCGATGGATCATTTTCTCTTGAGTATCTCGGCAATTGATCTAGGATAGTCATAGCGCAGCAACCAGAGCAGCAGTAGGGCCAGGAGCAGGTTGGCGATGACGCCCCCCTGCCACCAGAACGGGACCAAGAGCAGCATAAAGGCCAGGGCCATCCCCAGGCCCGCTTTCACGTAGCTTCCCGACTTGATCAGGAGCCAGGCAAGCGCCAGCTCAAAAAGCACCACCGGGATCAGGAACAGCCGGATATTGGGATAGACGAGGGTCTCCCACACATTGCGATAGAGGGGCAAGAGGGAGCTATCGGCAAAGGTCTCGTACACCGATGCCGTGAATAGGCCCATATAGGTGTTGGCGATGGCGCCCAACAAAAAGATGATGGCAAAGATCAGTCGAACAATGTGCCTGATTTTCATGTAAGAGTCTTTCCTTTCAGGCGGCCCCGTCTAGAATCTGGCAGAAGGCCAGTCAAAGATGAGCAAGGCGACCAGGAGCGCCACGTTGATCAGAAACCCGATTAGCCCCTTTTCTACCAACATGTGCAAGCCGCCATCCCAGAACAGGAGGATGATGACAGCCGAGAACGCCGCTGAACCGATGACCAGCGGGCGCCACCAAGCCTGCTGGGCAAATATCCCGATGCCGCCCATCACAAAGCCGAGGGTGGCCAAGCCGTAGAGCACAGTGGCCAACCAGCGGGTTGCCGCGTCACCAAGCAAAGGTGAAAAGAGCCACGACTCGCCAGTCCAGCCCATCTCGGGTTGGAATTCGACCAGCCTTTGGCTCAAAGTGACGTACCACAAGTGAACCAGGCCGTGCAGCACGATAAAGATTCCGAACAAAATCCTACTCATCCAAGCACCATCCTTTCCAATGTCGAAGAAACTTCCCTCTCTTGCGATGGCTGCACATTCCCCAACAGGAACAGGCTCGCCAATAGAAAACCAAGGCTGAGCAAACCCCATAAGGGCAGCTCGGCCGAGGCCCCTGGGAAACCCGCGTTCGCCGCCGATACCGATACCGCAGCCAGGGCCAGCATGTACACGGCGCCCTTGACGTTCAAAATGGCGGCCAGCACATAGCCCCAGGGCTGGCGTCGCCACAGCCAGATGGCACCCAGGGCCAGAAA